>Ga0307507_10001028_pt1 | contig 62211 bp, 18 predicted proteins | sample 7_EM_MG_FD_207223 | JGI IMG/M metagenome (GOLD analysis project Ga0307507, IMG submission 207223) | Populus trichocarpa ectomycorrhiza microbial communities from riparian zone in the Pacific Northwest, United States - 7_EM | ecosystem: Host-associated > Plants > Roots > Unclassified | place...
ATCCTGCCTTACCTCCTGTACTCCTGTACCCAGATAACCGTCGTCAGAGCCAGATGACCGTTACCAGAGCTAGACGACCGTCGCCAGAGCTAGACGACCGTCGCCAGAGCTAGACGACCGTCGCCAGAGCCAGATAACCGTCACCAGAGCTAGACGACCATCGTCAGAGCTAGACGACCGTCACCAGAGCCAGACGACCGCTGCTAGAGCCAGACGACAACCCGTTCGAACGACCAGCCAGCGAACACTATAAACGATTCAATCGATCGATTGAATCAAGGTAACATAGACAGGTAGGCATAGACATGTAGGCACAGATAGGTAGGCATAGACGGGTAGGCACAGCAGACAGACAGACAGACAGACAGACAGACAGACAGACAGACAGACAGGTAGGTAGGTAGGTAGGTAGGTAGGTAGGCAGACAGGCAGGCAAGTAGGCAGGTAGGTAGAAGAGAACCGTCGCCATATTATATTAAATTATCTAAAATAATATAATTTATTTAATAACAACTACATGGGAAGAGCAACGCTTATCTATTACTTAAAGTGAGTAAGATATACAAAATGCGCAAGAAGGGCGTTATATATTAATTGCGTATTAAGTATAATATGCGCATTAAGTATAATATGCGCAATAAGTATAAAATGCGCATTAAGTATAAAATGCGCATTTGGCCGCGAAATGCTGCCAAATACTGCAAAAATGCTGGTAGATTTTTTCCTGACGTTACCACTAAAAGGTATATTTTAGAGTTAAATAGCTTTTTATAATAGCTATATTATAGGATCTTATTAAACATATTAGATATTATAAACTCTAACTCTTAGGATTGTAATATAACCATTAACTACCACCTTTAGTAGAAAGGTTAATAGGCTAACGCTTAAGTCCTAATTAATATAGGAGCTAGTAGTATAAGATTTATTAATAAGATCTTTATATAGGATAATAGGTTTACCTTAATACCCCTTAACTAGTATATTAATGCATTTAGATTTAATAGTAAACGTATTATTTTAGGCCGTATTACTTACGTAGCGGCCCTAAGACTTTAATACCTAAACTATAAAGAATTAATTAAGCTCTTTATAACTACCCCAGGTTACCTAATAATTCTTAAATAACTGTGACGGTGCTGGTGCGCGTCACCTGCCATATTCAACCAATCAGGATTTTCCATGCCCGGCATGGAAAATCGCTATTGGCTTGCTTACCACTGGCGCCTTCGCGACATATCTACCTACTGCCCCTAAACGATTCTTCTTCTTCTTCTTCTCCTTAGCTTAGTATCTTTACTAGATAGCAATCCACAAGCTTCGGTTCAGAGGCATTTGTGCGAGCCGTCACATTATACTAAGCTCTCCCTATACTGCCTGGGAAGGCCTTAATAATATCCCACCCTACGAGCCAGACAGGATTGGACCTGTACCCCTGAAATCAAAACCGTACAATTCCGACGAACCTTAGGAAGCTAATAATGGCACCTAAAGCGAGCTTATCTAAAAGAGCTGCCCCGACCCAAGAAGAATATGAGATTTAATTGGGATCCGAAATTAAAGATAACGATAATATTATGGATGTACACAAACAGATTCGTGCCCTGACGGCCAATTAGGAAGCTAACCGTCTCTAAGCTTAAAGCATATAGGAGACCCTGCAAGAGATCCTAGACAGCCTCGCGGCCCTACAAGGCAGCTTAGCTCCCCCTTTTAGAAGTCCTAGTCGTCCTATTAACTCTACTAAATGTAACATACTAGGGAGTACGGATACGATAATAAAGTAATTAAAGTCTGTTAAGCTCCCTAACCCCTAACCACTATCTAACGGGATAGACCCTACCTTTAAAAATTAGAGGATTTAAGTATAAGGAAAGCTCTATATTAACTATAACTATTTCCTTTCTAAAGAAGCCAAAATACTCTACCTCTTTAGTTGAACTATGGGGGACGCTTAATGGCACCTTTAGGCCAAGTTTGAGGACGAGTCCCCTGTCTAATTTATATCTGTTAATAAGATAATATGGCACCTAGCGGCTATCTATATTAACCTAAACAAAGTACGGGATGCTTGGTATGACTATAATTGCCTAATAATAAAACCAAACTAACCCTTTGCCGAGTTCTAGACTTAATTCCTACACCTTATAGGAGAAGGCTAGGTTCCCCTTAAGAACTACTGTTTAGACCTATATAATAAGCTGACAATCCAGCTATAAGAAAAGATCGCTGTAACCTTAAATAACCTGTTAATATATAAAAGACTCGCAGCTTATTACCTATTGTTGGACTTAGAACTAAAGCGGATCGACGCCCACCCTAATTAGTAGAAGTAACTCTATAGTGATTAGAACTCGTTAGCCACACCTATAGGAGCTAGAGTAGGAAAACAAGCTGTGACTGCCCTTATACTAAAAGCGGTTATAACTACGTACCGGCAAGCCTCCCCCAACTAGCTATATACCACGCCCTTAACTAGTACTTGTTACAATACCCTAATTAACCCTACCTCGGCTACGTACTATAACTGTAATAAGGAGGGTTACTTTACCTTGTCTTGCCCAGAGCTAAAGGGTATAGGCGATATTAAGGAGATAGAGGAAGAAGAAACGTCCAATAAGTTGGGAAAAGAAGAACCCTAGGGAAAAACTCCCCCCCTAGGGTACCCTACCAATCTTAAAGAGATTAATTTAAGTTAGTTAATAGGTGGAAAATACTTTACGGTTCCATGTACAGTATCTTAAAATGGATATAGAGTTAACACAACCGCCCTTATTAACACTGGAGCAAATGGCTTCGCCTTTATAAATACTACCTGTGTAATTAACGTTGCCAAGTTTCTAAATATAAAAGCCACCCTACTAGAGAAGCCTGTCTAGGTAAAAGGCTATAATAGCTAAGCCGGTTAACTGGTTACCCACGTCTTAAAGTTATATATTTCTCTTAATGGACGACGCTAATACGGCATCCTGTTTTATATCCTAGACCTAGGGTCCCATAATGTAATCCTAGGCCGAAAATGGATGTCCTACTTTAATATTTGGCTAAATATGCGGTAAAGACAGTTTGTCTGGCCGGAGGACAGACTAAAGATACCCTTCTTTGTTAGAGAAATCCGAACCAACCATAAAACACTAGCTGTGAAGGCTGACTCTACCTACCAGTAGGATGTCTAGGCCCGTGACCTAGCCTTTACCTAAGAAGATGCCCGCCGTGAAGCTGGAAAGAACTCTATACCGACAAAGATACTCTCCTAAAGCGCCATATTTGAAGAGGACTCTACGTACGGAAGCGGGATAGACAGTAACATAGACGACGTTTGAATCGCGCAGATCCAACCGGCATAGAAAAGAACATACTAATAGGATATAAGGGATAGCCTTTAGAAGATATAACAGGAGCTAAAAGGAGTAATGATAACACCAATACCCTAGAAGTCCCTAAAGTTACATACGCCCCCATTGTTAGGTAAACCCCCTATAGCAGACATCGCCGCGATTAGCGCTATAGCGTTCTACTTTAATATATACTGGAAGGATAATAAGGTCTGTACAACGAGCCTATATAAGATTAACCAAATTATTGAGGATAGAGAGGAAAAGCTAGCTAAGGAGGCTGATAAGGAACTAGTTAAACGCCTCCTTTTTACTTTCTATACAAGTTATAAGGACGTATTTTTAAAAGTGGCTTTAGACAAGTTGCCCCCTTACCGGACATATAATTACAAGATTTAATTAGAAGATAATAACTTGCTAGGCTATAGCCCTCTCTACTAATAATTAATGGATAAGCTAAAGGTAATAAAGTAGTACTTAATTGATAACCTTAATAAAGGGTTTATCAAGCTAAGTTAAGCCCCTTTTGCTTCCTCTATTCTATTTATAAAAAAGCCTAATAGAGGCCTTTGTTTTTGTATTAACTATTAGAAGCTAAATGCTATTACTTAAAAGGATTGGTATTCTATTCCTTTAATTAATAAGACCCTTGCACGTCTAAGCTAGGTAAAGATCTTTACTAAACTTAATATATGTTAAGCTTTTTACTGAATTAGAATAGACCCTGCATCTAAAGATTTAACAATATTCTATACCCGTTATAGGTCCTATAAATATAAAGTTCTTCTTTTTAGACTAATAAACGGACCAGCTACGTACCAAAGATATATAAATAATGTTCTTTTTAATTACCTTAACGAATTCTATACGGCATACCTAGACGATATTCTTATATACTTAGATAATAAACTCAAGTACTAAGTCCATGTTAAGAAGGTCCTAGAGAGATTACGGAACGCGGGCTTATAAGTTAATATTAAGAAATATAAATTTGGGGTAAAACGCACGAAGTACCTTGGGTTTATTGTAAGTATAGATAGGATTAAAGTGGACCCTAAGAAGGTTAAAGCAATCCGCAGCTGGGAGCCCTCTTGTACTGTAAAGGGGATCCAGTCCTTTCTTAGCTTTTGTAATTTCTATTACTGGTTTATCTATAACTATGGAGTTATGGTAAAGCCTCTTATATAACTTACCTGGAAAGGCACGCCTTTTATATTTAGTAATGACTGCATAGAGGCCTTTGGAGAGTTAAAAGATCGGCTTATCTCTTCTCTAATCCTTTGTTATTATAACCCGGACCTTAAATTAATGCTAGAAACGGACGCTTTTAATAGAGTTGTAACGGGAGTCCTGTTATAACTATATCTGGATGGCGAATAGTACCCTATTACTTTCTTCTTAAAGATAATAGACCTAGCTAAGTGTAACTATAAGGTACATAATAAAGAAATGCTAGCTATTATTTAATCGCTGTCCTAATGGGGTATAGAGCTTAAAGGTATAAATTCTCGGATTAAGGTTTATACTGATTATAAAGCCTTAGAGTATTTTATAATAACAAAACAGCTTACCAGTTAATAGGCTTAATAGGCTAAAATACTCTCTTAATTTTTTTTTATAATTATGTACCGCCCGGGTGCATAAAACTCTAAGGCTAATGCTTTAACCCGGAAAGAATAGGACGTAGGCCCCTAGGACGAGCTAAAGGCTTAATATCGCATACGCGCCCTCCTCTGTCCTGAACAGCTTAACCTATATATCCTTAGGGAACTGAACTCCAAACAGAATACGCTAGCACCTATAGAAGGAGAGTTCTTAGATGAACTAATGGGATTAGTTAACCGCATTTTAACCGCAAACCGTATAGCTAAATCCCTAAAGGCCCTCCGCGACTAAGCCTTAAAAGGTAACCCTAATTTGGAAATGGAAGAGGGACTGCTCTTATACTAAGAATGGCTTATAGTTCCGGATGTTAATAACCTACAGACAGAGCTAATCCGGAAAGCCTATTGTTAAGTCTTAATGGCGCACCCTAGTTAAGATAAGACCCACTAACTACTAGCGCCCTATTACTATTGGCGAGGACTTCTATCTGATATAGAACGATTTATTAGAAACTACTACGCCTATAAACGCGCGGATCCCCCTAGGGATTAAACTCCTAGGTGGTTATAACTATTGCTAGTTCTAGAACGCCCTTGGCAACATATTATAATGGACTTTAAGTCGTTTCTAAAGGACGCCCACAGCTATAATGTGGCCTTTATAGTAATTAACCGACTATATAAATAATCCGTCTCCCTCCCTTGCTTTAAGACTATAACTGTAAAGGATATAGCTCGCCTTTATATTAATAATATCTACCGATTCTACGGCGCTCCTGAATTAATTATCTCTAACCGTGGTCCCTAGTTTATATTAGATTTCTGGAATAAATTCTGCCGTATCCTTGGGATTAAGATTAAGCTCTTTACTATATTCCACCCTTAGACTAACGGCTAAACCGAGATTATAAACTAGTACCTTAACTAGCGACTACGTCCCTTTATAAACTACTATTAGGACAACTAGTTGGAATTACTACCTATAATGGACTACGCGCAGCTTACGCTCCCCTATAATAGCATAGGGATGTCGCTATTTGAACTGCTTAACGGGTACGCACTATAAACGTCCTTTAATTGGAATAGGCCTACTAAACCCACAACGGCTCGCGAACGCCTTAGCTATAAAGAGGCCTAGGCATTTACTAAGAGAATGCACAGGGCCTAGGAGACTGCTTAAATAATTATAAAAAAGACGCAAGAGAAGAAAGAGGCTGATGTAAATTAGTATTATTACAAAGTAGACTTCTAAGTAGGAGATAGGGTATAGGTGTTAATAAAGAACTAGAAAACCTAGAGGCCAAGCCGTAAGTTAGACTACCAAAGGGCTGGTCCATATAAGATTTTGGAGAAGGTAGGATACTCCTTTAAGGTTAAACTACTAGATTTAATGAAGATCTACCCTGTTTTCTCCCTAGGCCGATTATAAAAGGCTGCGAATAACCTATTGCCTAGACAGTACAACGACCCCCTGCCGCCAATTTGGATTGTAGAGGATAAGGAATAGGAAGTTAAAGAGATCCTAGTAGTTAAGAAGGTCTGTAGTGTCTTAAAGTACCGTGCAAGCTGGGTTGGCTATAATAAGGACCCAGAATGGTATCCTGCATCTGATTTTAAGTACTCCCCTTATAAACTATAGGACTTCCACCTAGCCTACTTAGACCTCCCTGGACCACTAAGCAAATTAGATAACTAGATTAAATGCTAGGAAGAAGGGCTAGATAATTATAATAATCTGGATAATAATAAGGAACTTGGACAACGCCTAAGGGCAGGCTTTTTTAAAAGGGGGGGGTGATGTGACGGTGCTAGTGCGCGTCACCTGCCATATTTAACCAATTAGGATTTTCCATGCCCGGTATGGAAAATCGCTATTGGCTCGCTTACTACTGGCGCCTTAGCGGCCCTTATAACATGTCTACCTACTGCCCCTAAACGATTCTTCTTCTTCTTCTTCTCGTTAGCTTAGTATCTTTACTAGATAGCAATCTACAAGCTTTAGTTTAGAGGCATTTGTGCGAGCCGTCACAATAACCCTGGATAAAATTATATAAGGTAACTATTAATTACAACAACCTTAAGGTTAGGGATACATATAATCACCGTAATTATAATTAGGCTATAGATTTTAATTGTTATAAAATCACCGCACTTGATTCTGATTGGTTATATTGATTACATTAATTATACACTAATTTCCTAGTTAGGATTAGATTGATCCTGGCTTGAGAGAGGCTCTACGAGTTATACTTACTACTTAATTCTCTTATCCACCTATTGCCTTATTTGCTTACTTATTGCTTACCGCGTTCCTACCCGCATTACCAATCGTCGTTTTATTAATAGATTCCTCGAGGTTAATAGCTTTAACGGCTGCATCTACCGTTGTGATGAGGATTCTTGTGGGCAAGCGTCACGTCGTCAAACTCACGCGAATCGTGATCGCTGAGGAGGGAAATAGTGTCAGTTTCTTCTTCTTGTGGTTGTTTTTGGATAGAGGCTTGCGTAGGTGTGCGTCGTAAGGAAGATATAGTTGGTAAGTGGTGATTGAAAAGGAGCTCTAGATGAGATATGCGTCGACGCGTATCCGTTAACCCGTTAGAGTCCTACACTGAGGCCGCTTAAGTTCGTGACTAGATTTTATTGGATGTCTTTCGCTAATCCAGATACTCTAATCGGCTGATAACCGTTGGACGAATTTTAACGGGTTAAGGGATACAATAACTTTTTCTAAAAGCCCGCATGGACCTTTTTTGTATATAAAATAGTAGGCTTAGTGCTTTTGGGTTAACGCCGACCATATAGTAGGAAAATTAATAAACAACTTTCTTAACACCAAAGCTTTATTACCATATTCTATTCCTACCTGTTCTTACTATAGGTAATTATATTAATTATAAACATGCAATTATAATCAAAAGATTGATTTTGATTATAATTAATTAAATTATATAGTAATTATAATTTATGTAACTAATAGAACTATTATATGCATCCCTGCTTAAGCTTCTATTTTCCGCCTCTTGTTATAAGTAGAAGTGTCTTATAACTTACTATTTAGACCCTAAACTAAAATCTAAAATATCCACTAGTATCTACTAGTTTAAAATTTCTACTAACGTCTACTCTATACCTAAAAGGTTTAAGATTTCCGCCAACGTCCGTTAGGGACTTAGAAATCCCACTAAACCATATATAACTATTCTAACTACTGCGCCGCCCCAAACTAAGTTAAAGCTTAAGCTTAATATACGAAAGTACTAGAAGAATTAGTATTCTACTATAAAAAGGATACTTAAAGAACCTAAACCTAAATCTAATACTAACTCTATACCTAATACTAAACCTAAAGCTAAATAAGAAACTATATAAGAAACTAAGGATAATCTAAGCTTACTTAATACCTTAAATATCTATATAATTAGAGTTACCCCACTAGTATAACTCGTTAAGAAACCTAAATATACGATCTTCGCTGTTATAATGGCCGATATTAAAAAGGCCTTAGTACTAAAGAAGTACACTAACCCTATTATAAAGGTATCAGTAGCGTATTATAAACGACCTAATATATTTTTATAAAAGAAAGCTAATAAGCTACTAGAATACCAATTAATAATTATTTATTGCTTAACGTCTAATTTGGATCCCTATTAGGCCCACGCGGACTACTCCTTATTTATATATAGGGAGAAAACTCTATTTAAGAAAATCTTATAGTCCATCTCCCTGCCATTTGGGACTCGCCCACTTAGCGCCTATAAGTCACCTATAGTGCTCTACTACCTTACTTTTTAACATCCTTAGGAACCACTACTGCCGTAATAAGCCTATAGACGCGCTAGTATTACAAACTTTACTCTACTACTGTAGAGTTATTAGGGGGCGCCTAATACTTGCCCCTTTGTCTTCTATTACTATTTCCTTTATAACCCAGAACCGGTCTAGTATATTTTAGCTAATAAGCCACTAGGTAACCGCCTTAAGACCTTTTTATATTAAGAGTAGTATATTATAGTTCTCTATGCTAGCTACTAAGAGCATTACTTCTTAGTTAATGCGTAAGGGGCATAATAGTATTATATGTTTTGGTATTTGTCTTAGCTAGCTATATTTATATCTTGGGCTACCTACTAAGATACTTACCCAGTAGAGCCAATCTTTTAGTCCTATTATTCCTATTCTTAAGAGTGTTACTATTATATTTTCTGCCTTTATCAGGCCTTTTTAGAGCCCTTAGATGTTTACACCCTATAGTATTAACTATGCTATGGCTCAGGTTCTTTTTGCCTAAGTTAATCTCTGTACCTTTAACTCCTATACACCTCTTTAGTGTTAGTCCAACCAGTATTGTGTTGCGGTAGATGGTTTCCCAGTACTCTTTTATACTCTACTTTAGCTTCTTTCTCTTTCTTGCTATTATCTTTGCTAGTCTATAATACCAATTATATAACTATAAGATCGTACTAGAATAAGGAAAATATTTTAAATTTAAACCCTATACAGAATGTTCTAAAATAAACTCTAAGTGCTATAAAGTATTTAAATAAGAACCTAAGAAAAGGATTTATTAGAGTAAGCTCTTCGCCTATAGCTGTATTAGTGTAAGAGGCCAGCCTAACCAGAACGTATGATTATCTAATCAACAGTGTCATAAGTAAGTAAAAGGTGAGTCAAATGTAAGTCAAAGGTAGAATAAGTTTCACGTATTAAAGGACAAATGCTTCTAACCACTTCCATTTAGAGACTAATTGCTGGTTCTTCTCTAGAGGAGAACTAGCTTCCTATATAAACCTTCTAAGACACTAGTAAAACCTTTTGCCCCTATCTATCTGACTATGTCTTTTCTAGAATATACATGGGATATAGGTAGGACATTAATAAAACCTCCTACTGTCTTATATGATATATACCTCCTAGGGGATTCCGTTATAATTGCCTCCCCTTTAAGGGTCTTAGTCCTCTAAGACTTTACCTTTTAATAATCTCTTATAGAGTTCCGGCTAAAACCACTAGGGAAATTCTTCAGTGGAAAGGTACTCCATAATGCGGCTTATTGCTAGTTCTTTACTAGTATAGAACCTTACTTTGTCTTTCTATTCCTCCGCTCTTCTTCTACTATAGCTCTTATAGTGCCTTTATAATGGAACTTTAATAATAATAATAAAAATTGGATAGGATTTACCTTCCTTATTATAAGAATTTATTATAAGCTGATCTAGGGGTTATCCTATACGACGCGTTAACTAGCCACTATCCCTATTCACCTAAAATAGGTCTTAATAATAACGTCTTAATATTAATTTCTTTTAGTTTATAAGCTGTTATCTCTTACGCGTCTTTCCATTAATAATACTATTCATCTCACCTTTTAGCAGACCATTTTTTATTACATTTTAGCTTTTAGCTTTCGCATTTCCAGCTATTCTTTCTTTTACTACTCTATTCTCTTCTTATAACGCGTCTATAGGTAATAAGATCCCCATTTTATCTCCTTAATAATACTAACTTCCCATAGTATTCTCTCGCAATGGCTTGTAATTATGCTGCACGTCCCTAGACTAGTGGCGGTGTTATCCCTACTCTATTAACATTATAGACCACTTCTATTACTCCTATAGTGGTTTCTCTAAAGTGCTGCCGTCATTACGTTTACGCGCTTACGTTAGACCCATCCTACGCCTATAAGATGCCACGCTCTAGTAAAAACAGATCTAAGTGTTCCTACTATTGTAGCCGGAAAAAGACCTGTGTTTTAGTATTTCCTATTCTATCCTATTCTAAACTTTACTAACTATATTAGATCCCCGCTGTTTACGTATATAAGGCTTGCCAGCTCTAACACACTATTAGGGATTTCCGTCTATATTAGAATAGTGATAGATAGGGATAAAAGGTGTTTTCTATTACTTATAGCCTTTTTAATTTAATAAGGGTTTCTACTACTGTGGAGACAGCGATCTTAGACACATAGTGTCTAGAAGTGTATATATAAGCAGCTTGTTTTTATAAATAATAATATTTATACTCTTACGCGGGCCTTTTTAGCTAGGTAAGTCTCTTTAGTAACACGTTTAGGAACTATACTAACTCTTTAGTTATTAACTTTCTAATCCCAGCCTAGATGCCAATTTAAAGTCTAGGGATAACACTAAGGATAGTAATAAAGATAAACGTTCTCCCTACTAGTCCCTTAGTTGTAGTGGTCTATCTAGTTCTTACTGCTCTAAGAAGAATGTTGGTAAGAATACTAATGCTTCTAGGGATGGGAGTGTTGATAATACTACTAATAATAACGTTAAGATGGAGGAGGAGGCTCCCGTTGCTACTTCTAATATTTGAGTTGTTATCTTATTCTTTTTTTCTTCTTATAGAATAGCTTTGTAGGGTGCCTCTCTAGTGCCTCTAGGATGCCCTAGTACTGGGAATTAACTTTATACTTTGGGGATACCTCTATTCTTATTTTTGGTGATAGTCTATATAAAAGCAGCATACCGCTATAATCTCTATATATGATAAACGGGTGGTGTTCTTATAGGTGCTTTATAATTTCTTAAAATTTCTAAATCTTTACTCTGTGTCTTTTTGGTCCTCTTTATATTATTAACTCTACTGCGTATCTCTAGTGTTAGACCGGATACTCTTTTTTTATCCCTAGGGAATCCTTTTAAGTCCCTAGGGCCCCTTCTTCTAGTACTACTGCTTATTCTTAAACAGCGTCTTTTTTAGACAGTATCCCTAGTGGTTCTTATATAGATCCCTATGGCTTTCTCTTATAGGATTCTAGGATCCCTATTATAATAGTAAAACATTCCTGTTTCTAATACCTATACTTAACCTTATAGTTTTAATTTATGGGGTCTTCCCTATTATCTTGCCTATAATATATTTGGAACCGTTACTAAATCCTAATTTATAGTCTTTAGGAAAGTTTTAATTACCATATTACATTCTAGCTAAAGGTGCTCCTTAGGTTCCTAACTATTATACACCTAAAAGTATCCTTTCTAATAAACTAAAAATTCGCGTTTTTTCTAACGCTATCTTTAATTAAGAATGTCTTCTATATTCCATTTTAGTTCCCTATTAATTTTGCTAGGTAGGGGTGGTTCCATACTATCTCTTCTCCAGTATAACTCTAATAAGGAAATATGAAATGTAGGATATATTAGATATGATTTTAGCAATTCTAATTTATAGGCTTAATTTCCTTTAGTTTTCCTAACTACCTTAAAGGGTCCGAGCTACCTATAGTCCAGCTTCTTCTTAATACGTTTCGTCCGGATATTTTTTATAAATAGTAAGACTTCGTCTCCTATTTTAAATTCTTTAGGTATATGTCCCTTATTATAGTACCTTTTTTATATAGCCTAGGCGTCTAGTAAGTGCTTTTTAAGTTCTTCTCTGTGAATTCTCATTTGCTTAATTCTCTTAGACGCCACTAGTGCCTCTCTTTTAGAAATAATGTCCTTAACGTTCTAGGGGTTATTTACTTTTACCCCAAATAGTGCTTTATAAGGGGTCATTTTTGTGCTGCTATAAATGCTTATATTATATATGTATTGCGCCAGAGCTAACCACAATGGCTAATTATCCTATTAATAATTAATATAGTAATAGAGGTAGTGTTCTAATAACGTATTTAGACGCTCTGTTTGCCCGTCTGTTTATAGGTAGAAGGTAGTGCTTATTCTTTACCATATCTTTAATAAGAGATAGAATGAAGACCAAAATGCGCTATTAAATACGGTACCTCTGTTGGACACGATTCCCCTTAGTATGCTAAATAGAAGCCACCGCTCTAAAAACAGATCTGCTAGTTCTGCTACTGTAATTGTTATTAAAATAGCAAAGTACCCTAAAAACTTTGTATATCTATTAACAATTACTAGGATAGCGTTAGCAACCTCTTTAGTTCTTATTTTAGTAGGGGGTAAGCCTATTATAAAATCTATTGTTAATTCTAACATGGGTCCCTATGGAATAGGAAGCACTAATAACTCGCTATATAGGCAATACCTGGGTATCTATACCCTTTGGCACGTATTATATCTTAATATATAGTCCTTAACTTCTTTAGATATTCTATTCTAAAAGTATTTCCTTTAAACGGCCTTAAGGGTCCTGTTGGCACCGTAGTGACCCCTAAAAGGGTTGTTATAGAAGACCTTTAGAATTTCGTCTTAAACCGTTTGGTCCTTTAGGATATATATAGCACCCTTAAAGCGCAACAGACCCTTTTAGTTTTATTGCCACAGCTTCTTAGTAACTCTGGCCAAGTTAGTCTCTACTATATCTTTCTACCTCTCCCTAGAAACGAAGGCGTCCCTTTATTATACTTAAAGAAGAAGATATAGAAAGGTTTTGTATAGATTACTTATTTCCATTTTACCTACCGCTATTGCAGACTCTAGGCGTGGCACGAGACGTTTTAAACTATTAGTGCCAGCAGATTCTCCTACCGTTATATAGTATGTTATACTGCGGATAGGTATCTTACCTATCCCCTCTGGATCTGGAAACTCGCAGCTAGTGCGCCGTTAAGTTAAAGGTGCCACGACACCCCTAGCATATCCTATAGAATTCTTGCTAATTCTAGGGTACGCTAACTTTGTGACGTCTGCTTAGTCTATAACCTAGTCCGTAACTATATCCTGCGGCTCTATTATTATAGTGCTTCGCAGCTGCATTACTAGGACCTCTGCCCTACTGCGGAATTCTGTAGTTTTAGGGAAAGACTTTTCTTTCTTTCTAAGTAAATTTTGCAATATAGGAATTATTTCCCCTATACTGTCCTAGATTCTTTTAGTCTTATAATCTAGACATCTTAACAACCTATTAGCGGGATTTGTCTTTCCTAGGTGGTATATAATTTTAAAGTTGTATTATAATAGTGCCTCTGCCCATTTGGCTTATTAACCGCTTAACACCTTTATAGTTATAAAGTATTCTAGGTTGTTATAGTCTATAAGAACTTTAATAGGATAATTGCTTCCCATATAATAATATCGCCAGTGCTTTATTGCTATGACTATCGCAAGCAGCTCCTGGTTGTGCGTTATGTAACGCTGCTCTATAGGGGTCATTTTCCTTAACTAAAACGCCATAGGATGCCATTCTCCGTCTTTTAATTAAGATATAATTGCCCCTAGGGCGAAGCCAGATATATCCATTTTAAGGTGTATATATAGCTCCTAGCAGAAGTGTATTAGGATAAACGCTAATATAAACAAATCCTTTAACTGGTCTATAGCCTGCTTAGCAGCTTCCCTAAATATAAAGGGTCCTAACTTCTTGCTATCTTTGGATCCCTTTAGCAGATTAGTAATTAGGAGCATTACTTATAAGTAATAAACAATAAACCTTTAGTAGAAGTTTACCGTGCCTATAAAAACCTATACTTCCCTAAATGTTATAGGGTATGGCTATTCCCTAATAGCGTTTACCTGGCTTTTCTTCATTGACACTCTATTAACGCTAACAATAAAGCCCAGAAAATTAATACTAGTAATATAAAATAAGCATTTTTTTAGGTTTATATAGAGCTTATATTCCCACAGTCTTTCTAGTACCATTCGCACATGGTATATATATGCTTTATAGTTATTAGAGTAGACTATAATGTTATTAAGGTAGACTATATATATCGTATCTAACAGGCCTAATAATGCCTTATTAATATAGGCCTAAAATGTCGCCGGTGCGTTAATAAGCCTAAATAGTATTACTAGGTACTTAAAGTGGCCGTACTATATTTAGAACGCCGTTTTCCATTTATTGCCGGCTTTGATCCGGATTTAATAGTATGCATCTTTTAGATCTAATTTTGTGAATATCTTTACGCCTAACAGCCTGTCAATAAGCTCCCCTATTAAGGGTAGTAGGTAGCAATTCTTTATAGTAATCTTGTTTAGCGCCTAATAGTTGATATAAAGGCAAAGGATCTTATCCTTTTTAGGTATAAATATAATTAGTACCCCTACCTAGCTTATAGAAGGCCGAATCCATCCTCTCTAAAGATTGTCTACTATATACTAACGTAATACTGCCAGCTCGTTTTCTAATAGGTTGTATAGTGGTCTAAAAGGAGGTTTCTTGTCTCCTATATCTATCTTATACTCCACCAATATAGGGTTGGGTAAGGTGTACGCAGCTTCCTTATTAGTAACATCCTTTAGGTCTATATATTTCTGTAAAATCTCTAGTTCCTTAACTGTGTATAGCCAGATATCTGAAAATAAATACTCCGCGTCCCTATTTTTAATATTAAGAGTGGTATATATAGCATACGCCTACCCTTTCTCTTATATATGGTTTAAGAAAGTCTTTTAATCTTTAACTATAATGCGTGGTTAAGACTTCCGGTGTTAATATAAGGCTAAAGGCCAATTAATGTCTAGATTAACCTGTTAAAGCTATAGGTATCCCAAAACAAGGTTATACCCCTTAATTTTTATGGCGTAGAAGCGCATCTCCTACATATCCTATAGACCATTACGGTCCTGGCTAGCCACGGAAAAAGTTTATTCTCTATAGCACGGAATCCAGTGGCCTCTAATGCTTTAAATAGTGCGCACCTATAAGCCACTAAGGTCAAAATCCAATTCCTTTACTAGTAATTAAGAAATGAACCCTATGGTTGCGCTACTGTCTATAAGGTAGTCTTATATTACCTATTCGTTATTAACTTAAATGGAGACGGGAATAACTATATAGTAGCTTACTCCCTCCTTCTCTTACTAGCCTAGTGTGAGGGAGTAAAGATCTACTAGGCTCTCTCTTTTCCTAATTAAGCATCCTCTTACTTCTTCTATTAGCAGAAGCGCTGTATGTGGCCTTTCTTACTGCAGTTATAATAGCTGCGTAACTCTTGGTTCCATAGTTTCTACCCATTATTATTCTAGGGTTAACTAGCGTTGCTCTAGGGTTGCGAAGCCTGCTTACATTGTCCTTCCACAGATTAGTTAGGTTAAAATCTACCCCTTTTATTAAAGCTAGGTCTAGTTCTACGCTCTTTATTATTAGCGTCTTATTCCTTTTACTTCCCCAGATAGTCTCTTTTAGCGTTCTTGATCTAAGTAGCTTTAGAGATAAGCTTTTCTTAAGAGGTAGGAATTTCCCCCTTCTCCTATATAGCCTATTAAATCTTAGGTTATAACTTAGCAAGTAGCTAATAGAGTTATATAGCGTCGTCCTATAAGTCTAAGTAGGGTATATTATTTTCTAGCTCTTCTAAGTAGTTTATAGACTGGACTATACTCTAGCCTTCTCACTGTTTTGTATTATGGTATTGCTAGTTATAATTTATCCCTTAATTAGTAGGGTTTTAGACCTAATTAACTAACCAGGACTTAAGTTTACTAAATTTAAGGGGTGTAGTAAGTTTCTTCTTATAGCGTGTTTATAAACTCTTAACAGTGCCATATAGGAAGGTAGAAGCAATTAGTGTCTAATTATACTTATTAGAGTAATATTTCAGATCTAGCCGAAACTTGGTTTCGCATTAATGGATAAAACAATTACAGTTCCTAAGACTATTACTATTATACTTATTAGGTTCCTTTATACGGAATTTAGGTTTGTCTAACGTTATAATATAGTATAGCGTTGCCCCTTTAAGTCTGCTTTGTATCTAGGGTATCTATGCTTCTCCTAATTGTTCTTACAATTGTCCTTGGTAGTCTTAATGTGCTTATCTTAATTATATCTCTAACTCCTTTGTCTTTTGTAGGGTCTCGCGTAGCAACCGCTCTAATAACTTCCTAGCGGTGATCGTTCCTAAGGGTCTTGGAAGGTTAGATAGACTAGCTATGGCTTCTTAGTCTACTCCTTTATAAGTAAAGGGAATGCGCTTCTCTAGAGAGACTCTCTGAGCCTCTTAAGGTAAGGGCGTTGCTTTATAGGGTAAAGGAGTATGGCCTATTATTATTAATTAATAGCTGTACGTTCCTAACGGATTATAAGCAATTAGAATTATAAGAGGCCAGCCTAACTAGAACGTATAATTATCTAATTAATAGTGTTATAAGTAAGTAGAAGGTAAGTTAAAGGTAAGTTAAAGGTAGAATAAGTTTTATATATTAAAGGATAAATGCTTCTAACCACTTCTATTTAGAGACTAATCGCTGGTTCTTCTCTAGAGGAGAACTAGCTTCCTATATAAACCTTCTAAGACACTAGTAAAACCTTTCGCCCCTATCTGTCTAACTATGTCTCTTCTGGAACATATATGGGACATAGGTAGGATATTAATAAAACCTCCTACTGTCTTATCTGATATGTACCTCCTGGGGGATTCTGTTATAATTAGTAATATTTATTAAGAAACCTGGCGGCGGTTTATATTTCTATATAGACTACTAAGCCTATAATGCCATTACTATTAAGAACTAATACCTAATCCCGTTAATATAAGAGACACTAAACCAACTAATTAAGGCTTACTTCTATATAAAGCTTAATATTATCTCTGTATTTAACCGTCTTTATATTATAAAAGGAGATAAATAGCTTACTATATTCCGTACCCGGTATAAATTATTTAAATACTTAGTAACACTATTTGGCCTTATAAAAGCTCTAGGCTTATTTTAATATTATATAAATAATACCCTATATCCCTATTTAGACATCTTCTATACTGCTTATATTAACGATATATTAATATATAGTAATAACCTAACTAAATATTGGAAATACGTTGACCTTATTCTATAAGCCCTATATAGAGATAGTCTATAATTAAATATAAATAAATGCGAGTTCCATAAAATAAAAGTCTTATACCTTAAACTTTTTATTTTTATAGATGGTATATAAATGGACCTAAAAAAAAGTTAAAGTAATTATAAACTAGTAAGAACCTAAGAACGTTAAGGATGTAAAGCCTTTATAGAATTTTCTAATTTCTATTAATAGTTTATTAATAACTTCTCCGCCCTAGTTTTGCCCCTTATAGCTTTAACCTAAAAGGATAAAGCCTTTATCTTTAATAAGGAATATAAGAAGGCCTTTATTTATCTAAAAGTTATATTTACTACTATGCCTGTACTTTAATACTTTAACCTAAACCAGATAAGTATTATAGAAGCTAATTTATCCAACTATATTATTAAAGGCATTCTGTCTTAATATAATAAGAATGGAGTATTATATCTTATAGCATACTTTTTAAAATAACTAAGCCTAGCTAAATATAACTATAATATCTATAATAAGGAATTACTAGCTATTATTAGATGTTTTAAACAATAGTGACCTAAACTAGAAGGCGCTAGATTTCTAATTAAGGTTATTAATAATTATAAGAACCTATAGTACTTTACAACTATAAAACAGCTAAGCCACCATTAGGCCTACTAATTAGAATATCTATCTTATTTCTGATTTTTAATTATATACCGCCTAAGCGTTTAAAGCTAGAAGCCTAATTGTAATAGACTACTAGCACTGCGCTAAGACACAAGATCGTTGTGTAAGAGGCTCTGAGACAGGATCGACCCTACCCTTGTATGTCTCGGATATAGTTAAATATTAAGTTATAGACTTCAGAGTTCAGGGTCTACTTTCATGCATTTAGTTCACTTAATTTCCATAGATTTACAATTAAGTCGCTTATTTAATTCTTTACACTGTAAAAGCTTATACTAATACCTAAGCTAATACTTGTAAGACGCGTTAGTACTAAAAGAAGCGTAATTCTACTAAAACTAAACTCTCCTCCGCCCTAAACTATTTAATCCTCCTATTAAAGGCCTTATAGTACTCGTCCTTAAAATAACTAATTAATTAATTAATTAAATTATAGTTAACAAATACCTAAATAACGAGTTTATCTAAGAGACGCTTAAGCTAATTTAAGATAGCGTTAAACGCTTTAAAAGGATCTCTTTAAGTAAATATAAAGCTTATAAAGACCGCTTATACTACTAGAACTACCTAGTTATACTTAACTACGACGAAATTAAGCCTAAGCTCTTTAAATATATATACAATCTACTAGTAGCTAGCTACTTAGGCTAAGGAAAAACCCTAGAACTGCTTTAATAAAAATATTATTATCTAAATATATATAATATAACACGAAGGTACGTCTTTAGCTATTATACCTACTAACAAACTAAAGCTATATATAAGACGTATAATGGCCTTCTAAAGCCGCTACCTATTTCAGACCGAAGATAGAAAAATATCTTAATTAACTTTATTGTCGATCTCCCTATAAATAAAGGCTGTATAAATATTATAGTAGTTATAGACTAACTGTAAGGGGACTTTGTAGACAGGGGGCTAAAAGGACACGATTGTGGAATAGGATAGATTGGTAAGAGAGATGAATCCTTAAGGAGGTAAGACCTTAGGGATTATAGAGACTATATACTACGGACACGTACCTCCGGCACGTAACTAACGGACATCTAAGGGGTGTCCGGGGGTTGTCCTAAGGGCAACCCAAGGTGACCGCAATAATATCCCTTATATTACCCCCCCCCCCCTTCTTGCGGTTGGCCCTTAATTGCTATTGCCTTACAATAGAGGAAGATTATAAGGGCTCGTCCCGGAAGGGGTTTAGAGAGATATTGGCATGCTGTTATATATTATCTATCTATCTAACCCCTGCTTTAAACTCCTGAAAACCTTAATAAGGAAAAAACATAACTAGAGAAAAGATATAAGGATTGCTAGGAGACCTATTAGAAGCCTGCCAAAAGCATGCTAGTAACTACCTAGGCTAATCCAAGGATTTTTATACAACTCTACTTCTAAGCCTTTATGCCGGTCTATAATTAATCGCGAGTGTTATAGGCAATTTGGTGTTCCTAATATAGTTCTATAAAACCTTTTAGTATAGGATTTAACGTATGGGGCCTTAGCTCACCGTTGTCTTTAATTGTTAGGATATAATCTATAATCTTATAATCCTTTCTTATAATCCCCTACATTACTAACACATTGCTCCCGTATTCGCCCTTAGGCTATTATATACGGTTAAGTAATTAATCAGTTAATTAAAAAGGCTTGTCTCATTTAGGTATAATTTTAACCTATATACGTCTATAATTAACGTCTTAATTACCTTCCCTGGCCACATAATTAGTTTTTATAAGGAAGTAATAGCTAAATAGCGCATATACATATTTCCTTCCTTCTAAATTGCGCTATTATAACGGAGTTATATTAGTAAGGTTACAGCTATTCACCAGAAGGGTATTAGAAGGTAAAGTATAGAGACATTTTACTTATTAAGCTACTGCTTTTCCTTAACACCTTACTTCCCATTATTAACCTTCGTCCAATTTTAGACGTATCTTTAATATATTATTAAGATTTTCTTTTTTCCCATTATTAATTTAATATGCCTCTTTGTTCTCCTACTAACTACTCTTTTAAGCCAATTCCTTAGCGTATTTTAGCCCTACCGCTGTATATAGAACCCCAGCCTCCGCTAACCCGTAACTAGTGCTAGTCCTACCTAAATAACTTTATATATACGTCCTTAAAAGACCAGAAATCTAATAAGAAGATTCTAGATGCTTATAACAAGACCCACTATATAAGGTCTAACGGCCGTCGAAAACGGACTCTGCACCTGTACGTGGTGACGGCTACAACCCTAGGTCTTCGAAGATCAGACTCAGAGCTAACGCAGAGACGTTGCATAGCGTACGGGTAGGACCTGGTGGTGGTTGTGAGCGTTATGGGCGGTGGTGAAAAATTTTCAGATGGTGAGATCTCGAAAACCACTACTGTTGGCCCTCTATAATTCAACTACTACACTGTTCTCTTACCCAAGGCACCTATACGATCCAATATAGATGAATAGCATTCGATAATATCCTCTGACCCCCAATAGAAAGCATCGACGACCTTATATTAACGGACGGACGAGCGCGAGCGAATGAACGAGCAAATATACGGCCCCTCCTAACCCCTAGGGCGATCGCCCGCGGAGCATGCGGTCACTCGCCGTACTGCCGTGGTACTACTACTGAAACCGTCAGCTGGATAACCCCGTATGGTTTTCCTTATCTCCTCTCAACAGAGTGGTGCCCTTAGAGAGGGCCTAGTGACTGGGGCCTAGGCACAAAAGATACCCAGGTACACACACATCCCGCTTTTATCTTTCAGTATTAGAATGGTAGAACGGATGAATCCCCCTTACGCCTTCGATAGGCCTTAGGGGGGGGGAGGCATGGCGTATATGGCAATGGTTAGCAGGAGATAGCACACAGGGGATGGTCAAGATATAGAACACAAAGCATATAGCAATTAATTGGCAAGGCCTAGCTGGGACGTAGTGAACCCTAGTTTTGGATAAGCTAAGGAAGGAAGCAGTGGTTCCTAAGGAGTTCAAACATCCAAGGAGGACAGGACGTAGCTGTAGGCCCGCAGGGCCGCTGCTATGGACGGACATGGCAAAGCAGGGGTTTTTCATCCTACTAAGGTGGCTTATAGGGTTTTTCCGTCCCCTATATTAACAAGGGTTTTCTTCTTGTCAATTTATAAGTTTCCCTTGTGTACGGAGTAGTCTGCGTGGGCCTAGATAGGATCCGTATCAGACGTTAATTAAAGACTTACTATATAAGGTCTAACACCTTTAGTCCTTATAATTAATGCATATATACTAAGAGCGGCAGTTATATTAAGGTGAGCTTTTTTATCCTTAATAGATTTCTATTGCTAACTTTAAGCTTTAATAGCCTAGGCCTAAGTGGCGACGTTTCTTTAATATCCTTAACTACTACATTACCTAGGCTCTATCTTATTTAAGCGCTAATGCTAAACATCTAGGTCGAATTTAAGACTATACCATAGCTATCTACACCGCCTATAATTCCTAGTAAGCTAGCCAGCAACGCCTAATAAGGGAGTAAGGTTGGTATACTAAGGATAGGGTAAAAGATAGGGGCAATAAGAAGAAGGTTGCCGTCTACCATAAAAAGGAGTTCGCGCATACGCATTAAGTTTTAAAAGAGCATAATATAATACGGTATTAGGTAGGTTACCCTCTAGGTACCTAGCGGATAGGTAACTAACAGTTGCTATAGCAAGGTCTTGGTGGTTCCGGACTATATTAGCCAGCCAACATCTCTATTTATTCTGGGCTTAAGCGTGTCTTTATTAACTATAAGCTAACGCCTTAAGAGCTTTTTTGGTATTAGTTTGGACCTAATATTGGTGTTAAGCGTTTAAGAATCTCTGCTTTATCTACACCTTATCATCCTACCCCTGTTTTTATGCCTACTTATATATCTACAAAGGGATCTTATTCCCGTCAGCCATCGCTTAGAGGGCCAATAGATACTAATCCTGCTCCTAAAGATAAGGCATAGTAGCTTTTTAAATTGGGCATTTGTGGTTTAGACTTATAGAATTTGGGATTGGTTCTTGTATATAGTAGCACTTAAGAATCTCAATTAGTGCTCAGGAAGGCCTTATAAGGCATTTAGAAAGGTATAGGAATACTATTTCTAATATAGACTAATAAATAGAAATGCAATTCTAGCAAAATACCCTATTAATTCTATACTATGTATATAAAAAGGCTGAGGACCTATCCTGCCTTAGGCCATAGCCCTAATTAATCCTTATAGTTTTTGGAGCTTGTTTATTCCATATCTAATTTAACCTATTTACTCTTTAGGGCCTCTCTTAGCCTACCACAAGCTTTCTTTATAGGTTGCAATAACACCGTAGTATTAAAGCGCTTTCTATGATTTATAGATTACGGACCTTAGTCCTAATATTCTTTTAGAATATCTTCGCAATAATTAAGGTAATCCTCTGGTTCCTATATAGAGTCCTTAGCGGGCCAGCCTAGCCATTTACTTTATATTAAAGTTTGTTCTTAACAGACTTATAGCATAGTATAGCTTTAACCTTATACCGCTCACCTACCACTTTAGGGTGTTTAATTGGGCCTAAACGGAAGTTCTTTTCCGGTAGTAGTCTATACCATGGCTCTAGTAGATTTATATAAAATACTAGATGCATATAGGCCATAGATAGGGGTAGCTAGAGACAGTAGGCTAACTTACTAATTTGTTCCTTAACTTAAAAGGGACCTAGGTATCTTATATTAAGCTTCTTTAATAGTTAACAGGTTTTAATATTTGTTAAACGTAATAGAACCTTATCGCCTACTCTAAAATACTTGTCCTGGTATTTACGATTGTACTAGAGTCTCTACTACTCTTAGGCATCTTATAGGCTCTGCTTCACATGCTCCCATTACTCCTCCCATTCCTAGAGATATCCTTATACCCTTTGGTAGATGTCCTTAGACTTCCCAGTAGGATTCTATAATTAATCATGCGGCCTTAGCTAATAATTACTGGGTATACTATTAAACCTAGATAGTTAGACGCCGTAGGCAATCTAAATTGGTGTATACTTATGCGATGCGTGTTGCTTTAAATTGTAAGCGTACTCTATATACAGAAGTAGCTCATACCAGTTATCTTACTGGTAGTTTAAATATATTTATAGGTAAGACTCTAGTTCCTAGTTCTGGCGTTCCATTTGCCTATCTGTTTATAGATAGAAAGCTGTACTATAATAGTGGTCTATCTTTAAATAAAAGTATAGATCTAACTAGTACTAGCTTATAAAGACGCTTCCCCTATTAGTAATAATAGAGTACAGCTAATCTACTTTAAGAAAGCATTTCTCCTTAATTAGGCTAGCAAGCGCTTATACGTTAATTATTTTATTAATAGGAAGGTATTAGACATACTTTAAAAACCTATTAATAAGTACCAGGACTGAATCGTATGTTTATCCTTACTTATCTTTTAATAGTGGAAGATCCGTAATAAAATCTATAGCGTAATATCGCTATGGTTTACCAGTAGGAGGAACCAATTCAAGTAGACCCCATAGCTTATGCCTTTAGATTTTATATACTTAATACTTCTTATAATGGCTAATATACTCCTTTGCTTCCTGCTTAAGTTTTAGCTAGTAGAATTTGTGTTAAAGTAATTCCACTGTCTTAGCTTAACTATAGTAGCCGCCTAGAGGATTATTATAATTCTTTATAAGAATTTTCTATTATAGATTTGCTTCTTATAGCACCTAAACCTTGCTATTTCTACACAGTAGGCCCATTAGGTCTAGTTCCCAATTTTAACAGCTTATAGCTTTCTTTCCATTATATTTCCAGTCTACTTCCGCATTAAAGATAGCATAGGAGGCGTCCCTCCATTGCACTTTATAGATAAGATTTATTAACCTTTTAGATAGTTCTTAGGTAAAAGCTATTTCGCCTTATACTGCTCTAAGTATAAGACTAGATAGTACTATAGATCTTACAATTTCTTAGTACGCGTATATTAGGAAGGCCGCTATAAGGTTAAAGTCCTTTAGTCTTTATAGGACTCTAAGTTCCAATTACTCTTTAGCTTTGCTATTAGTTTAAGGAAATAGCTTAGCAATTAGTGGTGTATTACTAGGTTCCGCACTTATATTAAGGATATCCTATCTAGGTATATTTAGACCCTTATTAGCCACGGACTGGGTACTAGCTAGAACATTAGTGGAAGCTAATAGGGTTTGCACCGCCTAAAACTCAGTACATAGAGCTGTGGGTACTTAAGTATCCTATACCCAGAGCTTGTTCTATAGTGTAGGGAGTAAGATATCTATTATCTGTTTTCCTTCTCCCGTTTTAAAGCCTTTGGTATAGTCTGGCCGTTATAACGGTCCGCTAGCAGGGTTATTTTCCCCTAGTTTATATTTAATCTTAAAGTTAAATTACGCAAGCTCCTCTGCCTATCTAGTTTATTAAGGTATAAGCTCCTTTATAGTTATAAAGTAGCGTAGATTATAATAATCTAAGAGTATACAAGTAGTATAGCTTGCGTGCTTAAGGTAGTATCGCCACTATTTAAAGTAGTTAACTATGGCTAGCAGTTCCTTATTATAGGTATAATACCTAACTTTAGGTCCCTAGAATTTTCTACTATAGAATGCTACCGGTCTCTAATAGAGCTAGGTAGCGTCTAGATGCCTATTAGGTTACTATCACGGGACACCCCCATGACACCTTACACACGTCCACCTGTTTCCACCGACTGAACAACCGAAGACCGACCACGAGACGGCAATCTGACAGCAATCTGCCGTATTCCGCCGCAATCTGCCGTCTCTACTGTTGGAGTTGCTAACTGGCAACTTTAAGGACCTCTAACTGCCGAATTCTGCTAAGTTCTACTAGAACCGCTACCTAAGCTCTACCCTACCTATGCGTAGCACAGTACCCATTAACCTAGCAACTAAGTGAACGTTATATACCCTTTTTCCCCTATTTCCTACTTTCCTTTCCTTACGCAATGTCTTGACTTTATTACACAGTTTATATACATAGCTTAATAATATCTACTTTACTATATATTATTATTGCTTGTGCTCACTCCGTGACACTATATTGCGTTAACCCTATATACTACCCTCTAAAATACAGAATAACCCTAAAGCCCCCATGACAGCCGTTGGCATTATATCCGCACTCTAAGAACAATTGGCAGAAATACAGAAGTCCTTTATAGACGCCCTTGCATAGAACCAAGCCACTTTAACTTAATAATAAGCCGAACAAGAAGCACAACACTGGCAATTAATTAAAGACCTCTAAGAAGAAATCCGCACCCTTAAGATGCCTATATTAGGGCCCTAAGACCGAATACTATTTCTAAAGATAAATATGTGGAACGAGAGCCCTAAACCTACAGTAGTTACTTACCCTAAACCAACTACTACACCGTAATGATCTGAACGACTACTAGACCCTTTAATATTCACTAGTAAATAATAAGAACTCTAATTATTCCTAAGCCGGCTTAAAAATAAGCTAACTGGTAATGCTAACCGCTACCTAACTATAGCTAACCGACTTTGCTACGCCCTAAGTTAATTAGGAGGAGACGCAGCTGACCTTATTAAACCTCTTTAACTAAACTCAGTACTAAGCCTAATTGTACTTCTTAAAGCTATATATGGTAACCTAAACCGCCAAGCTACTACTTAGAGAAAGATAAACCACATAACTTAAGGAATAAAAAGCTTCCTAGTATACTTCTCTGAATTTAACTGTTACGTAAAAGAAATAGGCTGAAATAACTCCATACTAATTAACAGCCTTATTAAATCCCTAAGCCCCAAACTAAAAACCTCCCTAATAGGTATAGACCTACCAGGAGCTCTTAACGCCTACGCAAACGTTATTAATAAACAATATAATGATATACTACGCCTAATACCAAAGTCCGCTCCTTAATATAATACAACAAACCTATAAACGTCTACTAAGTTATCGTCTTAGCCTAAGCACCCTAACGCTATAGATATTAACACTAGAACCCTAGGATACGCCCTACTAGGGTCCTTTAAATAAGAACAACGCACTAAGCTAGGCCTCTGTTTTAAGTGTAGAAGTAGCTCCTACCTCTCTAACTACTGCTCCGTCCCTATGCCCCAACGCGAATTACGAACGGCTAATACTAGCAGCCGTTTACCGCATTAATCCTCTAGTTACCGTCCCTAATCTCTACCTGGTTCCAGCCCTGCATTTAATAAGCACTACTTATAAGGACGAAGCTATAACTAATACGCTATAAGAACTCCATCCTAATTGCCTCTAAAAGAAAGGTCCTAGAGCTAAGTCACTCTCTAAAATGGCGCTGCCTTAGGATCTCGTTAAATGCTTTAGATATTACAAACTCTAACTCTTAGGATTGCAGCATAACTGTTAATTGTTATCTTTGGTAGAATAATTAATAGGTTAATGCTTAAGTCCTAATTAATACAGGAGCCAATAGTATAGGATTTATTAATAAGATCTTTGTGTAAGATAATAGTTTTACTCTAACCCCCCTTAACCGGCATATTAACGTATTTGGATTTAATAGTAAACGCACTGTCTTAGGCCGTATTACCTACGTAGTATTCCTAAGACTCTAATACCTAAACTATAAAGAACTAATTAAGCTTTTTATTACCACTCTAGGTCACTTAGTAATACTTAGATAACCTTAGATAAAGCTATATAAGGTAACCATTAATTGGGATAACCTTAAGCTTCTATTTACCGCCTCCCGTTATAAGTAGAAGTGCCTTATAACTTACTACACAGACCCTAAACTAAAATCTAAAAAATCCACTAGGATCTATTAGTCTAAAATTTCTACTGACGTCTACCCTATACCTAAAAAGTCTACCCAATTCCACTAAGAACCTAAAAATTACACTAAACTATATAAACCAACCTTAACTACTATACCACCCCAAACCAAGCAGAAGCCTAAACTTAAGCTTAATATATAAAAGTACCAGAAGAACTGGTATTCTACTATAAAAAGGATACTTAAAGAACCCGAACTTAAATCCAACACTAACTCTGTACCTAATACTGAACCTAAAGTTAAACAAGAAACAGTAGATAATTAAAAGGAAATTGCTAGCTAGTAACTCGCCCCCCTTTCTACGGATATCTATATAATTGGAGCTACCCTATTAGCACGACTCGCCAGGAAACCTAAATATATGATCTTCGCCGTTATAATAGCCGATATTAAAAAGGCCCTAGCACCAAAGAAGCACACTAACCCTGCCATAAAAGTACCAGTATGCTATTATAAGCATCTGGAAGTATTTTTATAAAAGGAAGCTAATAAGTTAGCGGAGCACTAATTATACAACTATAAGATAGTACTTAAAGAAGGAAAATAACTAGGATTTAGACCCTTGTATGGAATATCCCAAAACAAACTCTAAGTATTGTGGAAGTACTTAGACAAATACCTAAATAAAGAATTTATTAGAGCAAGCTCTTCGCCTATAGCTATACCTGTAATCTTTGTTAAGAAACCTAGCAGTGGTCTGCGCTTCTATATAGACTACTAAGCTCTTAATACTATTACTATTAAGAATCGGTACCCGCTTCTGTTAATTTAAGAGACACTAAACTAATTAAGTAAGGCTCGCTACTATACAAAACTTAACCTTATCCACGCATTTAACCGCCTCTATATTATAAAAGGAGATAAATAGCTTACAGCATTCCGTACTAGATACGGACTATTTAAATACTTAGTGACGCTATTCGGCCTTGCAAATGCCCTAAGTTTATTCCAATACTTTGTAAATAATACCTTATAACCTTACCTAGACGTTTTCTGTACTGCTTATATTAATAATATCCTAGTATATAGCAATAACCTAGCTAAATATAAGAAACACGTTAACCTTATTTTAGAAGCCCTATATAGAGCTAGACTATAATTAGATATAGATAAATACAAGTTCTATAAAATAGAAGTTCTATACCTCGGACTTATTATCTCTATAAACGGCATATAAATGGACCCAAAGAAGATCAAAGTGATTATAAACTGGCAAGAACCTAAGAACGTTAAGGATATAAGAGCCTTTATAAGATTTGCTAATTTCTATTAATAGTTTATTAATAACTTCTCCGCCCTAGTTTTACCTCTTATGGCTCTAACCTAAAAGAACAAAGCCTTTATCTTTAACAAGGAATGTAAGAAGGCCTTTGCCTATCTAAAAGTTATATTTACTACCGCACCTATACTCTAACACTTTGACCCGAACTGAAAAAGTGTTATAGAAGCTGACTTATCTGACTACGTCACTAGAGGCATTCTGTCTTAGTATAATAAAGAAGGGGTACTGCACCCCGTAGCATACTTCTTAAAACGACTAAGTCTAGCCAAATATAACTACGAGATCTATAATAAAGAATTGTTAGCCATTATTAGATATTTTAAACAATGGCGACCTAAACTGGAAGGCGCTGGATTTCTAATTAAGGTTCTTAGCGACTATAAGAATCTATAGTACTTTACAACCATAAAATAGCTAAGTTATTATTAAGCCCACTGGTTAGAATATTTGTTTTAATTCCAATTCTTAATTATATACCGCCTAGGCGTTTAAGGTTAAAAACCTAATGCCCTAACTCGACGTTTATAAGATATAACAGCATAGAAAGAAGCGCACGCCTACTATAAACAAACCCTGCTTTGTTCTAAATTATTTAATCCCCTAGCTAAAGACCTTACGGTATATATCCTTAAAATAACTAATTAATTAATTAAACAGATTATAATTAATAAATACCCAAACAATGAGTTTATCTAAGAGACACTTAAGCTAATTTAAGATAGCATTAGACGCTCTAAAAAGATCTCTCTAAGTAAATATAAAGTTCGCGGAGACCGCTTGTACTACTAGAACTGCCTAGTTGTCCCTAATTATAATAAACTTAAGCTTAAGCTCCTTGAACACGTATATAACCTATTAGTAGCCAGCCACCTAGGCTAAGGAAAAACCCTAGAGCTACTCTAACGGGAGTACTACTGGCCAAATATGCATAATATAATATAAAGGTACGTCTCTAGCTGCCATACCTGCTGACGAGCCAAAGCTTTATATAAGATATATAACGGCTTTCTAAAGCCACTGCCTGTTCCGGATTGAAAATGGAAGGATATTTTAATTAACTTTATTGTTGATCTCCCTAAAAGTAAAGGCTGCATAAATATTATGGTAGTTATAGACTAACTATCTAAGATGAGATATTTGATTGTCTGCCCTAATATATTAGCACCTGCCATTGCCCAACTGTTCTTGGATTATATATGGAAACTCCATGGACTCCCTAAAACAATTATCTTTAATAAAGGCCGCTAGTTTATTTTAGCGTTTTAGAAAGAACTAACTACCTAACTCCGCATTAAAGTACTGTTGTCTACGGCATATTACCTAGAAATGGATGGTTAAACGGAACGTGTAAATGCTATAATGGAATAGTATATTTAGATATACACGTCGTATCTATAGGATAACTGGATGGACTGGCTTGTATTTGCTGAGTTTACTACAAATAACTCCGTTTTAGAAACTATAAAGGTCTCCCCATTCCTGGCTAATTACGGCTAGCACCTGCGAATGGGTTTTAAACCCTTTAGTAATATTTCTTGTCTAGCTTATTAGGCCTTACAAGTTGCAGAAGTAAATGAATTCGTAAAGAAGATAAAAGAACTATAGGAGTTCCTTATTAACGAAATAATATAGGCCTAGTCTGTCTATGAAGCCGCAGCAAATAAGAACCGAACCCTAGTACTAGCTTACTAAATTAGTAACTTTATCTGGCTAAACGCAAGAAATCTAAATATAAAATGACCTACTAAGAAACTTAATTAGAAGAACGCTAGCCCTTATAAGGTTAAAAAAGTTGTCTCTTCTTATACCTACCAACTAAAGCTCCCTAATACGGTTAAAATCCACCCTATATTCCATACGTCAGTCCTCCGCCCTGCCGCCCCTATATTAGACGCCCTGCCTGGACAGATTCAAGACCCTCCCCCACTAGTTAAAGTGGATAGTAAGGATAAGTACCTTGTTGAAAGAGTTAACGATATTAAGTATAATAAATGGAAACATAAATATATATACCTTACGAAATAGAGAGGTTTTACTAAACCCTTATGGGAACCTGCTAACTCTGTAGGACTTACACAAGCCGTAGAAGACTTTCACGAACTCTACCCAGAACTACCATAGCCCCATCTCGCAGATGCTTAAGTTTAAAGGGGGGGTACTGTTATGGGACACCCCCGTGACACCTTATACATGTCCACCTGTTTCCACTAACTGAACAACTAAAGACTAACTATAAGACGGCAATCTAACAGCAATCTGCCGTATTCCGCCGCAATCTGCTATCTCTACTATTGGAGTTGCTAACTGGCAACTTTAAGGACCTCTAACTGCCGAATTCTGTTAAGTTCTACTAGAACCGCCACCTAAGCTCTACCCTACCTGTGCGTAGCATAGTACCCGTTAACCTAGCAACTAAGCGAACATTATGTACCCTTTTTCCCCTGTTTCCTACTTTCCTTTCCTTACGCAACGTCTTGACTTCATTATATAGTTTATGTACATAGCTTAATAATATCTACTTCGCTATATATTATCATCGCTTGTGCTCACTCCGTGACAGTTATAGTAGAATACCAGTAAGGGCAAAATTTAATACATTAGTGACCATTATTAGTAGCTAATCTGGGTTAAAATACCATAATAGTGGAGCTTCTGTAAACTTTATATATAGTTTCTAAAAGGCTTCCTAGACCTTTCTAGGCCATGTCTATAGTTTATACCATTTAGTTAGTCCCTTCTTAGTTTTCTTCCTTCCTGCCTTTAAGCTTTTTACTCCTTAGGCCGGGTCTTAGGAAGCTTCAGCAATATAGTTAAATAGGTATTAGGTGACGTCCAAGTAATTATAGATAAAGCGCCTATAGAAATTGGCAAAGCCTAGAAACACTTAAACATCCCAGTAGCTCTTTAGCTCTAGCCACTCTTGGATCGTCTACACTTATACTAGGTCTATAACTATACCTATAGGCGTTATAATATAACCTAGGAACTTAACCTGCTTAGTATTAAAGATATACTTTAACGCCTTAGCGTAGAGGCCCCAATTATCCAAGCGTTCCAGTACTTTATAGATGTGTTACTTGTGCTAATCCTTATCTTCTAAGTAGATTAGAATGTTATCTAAATAGATAATATATATGCGGTTAACTAGTCCCCCTAAGGCTCTATAAATATACAATTAAAATATTGTAGGCGCATTAGCTAGCCTAAAAGGCATTACCATATACTTAAAGTAGCCATATTGGGTTTTAAAAGCAGTCTTCCACTTATCCCCTTCTTTAATATAGAGCCTATAATAGGCGTCTTATAAATCCAGCTTTATAAAGATCTTCGCCCTAAATAGTTAATCCAGCATTTTACTAACCAGTAGTAGTAGGTAACGGTTCTTAATTGTAATCTTATTAAGACCGCGATAGTCTACACATAGCCTTATAGTTCCATCTAGTTTTGGGACAAAGAGGATTAGCGCGCCTACTGGCGACTTACTAGGCCATATCCATCCCTTTTCTAGTAAGCCGTTAAGGTACTCCTATAGGATCTTAAGCTCTTTATAAGAGAGGTTATAGATAGGAAGGTATAGTGGTTATTTACCTTCTTCTAGATTAATTGCATAATTATATTCCAAGTTCCATTAAAGGACTTTTACTCGCCTGCCTAAAAATACCCTAAGTAAGTCTCTTAGGCCTAATGGAATATTCAACAGGTTAGGGTTACGCTTATCCTCTATATTATTGTTAGGTAGGTCCTAGAGCTCCCTTAAGACGCTCGCGGGCAGCGTTGCGCGCTATAGTAGCTGTTCGTACATAGTTGCCACTGTTTGTTAAATAGTTTTATGCAGTAGCCAGTAGAGGGTAGGGAACTCTTTAACACAACATTTAAGGTGTTATAGCATACTCTCTGCGTATTGCTTGAGCTAGAGTAACCCATGGCAGTAGAAGTATCTTATAAAATCTTTAAGATTACTGCCTCCCTATAGTGTCTTTGCAACCTATCCGGTAGTTCCCCATAGGGTATCCATTACAGAAGGGTTATCGCCTATACTAGGCTCTATACCCATCTTACTATAAAATAGGGGTTAAATCTAATACTCCTTTAGATAAGAGCATATACTGTTTCTCCTAGAGCTACATCTTCTAGGATATCTTTTAAGCTTATTAGTAAAATACGCCCTTCCAATTCTTTATTGTTCCACCATTTAAAGGCTCCAGTCTTAAAGTATATCTTAGGATCTGCTTCTATAAGCTAAGAATATCTAAGAATAAGGTTATAGCCTATAAAGTTAGCCGCCTAGAAGAGTTACGGGCCAACTACCTTAATATGGTTGTGTATATTGGCCACTAATACTATAAGCTTATAGGCACTATATAGTTTAATCCAATGCTTATCTAAAAACCTTATAATAGGTTTCCACTACTTTAGCAATAGGATAAGCTTATGCTCTTTTACCAAATTATATTATATAAGATTGATTTTGGTGCCGCTATTATATAGTGCTTAGAACTAACGTACCTTGCCTATAGAGAGTACTATTTCTAGCTTAATAGTAATACAGAGAGTCTCTTCTTCTATATCTTGCCCTAGTTATAGCCGGGAGAGGTCCATAACTAGGGCTTTTCTTTTTTTAAATTATTAGTACGGTTATCGCCCTACTTGTTTTTCCAGTTAAATTTACCCCCAGAGAAGTTTTCTCTTAACTTTTTAAAGTATTCCCATAAGGGTGCCAGATGGGTATTAGGTTGGCCCTAGAAGTCTTTCCTATTACTTAAGGTCCCTAACTTTAACCATTTCGGATTTCTCTTTAAAAACGGCTTCTTTAGAGCTTAGGTTTGCCCTATATTACTACTAAAGTGCCCGCGCTTCTAGTTACCCCCTAGCTTCTTGCTAAAAGAGGTCTGGTTCCTTACCGTATTCTTAGCGTTTAGAACCACTTGTTTAAAATCCGTATATATAGTAATCCGCGATAGGGCTCTTACGCGCTTTATTTTATTATAAATTGCTAGCTTAATTCTAGCCCAGATAAATCCAATCTTTTCCTTCTTGTAGATGCTACTATCCTCGTTTTTAAAGAGCTCTAGATCTATTAATTAAGCACAAGTTTCTATAAAGTTTATAAACTGGCGGAAATTATAGCGGTTAAGCTATGTCCTATTCTAAAATAGTTCTTTATTATTATATTATATAACATGCGGATCTTAAGTCCATTTCTTTAGGAAGGTTTGCAGCTGCGGCTATATAGTAATTTGCTCTTTATTAAGCTAATTTAGTATAATCTGGTTTAGGGATTAATCTTTAATCTTACTAATAATCTATTAAGTACACTCTTTAGTATTATCTTATATTATTAGCATCTTAAAGAAGTTATCCATTTTATGAACCCAATTGTCTAACTATTAGGCGTTAGGTCTATGGCAGAGTTCTAGACTACTAAAGGCCTTAGCCAGTCAGTCTATGTCCTTTTTCTATTTACTACATAGATACCTCTCTAAGTCTTCCACACCTTCTTAGGTAGGTACTAGGTAGCCCCTAAAAGGCCCTTAGCCTTAGCCAGGTTATAAAAGATTTTATCCAGCCTAAATTAAGCTCTGTTAGATCTGGACCTGCCCCTAGAGGTTTCTAATATGTTTATTAGTGGCTCCTTCCCGCATAGCTTCTAAGAGCCTTACGGCAGCTTCCTAATATCCTCCTTAGAGAAAATTAGTGTAGGGCTCTTAACTTTCTAACCTTAGGCCTAGAGAAGCTCTGGCTATAGAGGTAGTGTTAGTACTAGTAGCTAATATAGGTTTCCCTATAAGGCTTAAATCTTAAGTTAGTAGTTAGGTTAGATTACCTAAAGGGGTAGGCCCGCTTAGCTTATAAGCAGTCTATACGCCGCCACTATACTAATTATAGACCGGTGGTCTTCTAGGAGGGTTCCAGTTAGGTCCCTAATTAGGCGCGTTAGTATATTCCTCTAGCATTTCTAATTTAGGGGAAGATCTTAGCGTTACCTCTAGCGCTTAATCTTCTAATTAGCCTAAGTAGGGCCAGAGGGGTTCCGGTTGCTTTCTAGTAGTATTATAACTGTTATAGAGGGTGTCTGCGTTTTTCTTAGCGTTGCTAGTGACCATAGGTATGCGAGAGTCTTTAGGCTCTTAGTATATCTAGGTGTTAGGACTCATTCGGCCGTCTTGCCTAGAGGTTTGTATTATCGCAATCTCTTACTATTAGAGGGACCTTCCTGCCTTAGCGCAACGGCTTTCCATAAGGTGTTTATGGAGTTTCCGTTTAGGTTGTCGCGAGATTTTAAGGGAGAATAGTAGATATAAACAAAAGATATAAATAAATAATCTAGTCCTTAAAGCTAGCTGCCCTTCTAAATAGAGTAGGAAGGATTTAAATATAAGGGGACTTTATAGATAGGGGGCTAAAAGGACACGATTATAGAACAGGATAGATTGGTAAGAGAGACGAATCCTTAAAGAGGTGAGACCTTAGGGATTATAAAGACTATATATTACGGGCACATACCTCTAGTATGTAACTAACAGACGTCCAAGGGGTGTCTGGGGGTTGTCCTAAGGGCAACCCAAGGTGACCGCAATAATATCCCTTACACTAACTATCTAAGATAAAATACTTAATCGCCTGCCCTAATATATTAATACTTACCGTTGCCTACCTATTTCTAAATTATATATAGAAACTTTACGGACTCCTTAAAATAATTATCTCCAATAAAGGTAGTTAATTTATCTCTATATTTTAAAAAGAACTAACTACCTAACTCTATATTAAAGTACTATTATCTATAGTATACTACCTAAAAACGGATGGTTAAATAGAATATGTAAATGCTATAATAAAATAGTATATTTGGATATATATATTATATTTATAGAACAACTAAATAGACTGGCTTATATTTACCAAGTTTACTATAAATAATTCCGCCTTAAAAACTATAAAGGTCTTCCCATTCCTAGCTAACTACGGCTAGTATCTATAAATAGGTTTTAAATCCTTTAGCAATATTCCTTACCTCGCTTATTACGCCTTATAGGTTATAAAAGTAAATAAATTTATAAAGAAGATAGAGGAACTATAACAGTTTCTTACTAACGAAAATAATATAGACCTAATCTATTTATAAAGCTATAGTAAATAAGAAACAAACCCTAGTACCAGCCTACTAAACTAGTAACTTCGTCTGGCTAAATATAAGAAACCTAAACATAAAATAACCTATTAAGAAACTTAATTAGAAGAACGCTAGCCCTTATAAGGTTAAAAAGGTTATCTTTTTTATACCTACTAACTAAGGCTTTCTAACGCGGTTAAAATCCACTCTATATTTTATATATTAGTCCTTTACCCTACTACCTCTATATTAAACGCCCTACCTAAACAGATTTAGGACCCTCCTTTACTAATTAAAGTAGATAGTAAGGATAAGTACTTTATTAAAAGAATTAATAATATTAAATATAATAAACGGAAATACTAATATATATACCTTACGAAATAGAGAGGCTTTACTAAGTCCTTATAGAAGCCTATTAACTCTATAGAACTTATATAAGCCATAAAAGACTTTTATAAACTCTACCTAGAACTACTATAGCTTTATCTTATAGGAGCTTAAGTTTAAAGGGGGGATACTATTATAGGACTATAAGGCTATTGCCTAAGTATACAGTATAGAGTAGATAAGCCAAGTATAAGTTATAGGAGAGTTAATAGAAGAGGACAATATAGTAAAGAGTAGGTATAGTAATATCCTAAGTATAGAGACAAACCAATAAGGAGGAAAGGGCTATAGGCCTAAAAAGCTTATAAGGAGGTGCTAAGGGCTAGCTAAAGGCTAGCATTAGCAGCTCCTAAGAGCTAGCTAAAGGCTAGCATTAGCAGCTCCTAAGAGCCCCTAGGCATATACCTAAGTAAGGGGCTTAAAGATCCCTTATATCCCCCCTTCCCCCCTAATTAGGGCTGGCCCCTAGCCCGTATACCTAAATAAATTAATTTCTATATATAAAAAGGTAAGCAATACTAAAGCCTTGCTTATATAGAGAAAAAGGGGAAAAAACTAGCTAAGCAGCCTTAATAAAAACCTTAACCTATAGTTAAAACCCAGTAGGAAAAAAGGCCTAATTTATGGAGAAAAAGAGCGTCTGCTAGTAGGGTAAGACTTAACCGCATACGATTAATCTTAAAGAGACAAACGTATATAGTTAAGTCTTGGCAGCTCTTTAGCTGACAGCCAAATAGTCTCCACTTAGAGCCGGCTTAATCGTGTAGGATTAAGGTAAGCCGTAGCTCTATAAGAGACAATCGCCTATAATTAGGTCTTGGCAGCCTTTTTAGCTGGTAACCAGAGTCTTTAGGTTGGAGCCGTGGCTCCTAATTGCCTTCCCCCAGCCACGTGATCAGTTTTTATAAGGAAGTAATAGCTAAATGGCTTATACGCGTGTTTCCTTCCTTCTGAATTACGCTATTATAACGGAGTTATATCGGTAAGTTTAAGCCGTAGCTTAAGAGATTACGTAGGATCTAAGAGCTACTGCTATATCTTTTGGGCGAGTTATAGCTCTTAAAGCAACCAAGCAGCCTCAATAAAAACCTTAACCTATAACCAAACCCTAGTAGGAAAAAAGGTCTTCTAGGAAGGAAAAGAGTGTCCGCTAGTGGGGTAAGATTTAATCGCGTATAATTAATCTTAAAGCCGTAGCTCTTGATCTAGCCATAGCTTTAGATTAAAGCCGTAGCTTAATAAGAGATTGCATGCGAGTATTGCCCCTCCCCTTCTTGCGGTCGGCCCCTAATCGCCATTACCTTACGGTAGAGGGAGATTATGAGGGCTCGTCCCGGAAGGGGTTTGGAGAGATATCGGTAAGTTTAAGCCGTAGCTTAAGAGACAACCGCATACGGTTAAGTCTCGGCATCCCTTAGGCTGGTAGCCAGAATCCCAGATCGGAGCCGTAGCTCCGTAAAAAGATCACATAGAATCTTAGAGCCGAAGCTCTTAAGGTAAGCCGTAGCTTGCGGGATCACGTAGGATCTCTAAGCTAAAGCTCGAGGTAAGCCGTAGCTCCAAGAGACAATCGCCTACGATTAAGTCTCGATAGCTCTTTGGCTAATAACCGGAGAGTCTCCGGGTCGGAGCCGTAGCTCTATAAGAGATTGCGTGCAAGCATAGAGCGCTGTGGCTCTAAGATGGCATTTAATCGCATACAATCAGTCTTAAGCTGCAGCTTTAGAAGAGACAACTGCCTACGGTTAAGTCTCGGCAGCTCTATGGCTGCTAACTGGAGAGTCTCTGGGTCGGAGCCGTAGCTCCGTAAAAGATCACATAGGATCTTTAAGCTAAAGCTTTTGGAGTAAGCCGTAGCTTACGAAATCGCCTAGGATCTCTAAGCCGAAGCTCTTAAGGTAAGCCGTAGCTTACGAGATTATATAGGATCTCTAAGCCGAAGCTTGAGGTAAACCGTAGCTCAGAGACACAACCGCCTACGGTTAAGTCTCGGCAGCCCTTTGGCTGATATTCTCGCTTGCAAAAGTGTTCAGACAAATCCGGGGCTTGGCGCCCACAAAAAAAAAAGTCGAGTTTAACCAATTTGAAGCTTACCACCTACAATAAGCCACCATGCCTATACTACGCTCTGGTAAAACGTCGCAGGGCTTAAATAAGCTTAAAACTCAAATATCTAAGCATTAGAATAAGGGCAAAGTGCCAGTGCAGAAGGTGGTACAGCCTTTGGCCGATTAGATCCCCCCCAGCAGCTTACCTAATATTACCCCTTATATTACCACTAAACAGCTTCCTAATACCACCCTTATTGCCGAAGGCTCTACTGCACAGCTACCAATTAGAGTTACAAGCTCTAATTCTATGGATTACGACTCGGGTGAGAAAGACGTGCTTGGTATGCAGCTCCAATCAAGCCCTGAATTACCCTCGTTTGACACTATGCGTAATATTTATGCGCTGCTTGGTTTTAATAAGGAAGACAATCAGGAGCTTCCTACTGAGGCTAAGGACGATAAGGAAGATAAGGAAGAGGTAGAAGAACTTTCTAATCTAAAAAGGAGCAGACCCAAAGTGGTATATGGAGGGGGCGGTCCACTAAGGAGCTCTGGCAGATTAATTAAAAAGACGCTAAAGGCAGCTTCCTAAATAGGAAATTAGAACACGCATAAATTGATGTTAAAAAGGCCGTTAAAAAGGCCGTTAAATGCATTAAAATCAGCCGCTAGGAAAAGTAGGCCCCTAGAGCCTCCTATATCTGATATTAAGGCCTCCAACAACAGTATAAGGGAGGTTAAAAAGACTCCTACTAAGGCTAGCAAGCGTTGTAGGAAGGAGCTTGATTCCTTACCAGCGCTAGCTATTGCTACCTTTTTAATAAATATTGTTGTTCTATTTGATAACAAGAAGCTGCTTATATTAAGCTTAGTAAAGAAGTCAAATAACTTGCTATTTGGCTTAATTGCGATTAATAAGTAGGAAGGAGCGGAGAAGTACGCTAGATCGCAAGGCTTTAATACGCATTTTATTAAAAGGACGATCTTAATTGAGGCTCTAGATGGCCTAGGTCTTTGAGCGGTTAAGACAACATCTAAACGGCCTTATATAATAACGCATGGCGACTAGCAGGAAGCCCTAGATATAATTGTATATTAGTAGGAGGGCTTAGGAAGGCGTAGTACTACTATAACGGTTTAATTAGTGTACTCCCGATTGGCTATAGGACTAATTAAGGAACTAAATTAAGCCTTAGCGTAGGCTGTAGAGCCTACGCTAACAATTGCTCCTGCGCCTAAATTGCCACCTACTACTACGCCTAAAAAGACAACAGATGTAGAGGCCCACATAGAGGTACGGCTTATAAAGGAAGGAGAGGTTACTAAGTAGATAACGTATATACTTATTGCCCAAACTACAGCCTGCCGCAAGCCTGGGTGTAGGAATGTATTAAAGAGGTGCATTAATTAGGCAGGCGGCCACTAGGAGCTTAATTAATTAGAGCTTTAAGAATGGTATAATATGGCAGTAGCTGGTACTGCTAGTGCTAATAAAGTTCCTGCTGAGGTTCTAAACGCCGTAACGGTCCGCGTATTAGGTGATGCGAAGAACAGGAAAAAGAAGGGGGGGGGGAAGGAGATAGAGCAGCAGGAGCAGCAGGAGCAGCTACTACCGCCATAGCCGCAGCCGCAGTATCAACCTTAGTGGAACTACCCCCCCTTTCCGCCACCACCTTATGCATACTACTATTAACCACCGTAGGCTCCGCTGGCCCTATAGCTAAATTAGCAGCCTTAATTTCCTATACTACAATCTACTGCTCTTTATAAAAGTAGCCTAATTACTAAGGATCTAGATCTCCCGCCTCTTATTAATTAATATATGGATTGGCTCTTAATATGGTACCCTAGGTATATTAAGCTTTTTAATGTAGTAAAGGAAGGCTTTGCGAAAAAGGTGTATACCTAGCAGGCGCTATATACAAAGAGGAATAGAGACAACTGTAAGGACACCTTAATTAGTATAGTAGAGAAAAAGGTGACTTAAGCTTTAATATATGCGCATATTAATAAGTTTAAGAAGACGCTTAATACTTGATCTTAGTAAGGGCCCTAATAAGGTACTTAATTTAGGAGGAAGCTGATATAGAATACTAGGTACCTGTTAGCAACTCAGTTAATTGAGGCACGAGCACGGGAAGAAGGACGCGCAAGCCTATATAATTGGATTGTCTATAAACGAGGATCCAAAGCTAGAGAAAGGAAGGAGAAGAATAGCAGCACCGCTCAATATTTATGTGGTCCTTGAGTCACATAACTCGCGTCTACTATAATCCACGTCTGTAAAGATCCACCGTTTTCCACTAGCGCCGTAACATTACCCCCCCCTCCAAAAAAGCCTGCCCTTAGGCTTTGTATGTCCGTATTATGTCCGTGGGGTATTCTTGTCTTTATGCTTAATAGGCAGCCTATCGTCTTCACTATACCAGCACTCCATCCACTCGTTAAGGTACTTTGGGGGTCCGGGTTCGTTAGGGTATTAGTTATAGAATTCTTTAAGCTTCTGGGGGCAGCCTATAAAGTTCCAGGCAGGGTACCAGGTTGGGTCTAGATTGTAGCCTTTCCATTAAACACGGTATCGTAGCGTTCCTCGTACTAGTTTACAGGCTAGTATTTTATTAACTTCCCATTTATCGTCGCTATTAACTTAAATTGGCAGGGGAGGCTCATTCTTTTATCCAGATAGTGGGTTATTTACAGCCTTTTGTAGCTTATCTGGCGAAAAGACAGGGTAAACCTTAATTAAGTCTGGGAGCTTAACCTTGTACGAGTTGCCTTCTTTATTAAGGATCTTATACGGTCCTGCCATCTTATAGTTTAGCTTGCGGCTAGGCCGTTCTGTCTTTTAGTTTTTTGTTATAACCTAGACCCTATCGTCTATAGTAAAGTCAGGCTCGCGCCTATACTTATTTGCCTGCTATTCTATTAATTTCTGGGCCTTTTCTAGGTTCTTATAGGCTACTATCCAGGCTTCTTCTAGGCATTTAGCGTATTGCTAGGCTTCCTTATAAGATAGTTTTTCGCGTACGGTCTATAGGCCTTTTGGTTTATTCCAGTTAAAGCTAGTATAGGGTAAATATCCCATTTCTAGCTGGATAGGTGCAAACCCTGTGGAGTTATAGGGTAGGGTTGCCTGGGCGTAGTCTATTAGGGGTAGTAGTTCGCCCCAGTTATCCTAAAAGTAGTTAATAAAGGGCCAGAGTCTCTAGTCTAGGTATTAATTTATAATCTCCATCTAACCGTCTATCTAGGGGTGGTATGCTGTAGAAAGCTTTAGCTTAATGCCAAGGATCTAAGTAAACTTATTCCAGAAGGCCAATATAAACTACGGCCTATAGTCGGATATAATAGTATCTAGTGGTCCGTAAATTCGGTAGATATAATAGATGTATAGTTAGGCTACCTCCTTAGCATTAATATCCTTGTGACAGGGGATTGAAAATAGGCGCTTGCCAAAACGGTTAACTAGGATTATTACTATATTATATCCGTTACGGTCTATAGGCAGCTCGTGAAAGTCTATAGAGATATACTGCTAGGGGCGTTCTGGTATTAGGAGTGGCTTTAATAGTCCTAGGGTCTTGTCTCGCGGAATTATAGACCTACAGCAGTTATTGCAGTTCCGTACATAGCGGTTAATATCCGTAACCATTCCGGGCCAGTAATATCGGTTACTAATAATTTTGCGGGTCTTATTCTTTCTAGGGTGGGCCGTAGAGACCTAGGCATATACTTTGGTAATAAGCTAAGTCTATAAGTTCTGTTCCTCTGCTACTACTAGCCGTTTCTAATACTTAAGTAATCCGTTTTTAAGGGACTAGGGGCTGGTAACGTTCTTTGCCTTCTTACAGTACTCCTATAGAGAAGAGGCTGTATGGTTTATCTACAGCAATTCATCAATAAGGTTAAATCCTAAGGGGTTAATAGAATATATCTTGGCGCCTAAGGAGTTTATACTTAGTTCTGCCTATATCCGGGGGTCAAGGTGCTCTGGTCATAGTAGTATCTAGGTCTATAATAAGATCTTTACAGCCATCTGGTTACCTAGGTCCTGTTTACGCCTTATAAGAGTATCCGCACAGTTTATAGCGCCTGGTCTGTATATAATCAAGAAGTTAAACTAAGATAGGATATCCGCCTAGCGTGCCTATTAGGCCGTAAGAGCCTTAGTTATTATAAAGTATTCTAGGGCCTTGTAATCTGAAACTACCTTAATAGGCTTAGGGGTCCCCTCTAGCTGCGCACACCAGTGCTAAAAGCTAGAGATAATGGCCAGCATTTCTTTATTATAGATATGGTAGTTTAGCTCAGCATCTATTATAGTCTTCAAATAGTATGCAACAGGGTGCTATTCTCCGTCCGGTTACTTCTGGGAAAAAATACCGGCTATTACGCCGTCTAAGGCATCCGTTTCTAGCATTAAGGGCCGTTCTAGGTTAAAGTAGGCAAGTAGAGGAGCCAATACCAGCCGTTTTTTAAGCTCATTAAAGGCCTGTATATATATGGCGTTAAAGTAAAAGGGCTGGTCTTTTTTAGTAAGGCGGTTAAGAGGCTAGGCGATCCTACTGTAGTTCTTAATAAAACGTTAGTAGAAGTTACAGAAACCTAAAAATAATTATACCCCCTTTACGGTCCGTGGGGGTGTCCACTGGTTAATTACGGCCGTTTTCTCTAGGTTGGCCTTAATTCCGTCCGTACTAACAATAAACCCTAGGTACTTTGTACGCTTAACACTAAATTCTAACTTCTTGATATTAGCCTAGAGACCAGCCTTACAGAGCCGTTATAGAACTTTATAGACATACTCCTTATGTTCCAGCTCGTTCTTAAAGTAAATTATAATATTATCTAGGTAGGCCGTACAGAAGTTATTAAGGTAGTTAAAGAGTACATCGTTTATATACCGCTAGTACGTAGCTAGTCCATTGGTTAGTCTAAAAGGAAGTACCTTGCATTTATACGTTCCGTAACGGGTCCGAAATATAGTAAGATCTACAGATCTGGGGTCTATTCTAATTCGGTAAAAGGCCTAGCGGATATTAAGCTTTGTAAAAACCTTAGCTCTACTTATTCGGGCCAGTGTCTCATTAAATAGGGGTAGTAGATAGCGGTCCTTACGGGTTATATTGTTTAGCTTATAGTAGTTAATACAAAAACAAAGTCCTCCATTTGGCTTTTTAATAAAGAGAATTAGTAAGGTAAAAGGGACTTAACTACTAGGCTTAATAAAGCCCTTATCTAGATTCTTAATAAGATATTGCTTTATAGCCTGTAATTCGGCAGTAGATTGCTAACAAAGGGGGCTATAGCTAAGGGTGTTTTCCTTATCTGGCTCGATCTTAATCTTATGGTTATACAGTTAGTAAGGCGGAAGCATATTAGATACTGCCTTTAAGAATATGTCCTTAAATTTCCAGTGTTAATAGGGTAGTTTCTATTCTACTAGCTCCTTATTTATAAGCTCGCCTTCCTGTCCACTAAGCTCGCTTTCCTTTTCCTTAATTATTTGATCAATTTTATATAAGCTAGTGGTAAAGGCAACGGTATTAAGTTAGACTAAGTTTTAATAGAATCCTACGGCGCCAATACAGCAGATATTAACTGGGGAAAGGTCCGTAGGTTTCTTTACGGACTTTTATTAGGCCGTATTTTGCGGTATAGGGTTTATAGTCTTCCTTAGCTTACGTTCTATTTTCCGTAAGTTATTCTTCCAGTCTATCAGTTTAGTATGGCGTCCGGTATTCCTGGCCTTCCTTTATAGCTGCGTAGGGCCTAAGTTCTCCACAGGGGACTTGGCTAGGTTACTACTAATTTCCTAGGTCTCTAGTGCGGGTGGCGTAATATAAGTAGTCTAGGGGCGGCATAGTATATAAATCTGTTACGGATTAAGCTGTACGTCCTTCTCAAAGGCCTGGTCTCTACGCATAGCATTGGCTTAGTAGATGGTATTAATCTAGGGCCATATAAGGTTCTCCATTATAATACTAATTTCTTTTATAAAGGAAGGGGTTAGGGGTAGAGATTTAGGCCAGAGGAGCTGTCTATTCCGTATATTAAGCTATAAGCCTAAATAGGCTAGCTATTTTCTTCCTAAGATTATATTATGGCTTCCCAGGTCTGTAATAAGAAAGGGGATGTTATACTGCCTTCATCCGTTAACACAGAGGTGGATCCGTAAGATAGTTATAATAGGTGGCCCTATTCTTTTATTATACCCGCGAATAGGAACTGGTTTAGGCAGTTCCTTAAGGGGCGTATTTAAAAATTCGGCCAGCTTTACGGCGTACTAAGTGTCTATTAAGGCAAAGGCATTCGCTCCAGAGTTAGCTAAAACAAAGGTTAAAACTTAATATCTATTACAAAATAAAGTATAAGGGATAGTGCAGCTTCTTCCACTAACTAGCCGACCTAGATTAATATATAACATATTAATCCCTTTTAACCCTAGAGAGGAGTCTTCCTCTAGGGTTCCTTTTTTTCTAACTCCGCGCTGTCCTCCTATATTAACAGAACCTCGTCTGTTTTTGCCTTTATTGGGCAGTCCTTAGTAAAGTGGTCCTTTTGGCCGCATAAGAAGCAAGCCCCTTAATTGCTAAGGGCCTATCTATAGGGGTTGCTATATATAGGCCAAGCATGCGCTAGACCCGCGGTAGGGCTAGCTGCGTGGCTAGCTGCTAAATTAACGGTGGGCTGTACGGCTAGTGCCATAGGAGTTGCTAATTATGCTAGGGTACTACGGGCCGTTCTTATAGCGCTTATAGTCTAGTTTAAAGAGTTTCTGGCTTTATACCGCTTAGCTTGTGCCTTAATTCAACAGAGGCCTTAATTAATAGCCAGGCAGTGGTCCATAAGTACCTTTAGCGTCTGTATAGTAGTAAAAACTGGTAGTACGGCGCGCTGTAGGTCTAGGGTGAGCTTATTAAAGAGGTCTAGCATTAGGTCTTTATAGGGAATTCGGGCTTAGCTAGCTAGGTGTAGAAAGCGGGTCTAGAAGGCCAAAAAGGTCTCTGTCGTTTTTATATTAAGGGCTTTATAATCAAGGCAGGTGTTCTATATCTTAAAGAGGTCCTTATAAATAGAAGACAGGTAGTCAATCATCTCTTCTCTAGAGAGGAAGGGGTCTGCTAAGTCCTGGGTATATCGCAGACATAGATGCGTCTGTGCGTCCCCGCCGGTACGGCCAAAGACGTAGGCTATTTTAGCTTGAGCAGTAGGGAAGTGGTCCACATTAACTTTGAGCTTGTCTTGCAGTTAAAGCTTCCAATTGTTAAACATAGGGTTAGTTCCGTCCGTAAGCAACAGGGGGTCCGCAACCTTCGCGGACCGCGATAATACTAATGCTGTACATTAGGCTAGGGCCTTAAGGACTATAGCAAGTCTATAGGTGTCTAATAACTCCTTGCTAGGTGCAGGGGTGTCTCTGGTTTCAAGCAGCTCTTAAAGCCGTTCGATTTCGGCATTAGCTGCTGCAAGTTCTTCCTAGGGGGTTAAGACGGCGACTGTTTTACCATTGGAGGTATTTGCGGGTCCTACAGCGGCTTTGCCAGCTACTGTATTTCTTGGCATAGCGGTAGGGGTATTGGGTAATTTCCGGTGTTTGTTTATTTTCTGGGGGTTCTAGTCTATGCGTGTCCTATTCTTAGGTTTCGCGTTCTGTTTATATTCTTTTGGTTCTGTCCTGTCCTTGGGGTCCTGTTCTATTCTATTAGTGTCCTTTGGGTCCTTTTCTGTGTCCTTGTCCTGTTCGTAGTTTATAGATATTTTTGAGTTCCTTCTTAGGAAAGAAGAGTAGTGATGAGCTTTGGATAATATTAGCAACTTAGTTAATTAAGGCACGAGCACGGGAAGAAGGACGCGCAAGCCTGTATAATTGGATTGTCTATAAACAAGGATCCAAAGCTAGAGAAAGGAAGGAGAAGAATAGCAGCGCCGCTTGATATTTATGCGGTCCTCGAGTCACGTGACTCGCGTCTACTATAATCCACGTCTGTAAAGATCCACCGTTTTCTACTAGCGCCGTAACAGTACCTATATAGTAGTAGCTTCTACCCGCAGTATTAGCTAAATTCTAGTTAATTACAATATATTTTAAGGTGTAGCTTTATAGCTAGATATTTCCTATATAGTATAAATTCTAATATATTTAATTATGGTATATAATACCTATAGACCTTAATTATACTTTATTATTTATACGAACACCTACCCGTTAAAAGAGTGCCCGCTAATTAACTCTATGGCCAAACTCCCTTACTAATACAAATAAGAAGGCTTTAAACTTCTCTATATACCAATCCTCTCCATATATAGGTAATATAGAGGCGTGGCGGCGTTGCCACTGCTTTAGTAAGTGGAAAGATAGCTTGATTAGATTATAATTGGGTAAGTAAGGGAGGAGGTATAGAAGAAGGATATTAAACTTATTATAAGCTTTAAGAACGCCTTAAGTAAATATAATTAGGTAAAGCTCTATGGAGACTAAATCTATGCTTACTGTAACGTAATGTGTATAACAGTTATCCATTACTATAACTAATTAGGGCCCTGGAAAAGGTGTGCACTGAGGAAGAACTACCTCCCTAAGCTATTGTAGGAATATGTTGCTAGTAACTAAGCCTTGAATAATAAGCGTCCTATTAAGGTAGCCCGCGATAGTAAGCGCTGGTAGTATGCTCTAGCGGGTGCTACGCCTAAGTAGCTGTATGTTAATTGCTGGTAGGCCTTTTAGTGCAAAGCCGTACTTCCTTAATAAGGTCCTTTTATTTACGGCGCTCTTATCTATATATACCAGCTGGTCCTTAGTAAAAGCTGCTAAATTAAGATAGTACTATAAGCGCCTTCCTTTGTTGCGCTGGCTAGCAACTTGCTAAGTAACCTTTTAGGTAAACTCCCTGCGCTTAATTATACGACAGACAGTTGATTCTGATATCTATATATTGTGATTTATAAGAATCCAGTGTCGTATTTTGTTAAGATAGTGGGTAGGCGCCCGTATAAGCAACTCCACAATATCATCCTCTATGGTAGGTGTAATTAATCAAGGTCTACTAAATGGCTGAGGCTCTGCATATAGAATTGGATAAGTAGCTCTATGCTCTTTTAGATTCTTAATAAGCGAGTAAATAGTATATTAAGCAACTTCTGGGTGCCTAAGGACTATATATTTGGGTGCTATAAAGCCAAAGTAGTTGCTTTTAATACTGGCAACAATATGGGCGGGCGCCCGCGGTGGCATAGTAAAGGCAGCAAGGAATAGCAAAAATAGACCTAGAATACTATATAATTAATAAATCTTTCCTATCTAGGCAATATTTAGGCTTATAAAAGGCTTCGTAGTTAATCTATATAAGGTAGTCGTCAAATTGGTCAAACTTAACTTTTTTTTTTATAGGCGCCAAGCCCCGGATTTGTCTAAACACTTTTGCAAGCGAGAATAACCGGAGAGTCTCCGGGTCGGAGCCGTAGCTCCTAAGCGAGCCGTAGCTCTGAGATTGCATTTAATCTAGAAGTGAGGGTAGTAGCTGTAGCTTTAAAAGCTAGCCGTCAGTTCTTTGTATAGCCATTAAATAGCAATCGGATAGCCTCTAGGGTAGCTGCATCTCTTTAATAGTGTTTAACCTTCCATTCTCTGTTGGTCAGTGCTTTTATTAGTATTCAATATCAGTATAAGGCCGTATTGATATTGATATTAAATAGTAATTCAATATTAAAAAGATATTGAATATTGAATATTTGCCAAGCCTCCATACAAATATAAGGTACGAACCGTGCACTCTAATGGCCTTGGCCCAAATTAACGCCCAGACGTCGCCTAAACGTCGCCTAAAACAGATACCTTGCGCCTCTTATAACCTTTATACACCTTATTATGCCGTATTGCATATAATACAGTATATCTTTTAGGATTTACTATAGTAGAAGCCTTATTAAGGTCCTTAAGGCTATAAAAATAGCATATATATAGAAGTTCACACGGGCTCGTGCACGCTACGGGCTTATGCACGATATTCTTACCCTAACAAAACCTAACTGCACAACAACGCCTTAATAGATTTAGCTAAAAATTTAGTATATTATTAGTATATATACTAAGAGCCCATTTTAAAAAAATTATAAGAATTTATTAACTTTAAATAAAGTTATTAGTATTTAAATTATAAAATTTAAAACCCTTTTAATATAACTGTCACGGGACTCCTCTGTAATACCTTACACACGTCCACCTGTTTCCACCTACGCAGCAAGAAGAGACCGACCACGAGATGGCAATCTGACGGTAATCTACGGCAATCTGACGGCAATCTGCCGCATTCTGCCATATTCTGCCAAGTCCACCAAATCCTGCTAAGTTCTGCCAGGACCGCTACTCGAATCCTATTCTGCTCTGTGTACGTGTTAACCAAGCAACCAAACTAATGATATATACCCTTTCTTCCTATTTCCTTACCTTCTCTCCTTACGCAACGTCTTAACTTTATTATATAGTTTATATACATAGCTTAATAATATCTACTTCGCTATATATTATTACCACTTATACTCACTCTGTAATACTATGTTGCGTTAAAACCTATACTCCGCCCCGCCCTATTTAAAATACAGAACGACCTTAAAGCCCCTATAACGGCCACTAACATTATATCTGCACTTTGGAAACAATTGGCAGATATATAAAAGTCCTTTATAGACGCCCTTGTATAAAACTAAGCTGCTATAGCTTAATAGCAAGCTAAATAAGAAGTATAGTACTAGAAAATAATTAAGGCCCTTTAAGAAGAAATCCGCACCCTTAAGATGTTTATGCTAAGCCTTTAAGACTGGTTGCTATTACTAGAAGCCAATATGCGGAACGCGAGCCCTAAACTAGTAATAGTTATCCTACTAGTAGAACTGACTACTGCACTATAATAATCTAAACGATTACTAGACCCTCTAATATTTACTAGTAAATAATAAGAACTCCAATTATTCCTAAGCTGGCTTAAAAATAAGCTAACTGGTAACGCTAACTGCTACCTAACTAAAGCTAACTAACTCTGTTATGCCCTAAGTTAACTAGGAGGAGATATAGCTGACCTTATTAAACCTCTTTAACTAAACTTAGTACTAAGCCTAATTGTACTTCTTAAAGCTATATATAGTAACCTGAACCGCCAAGCTACTGCTTAGAGAAAGATAAACCATATAACTTAAGGAATAAAAAGCTTTCTAGTATACTTCTCCAAATTTAACCGTTATGTAAAAGAAATAGGCTGGAATAACTCCGTACTAATTAACAGCCTTATTAAATTTTTAAGTCCTAAACTAAAAACCTCCCTGATAGGTGTAGACCTACCAGGAGCCCTTAACGCCTATATAAACGTTATTAATAAACGGTATAATAATATACTACGTCTAACACCGAAGTCCGCTCCTTAATACAATATAATAACCCCGCAAACGTCTACTAAGCTATTATCTCAGCCTAAGCACCCTAACGCCATAGATATTGACACTGGAACCCTAGGATATGCCCCACTAGGGTCTTCTAAATAAGAATAACGCACTAAGCTAGGCCTCTGTTTTAAGTATAGAAGTAGCTTCTACCTCTTTAACCACTACTCTATCCCCCTGCCCCAACGCGAATTACGAACGGCTAATACTAGCAGCCATTTACTGCATTGATCCTCTAGTTACCGTCCCTAATCTCTACCTGGTTCCAGCCCCGTATCTAGTAAGCACCACTTATAAGGACAAAGCTATAACCGATATACTATGAGAACTCCACCCTAATCGCCTTTAAAAGGAAGGTTTTGGAGCTAAGTCGCTCTCTAGAATAGTACTGCCTTAGGATCTTGTTAAATGCTTTAGATATTATAAACTCTAACTCTTAGGATTGTAGTATAACCATTAACTGTTGTCTTCGGCAGAATAATTAATAGGTTAATGCTTAAGTCCTAATTAATACAGGAGCTAGCGGCATAGGATTTATTAATAAGATCTTCGCGTAAGATAATAGTTTTACTCTAACCCCCCTTAACCGGCATATTAATGTATTTGGATTTAATGGTAAACGCACTATTTTAGGCTGTATTACCTATGTAGTATTCCTAAGACTCTAATACCTAAACCATAAAGAACTAATTAGGCTTTTTATTACTACCCTAGATTACTTAGTAATCCTTAGACAACCCTGGATAAAGCTATATAAGGTAACTATTAATTAGGACAACCTTAAGCTTCTATTTACCGCCTTCTGTTGTAAGCAGAAGTATCTTATAACCTACTGCTTAGACCCTAAACCAAAATCTAGAAAATCCACTAAGATCTACTAGTCTAAGATTTCCACCAACGTCTATTAAGAACCCGGAAATAATATATAACTATATAAACTAACTCTAACTGCTACACCCCAAACCAAGCAGAAGCTTAAGCTTAATATATAAAAGTACCAAAAGAACTGGTACTCTACTATAAAAAGGATACTTAAAGAACCTAAACCTAAATCTAATACTAACTCTATACCTAATACTAAACTTAAACCTAAATAAGAAACTATATAAGAAACTAAGGATAATCTAAGTTTGCTTAACACCTTAAATATCTATATAATTAGAGCTACCCCGTTAGCATAACTCGCCAAGAAACCTAAATATATGATCTTTGCTGTTATAATGGCTGATATTAAAAAGGCCTTAGCACTAAAGAAACATACTAACCCTGCCACGAAAGTACTAGTATGCCACTATAATAACCTAGAAGTATTTTCATGAAAGGAAGCTGATAAACTAGTAGAACACTAACTATACAACCATAAGATTGTACTCGAAGAAGGAAAATAGCCAGAATTTGGACCCTTATACGGAATGTCCTAAAACGAACTCTAAGTGCTGCGGAAGTACTTAGACGAACACCTAAGTAAAGGATTTATTAGAGCAAGCTCTTCGCCTATAGCTGTATCTATAATCTTTGTTAAGAAACCTAGCGGCGGTCTGCGCTTCTATATAGACTACTAAGCTCTTAACGCTATTACCATTAAGAATTGGTACCCGCTTCTATTAATTTAAGAGACACTGAACTAATTAAGTAAGGCTTACTACTATACGAAACTTAACCTTATCTATGCATTTAACCGCCTCTGTATCGCAAAAGGAGATAAATGGCTTACCGCATTCCGTACTAGATATGGACTGTTTAAATACTTAGTAACGCTATTTGGCCTCGTAAATGCCCCAAGTTTATTCTAATACTTTGTGAATGATACCTTATAACCTTACCTAGACGTTTTCTATACTGCTTATATTAATGACATTTTAGTATATAGCAATAACCTAGCTAAATATAAGAAACACGTTAACCTTGTTCTAGAAGCCCTATATAGAGCTAGACTACAATTAGATATAAATAAATGCGAGTTCCATAAAACGGAAGTTCTATACCTTAGACTTATTATCTCTATAGACGGCATATAAATGGACCTAAAGAAGATTAAAGCAATTGTAAACTGGCAAGAACCCAAGAACGTTAAAGACGTAAGAGCCTTTATAGGATTTGCTAATTTCTACCAACGGTTTATTAATAACTTTTCCGCCCTAGTTTTACCTCTTGTGGCTCTAATACAAAAGGATAAAGCCTTTATCTTTGACAAGGAATGCAAGAAGGCCTTTGCCTATCTAAAAGTTATGTTTACCACCGCACCCGTACTCTAACACTTTAACCTAAACTAAAAGAGTATTATAGAAGCTAATTCATCTAACTACGTCACTGGAGGTATTCTGTCTCAGTATAATAAGGAAGGAGTACTGTATCTAGTAGTATACTTTTTAAAACAATTAAGTCCAGCTAAATATAACTACGAGATCTACAATAAGGAATTGTTAGCCATTATTAGATATTTTAAACAATAGCGACCCGAACTAGAAGGCGCCGGATTTCCAATTAAGGTTCTTAGCAACTATAAGAATCTACAGTACTTTATAACCACAAAACAGCTAAGTCATTGTTAAGCCTACTGGTTAGAATATCTGTCTTATTTCCAATTCTTAATTACGTACCGCCTAGGCGTTTAAGGTTAAAAACCTAATGCCCTAACTTAACATTTACAAGACATAACAGTATAGGAAGAAGCACGCGCCTACTACAATTAAATGCTACTTCGCCCTAAATTATTTAATCCCCTAGCTAAAGACCTTACAGTACACGTCCTTAAAATAACTGATTAATTGATTAAGTAGATTATAGTTAATAAATACCTAAATAACGAGTTTATCTAAGAGACACTTAAGTTAATTTAAGATGGCGTTAGACGCTCTAAAAAGATCTCTCTAAGTAAATATAAAGCTTGTAGAGAACGCTTATACTACTAGAACTGCCTAGTTATACCTAACCACAACGAACTTAAGCTCAAGCTCCTTAAACACGTATATAATCTACTGGTAGCCGGCCACCCAGGCCAAGGAAAAACCCTAGAGCTGCTCCAACGGGAGTACTACTAGCCAAATATATACAATATAACACGAAGGTATATCTCTAGCTGTTATACCTGCTGACGAGCCAAAGCCTTATATGAGAAGTACAACGGCTTTCTAAAGCCACTGCCTATTCCGGACTGAAGATAGAAGGATATCTTAATTAACTTCGTTGTTAATCTCCCTATAAGTAAAGGCTGTGCGAATATTATGGTAGTTATAGACCAACTATCCAAAATGAGACACTTAATCGCCTGCCCTAATATATCAACACCTGCCGTTGCCTAACTGTTCCTAGATTATGTATGGAAACTCCACAGACTTCCCAAAACGATCGTCTCTGATAGAGGCTGCTAGTTTGTCTTAGCATTCTAGAAAGAACTGACTACCTAACTCCGCATTAAAGCGCTATTATCTACGGCATATTATCTGGAAATGGACGGTTAAACAGAATATGCAAATGCTATAATGGAACAGTATATTTAAATATACATATTGTATTTGCAGGACGACTGGATAGACTGGCTTATATTTGCTAAGTTTACTGTAAATAACTCCGTTTTAGAAACTATAAAGGTCTCCCCGTTCCTGGCTAATTACAGCTAGCACCTGCAAATAGGTTTTAAACCCTTTAGTAATGTTCCTTACCTAGCTTATTAGGCCTTACAAGTTACAGAAGCAAATGAATTTATAAAGAAGATAGAAGAACTATAAGAGTTTCTTACTAACGAAATAACATGGGCCTAGTCTGTCTATAAAGCCGCAGCAAATAAGAACCGAACCCTAGCACTAGCTTACCAAATTAGTAACTTCGTCTGGCTAGACATAAGAAATCTAAATATAAAACGACCTACTAAGAAACTTAACTGGAAGAACGCCAGCCCTTATAAGGTTAAAAAAGTTGTCTCTCCTTATACCTACTAACTGAAGCTCCCTAATACGGTTAAAATCCACCCCGTATTCCATATATCAGTCCTCCGCCCTGCCGCCCCTATATTAGACGCCCTACCTGGACAGATCTAAGACCCTCCCCCACCAGTTAAAGTAGATGGTGAGGATGAATACCTTATTAAAAGAGTTAATAATATTAAGTACAATAAACGGAAACGCAAATATATATATCTTACAAAATGGAGAGGCTTTACTAAGCCCTTATAGGAACCTATTAACTCTATAGGACTTATATAAGCCGTAGAAGACTTTTATAAACTTTATCTAGAACTACCTCAGCCCCATCTCGCAGAAGCTTGAGTTTAAAGGGGGGGTACTGTTATGGGACTCCTCCGTAACACCTTACACACGTCCACCTGTTTCCACCTACGCAGCAAGAAGAGACCAACCACGAGATGGCAATCTAACGGTAATCTACGGCAATCTGACGGCAATCTGCCACATTCTGCTATATTCTGCCAAGTCCACCAAATCCTGCCAAGTTCTGCTAGGACCGCTACTTAAATCCTATTCTGCTCCGTGTACGTGTCAACCAAGCAACCAAACTAGCAATATATACCCTTTCTTCCCGTTTCCTTACCTTCTCTCCTTACGCAACGTCTTGACTTTATTACACAGTTTATATACATAGCTTAATAATATCTACTTCGCTATATATTATCACCACTTGTACTTACTCCGTGACAATAACATATTTAAATATATTAACTATTTAATAAGTTAAATCTTTAGCATAATAGTCTTTATATATACTACTATCTATAATATGTAAAGTAATAGTTATAATATATCTAAATAGTTAAAAAAAAAAGAAGTTTAAATAAGAAGAGTTTTAAGTTATTTTTATAATTGTTTATATTACTCTGTGTGATATAAAGTGTCTCCTAGGTGGTAAGTCTTTTACGGGGCACGTAGCACTATAGACGTATAGTGCTAGTATGCTTGGTGTGGATGTGACTAAGTTGTATTAAGTAGGCCGCGTAGGCCTCTATATACTCTATGGAAAGTGGTCTAAGCAATAGAAGCAAAATAGGTTATATAACTGGGTCCTATAACCTATTCGCATTTAAACAATAATTATTGGGAATTAGGCAAGCGGTCGTCACGTAACGCCGCGGCACTAGCGTGGCGAGGAGTCTTAAGCTCCTCGCCCTTCTTTATTCCAACAAAAATAAAGCTATTAACCAACATCACTGTAACCTACTTGAGTAGTCGTTATTGGTGAGTTACCCTGTGTGACCAATACTGATTAGTGGTTGAACACATAGTCAACTACAGAGCAGCTAGGTTATTAACAGAAGAGATAATCTTGTGTAGGGGTTCCCGGTAATACTGTGCTACCTTAGGCTTGCGGAAAACTAGTAATAGAAGTGTTACTAAGTACTAGGAGATACCAAGTTGCGTCCATTATATAGAACAATCGCGTTTACGAAGATTTGGTCGAGTACTTTAGGTCAGAAGTGTTACTAAACCTAGGGTCCCAAGTCAACGTCCGAAACGCGTTAACTACGCCTCAAATTGCCTACCTTTTAACAGCAAACCTACGAGATCCTACAAAGCCGAAAATCCTACCTACCTTCGATGTACGACACCCCGTCAATTCTACTCCTATTATGGCGTTGACCTACCTAAAGAAGTATAAGAACGACATTAACCTAGAGATATGGGATAAAGACATTAACCCTGCAAACGCCAAGTAACAGGACCTGAACGGATTCTTACTATACTACATAGCACAATACACAGACAGCGAATACAACGATACTATACTATGGTATTGCATAAAGGAGGACTTTGTTGGATGGATAAAGGAAATATGGGCCCTCGCGAAGAAGAATATTATATAAGACTTCCGTAACTTCCTACGGGAGAATGGAGTATTTGTACCTATGGATAGGGGTACTATTAGAGATAATATTCAGGAGCAAGTCATTGACGTAAAAGAAGAGCACAAATGGACTCTATAAGAGATTGAGATTGAGCACTAAATACGCGCTATAAAGAAGTTTAACTCTTAAGGGAATCCCAACGGACAACTATAAGCAATACTATAGATAACCTTAGGCTATCAAACACCTTAAGTTCCTTAGGCTGCTGTATTTTAACCCGTGCCTTAAGCTCCGTCCTACCAGAGATTCTTAACCCCGTCCCACTTAAGCGCCAAGACGTTCCCTCTAACCCCTACCGCGCCTCAACAATCTCCGCAGTAGTCTCCGCAGCAGTCTCCGCAGCAACCACCGCAACGACCTCTATAGCAACCTTTATAGCAACCTCCGCAACAACCTCCGTAACTACTACGCAACAAGCAACCCTACCCGCCATATCAGCAATACGGACAGTGGAATGCTTACAACAAGATTAGACTGCCAGAGGTTTAATATTAAAAGAAAGAATTGCCAGAGGTTTAATATCACAGTATATTTTCGGTTATGCTTAAAAATTGTGCTAGTAGCTTCTATTACAGCAAAATCACTGGAAGATTATATGACTTAAGACCTGTAATTAGCACCGCTATTTACTTGCATAAGGCACAGTAATTCTACTTTAATAACTACCCTTAGCAGGAGCTTGATTATGGCGAATATAACAGTTATAACAACGGCCAGTACTGGACCGATTACTCCTACGGATGAAGTGGGTATGGACGAGGCCATGGCAGCGAGGATAGACGTGGAGGCTCTAGCTACCGCGGAGGAGGCCCTTATAGAGGGTACCGTGAAGGATGGGTAAAGAGGGAGTAGAAGATATAGCAATTTAAGGTTATAATAGTTTAAGATTTACCACTTAGTTAACCACCATTTCTTTAGCAGATTTTAGGACAGCGAGACTTATATTATAATGGCAATAGTAAGTAAGGAGGATTGATATTTGTTACGCTAGTTAAGTAGTATTTGTATATAGACGGCAACCATAAAAGAAGAGTTGCCAGTGTCGGGAATTAGGCAAGCGGTCGTTACGTAACGCCGCGGCACTAGCGTGGCGAGGAGTCTTAAGCTCCTTACCCTTCCTCATTCTAATAAAAATGAAGCTATTAACCAACATCACTGTAACCTACTCGAGTAGTCGTTATTGGTGAGTCACCCTGTGTGACCAACAATAATAGTTTAATATATTCTATAATATAGATTTCTAAAGTATAAAAGCTAATATATATACATACTATATACTATATTAAAGTAGTATTAAGTATTTTTATAAAGGTATTATTATTATATTGTATAAATACCTTTAAAAAATGTGCTTTATTTACTTTATTCTTTTATATTTATAATAAGGTAATATAATAAAACAGTTTAAAGTATTTTTTTGAAATATAATTATACTATATAGTATAGTTTATAGAGCTATTTATATATTATATGCTTATATTCTTATATTCTATATTATTATACTATAATATATATAATGATACCAACTTGAAAGAAGACTTTTGGAGCTCTTGCTGCACCTGGCCCAAAAAGACCAAACCAACCAAAAGAACCCTGAAAAACACCCTAATAATCCCCTGAGATGCATGCATCACAGGGGAGGCATAGGTGGAATAATGGTGGTACGCAGTTGCGTGCGACCGCCAGACCTATACCCAATAATGGCCCCCTATAACAACAACAAGGACGGGCGAATACCATACTAGAAAGCGGAAATACCCTAATTAAGAAGGCATCTGACAAAATATAAAGCCTATTGGACGCGTCTAGTATCCGGAACTGTAGGGGAGTATCTGTTAGCTATTACGAACTAATGTAGCTAGTAGAATGGCTCTAGTCTAGCAAACCTTAGGCGCCCCTCTAGTAAACCCTTGATTAAATCCTCCAACGGCTAAATAAAATTGAAGATAAACAAAACCCCCCCTTATAGGCGAACCGTACCTGGGCCGCTATAGCTGCGCTCCTATAGTATAGGGAACCTACCCCCCTAAAAACAATAACTGGGCATACAATCACAATATGACCAAATATAGAAAAGGCAGAGGAACTTAGGGGACAATTAGAAACAGAAGTTCTTATAGAGATTTACAAGGAGGTCCACAACGCCGTTGCAGTCCGACACCTTAGGAGTGGAGATATTAGAGTCACCCTAAAGGACCAATAGGCAAAGGAACGGGCCGTAAGGGTAGGGGACAGGCTAGGAGAGTGTATTGGTATAAAAGTGCTTCGTGAAGATTACCTAGTTAAAGTCCTGTCGGTTCCCATAAGCCTTAGGGTAGAAAGGGGACGCTAGGCGGACAATATAGTAACTATATAGGAGATAGTAAAATAAACGGAACGCCTTATACTAGGACTTGTAATTACCTGGATTTAATGGCTTCGATAGGAAAATACAAACTAAGTATACAATGAGAACAATGAGAGGATATAAGGGGCGCTAGAGACTTGCTAGGGAGATGATAGATGAACGCATAGCTCTTTTATTGTCAGCGTATATATACCAGGAATGTAAAAACTCCTTATCTAAAAAGGAATAATTATAAATAGCCTTATATATAACACAAGGCTCTATAACCACAGACTACGCCTGGAACGATGTTATTGCTGTGCATAATGGGGACACACCTAATCTATATGCGCAGCACAGGTATGCTGCGGCCACTGTGTAGGCCCCTATGATATAAGACAATGTATAAATCAAGACCAAATAAAATGCGCGAACTGTCACCGAAGCACACATAAGGCGTGGGAGAGAGAAGACTGCATTAAATATAGGAGACGGAAGGAAAGGGCTTAATAGCTGCGGGAATAACTGTACGCTAGGTTATATAAATGGAAACAACAGGTGATAAGCTAAGAGGACGTAGGTGTCTTCCTAGCGTTTCCTACCTTTAATACTGGGGGGCTAAGCCAGCTATCCCAAGCCTTAACGGGCCAAAAGCGACGCCGCGTGATATTACCAGACCGAATAGGGATATAAGGGATATATGGGACACAAGGGAGAGGACGCCCAGTAGGAAGACCCCTATGGACGGCTACGGCAAGTTTAAGGCCGGGATAATTAAGAATTAGATTTAACGCGGTAAATATAACACACGCAGCTGGCTCATAAGGGGTATATAGCTAACTGGCAAGAACGGGGGAAGAACTGGAGGCAATAATAGACTTAGATTTAGAAAGGCTAGTAGGAACATAAGATATAGAAATGGAAAGCTCTATATAAAATGAGTAATGGCCAGGGAGTAAACACAGGAGATGGAAGTTCTAAATATTTCAGAGAAAGTAGAAACGGAAGAAGTGAGGAGCGAAGGAGAGGCGAAGGACCCCCGCTGGGGGTCCGCTATTTGACCATTATATAGTATAACTGCGGCAATACGAACCACCGTCTAGTAAGGCCCCTACTAGATAGTCTAGACCCAGAGAAACACTATATTCTTGCTATATAAGAGCCGTACTATAATACCTACATATAATTAATATACTGCCCCTGAGGATTCTAGCTCCTATATAAACCAAAAGCAGCCATACGCGTATGCTTTATGATTAGTAAAAATATCAGCCTTGCCTTATGGTTATGGCAGGCAGTTAACCTAGATATTATAGTTATAACTATCTAGACATATAGGGGACTAGTACAAATTATTAATGTCTATAACCCTAGGGTCGAAGGGGTAGTATAGACAGAGAATATTATATCTGTAATAAGCTTGCTAGAAACTGAACACGCGGAGTCTATTTTACTAGGAGACATAAACCTCTACTACCTACGGTAGGGGGGCATCTATGTTGCTGCTAATTAACAGGCAGAGTGCCTACTAAGAGCTATAGATAATGGGGGCCTTAAGCTAGCTACCCCCCTAGGTGCAATTACATGGCAATGGGGCACTGTTAAAAGTACAATTAACCTTATGATTATGGACGAAAACCTATACTAGAGACTTGAAAGGTGCTCCCCTAAAGAAGAATGGGCACTTACCTTAGACTATATCCCTATCCAGATACAACTAGATCTGGATATTAAGGCGCAACTAAATGGCAAAAGATACGCAATAAGGAAGCTTAACATAGATAGCTTCCTTAATATAATTAAATAATAACTCTAAGACCTAGAAGAAATCCACCTAATACTAAATAAGTGAGGCTTATTGGCTACCCCTAAGGAAATTAATTAAAGACTAGAAAGGATCTAGGCAGTAATTAAAAGCGGGCTAAAAGAGTACTGCCTGGTTTTAAAACTAGGCCCCTACGCGCGATATGTATGGTCCGCATAGTGCGCGGCCCTTGTAGCCGGCCAATAACGAGCAAGGAGGAAATATACAAGCAGCCACAATTCTGAGGACGAGAGATAATATAAAGACATAAGAAACCAGCTAAAGAATACCCTAAGAAAAGAAGCAAGGAATAACTGGAGACGGTTTATAAACGAATATACTACTAACCTGAGTCTCCCCTATAACAAGGGCCTTTGGACCATAGCGAAATGGGTAAAGAAAAAGGTGGGATGCCTAGTAGAAGATCTATACTTACCACCCTTATAAAGAGTAGGCGAACTATAGGCCACAAGCAATAATAATGAGAAGGCAAAGATCCTTATAAAAAGATTTTTCCCTTAACCGGCTCTAGCAGACCTTAGCGATATTACCGGTGAAACACCGGTGACTCGCCTAAGGGTCGACAGCGATATAATAATTAAAGAAATGGCTAGAACTATTAGCCGCCTCTTAAATAATATAGTACTAGGACTAGATAGGATCTTAAACGAAGCCCTAAAGACCTGTGGACCACTTATAGTACCTTGGCTTGCAGACGTAGCCAAAGCATACTTTGTAATAGGCTACTACCTACGACTCGGAAGATCTATGACGACGGTTGTCTTATAAAAAGAAGGCAAAGCAGACTACTTAATCCCAGGAAGCTACCGCCCTATTGCCTTAGAAAACACCCTAAGCAAGATCTTAGAAAGGGTTATAGCGGACCGTATAATAGATATAGCAGAGGAATATGCCCTACTACCACAAAGCTAAATAGGGGTAAGAAAGAATCGCTTAATGCTATTAGCACTTATACTACTCGCTGCTACCATTAAAACTGCATGGGCTATGCGAAAGGACTTTGTAGTATTAATGCTTAGCCTAGATATTAGCGGCGCCTATAATAATGTACCCTATGAGCGTCTCCTATACATCCTTAGGGCAAAGGGCTTCCTAGAATAGATTATTTAGTTTGTTTAAGGATTTACAGGCTAGAAAGAAACGTTATTGGTCTTTAGTAGATACCAGAGCCCCCCTATTGCAGTCGTAATAGGAATACTATAAGGATCACCTCTATCGCCTATACTCTTCCTCTTCTTTGTAAGCAACCTGCTTGATATCTTTAAGGAAGGGGCGACCTAGGGGATAGGCTTTGTTGATAATATAAACCTAATTACATATGGGCCAACAGCCGCAGAGAACTGTAGGACACTAGAGAAAGCCTATGACACCTATATAGAATGGGTAAGACGATATGGAGTCTAATTCTTACTAGAGAAATACCAGCTAATCTATTTTATAAGAAAATGTAACTAATCTGTAGATCTTTAGCATACAATCCATATCTAAGGCTTTGGGGGTCAACCGGTTCAAGGCCTAAGGGTATTGGGAGTGTGGGTAGATAGTAAGCTCTGGTGGAGCGTATATGTGGCGTAAGCGGCCCGTAAGGGCTAAGTATAGTATATCGCCATATTTAGGATTGTTAATTCTATATGGGGTCTATGCTTCTAGAGGTTACGCCTACTATATATAGCAGTTGTCCGGCTAACTATGACGTATAGATCTAGCATTTGGGCCACTGGAGAAACTAAAAAAGGCCCCCCTAAATTACTCCTTAAACCACTCCAAAAGGTCTAAATAGCCTGCCTTAGGAGTATAACAGGCGGGTATAAGCGAACGGCTATAGCACTGCTTGAGAAGGAAGCCAATATTCCCCCCCTATAACTATATATTGAAGCCGATGTAATGTAAAGGGTGTAAAAGGAACGTAACTCTAATGTTATAAAGTATATCAAGACACGCCTAAACAAACTATAGAGGGACCCTAGGGTGCCCTGTAGGAGAAGGAACCAACAACCCTAAAGTAGGGAAGATATATTAGGAAAACAGGTGGAGAAAGTAGAAGAAGAATAGTGCGGCGCTAGGGCCCAGGCCTATATAGAGGAGGAAGGGAGACGCGTAAGAGGCCAGCAAAGATAACAGTAAGGGAGAGAAAGGAGCCAAAGTAGAGCATGAAAGAGTACTGGAAAACTATCTACCGCAATATAATACTGGTTGGACCGACGCTGGAGAGACGAATGGGAGTTAAAGGTACAGAGGTAGACTTAGGTAAGGGGAACCTAAGCCGTAGCATAGGTAATGCTATGGGGGGTAAATACCTAAGGGCTCTGAGAGGGCCTAACAAAGGCAGAAAATACAATGGTAATACTCTTAAGGACAGGAATAATAGGACTAAAAGATTGGCTTTACTGGGTGGGTGTCCCAGTGGGTAGCCTAAGGTGCGAATGTGGCTGGCTAAGACAGACACTAAAACACGTAATATTGTTATGCCCCTTATGCACTAGCCAAGAAGCAATGCTTTTAGCAGCTGGCATAGAAAACTATAATACACTGCTCTTAATATAGAAAGGCCTTAAGGCGGCTACCTGGTGGCTTATTGGCTAAAATGTGCTAGACCAGTTCTGGGTTGCAAAGGAAATAGTAATAGAAAGCAAAGGGGTGAGTAATAGGCGCCCCCTAATAACTCTATAGGAGTAGAGTATAGTGTGTGATACTAGCGCGTCTGTAGGTTTGTTACGGCAGCAGTGGTTCCCAAGGAGGTTAAAAAGTAAGGTAGTAGAGCACCACTGGTGACTTGTAGGCGACTTGTAAGCGAGCCCTAAAAGGCGGGGAGACGG
>Ga0307507_10001029_pt1 | contig 62156 bp, 16 predicted proteins | sample 7_EM_MG_FD_207223 | JGI IMG/M metagenome (GOLD analysis project Ga0307507, IMG submission 207223) | Populus trichocarpa ectomycorrhiza microbial communities from riparian zone in the Pacific Northwest, United States - 7_EM | ecosystem: Host-associated > Plants > Roots > Unclassified | place...
ATACAGTAAAACCTCGTTATACCGTTCAGCTCGGTAGTAGGGGGTTTGAACGTTATGCCGTATGGAAACGTTATATTGCGAGCTCACTTATTAATCACTGCAAGAGGCTAAATCAACTCTTCTCTCTATCCATAACTACTTAAAGAAGCTCGTAATAGTCGTCTGCTTTACTTGCACAACTTAACGGCCTCAAATTACTCTCTCTGCCTTTATAAGAGCTATAATTAGAGTCTCATTACCCTCCTCTTACTACCCCTTATAGAGCTTAAGGCGCTCTAGTGTATCTAAAGCCTTATTAAGCTTAATAACTTGTGGCTTAACCTTATTATTGCTTTCCTTGTTATCTAGCACATTATATAAGGGCGTTAAAATTAATTAGTAAAAAAGCGAGTAGTGTCTCTCTAAGGTTTTCCAGGGTTCTTACGGTAGTATACCCAGATCTACTGCCTCTTACGCTCTAAAACACTATGGTGGCGAAGGCACTTAAGGTCCTTAGACTTCGCCATTATATAGGGTAAGAGGGGTATTAAATTAATAAATATTAATAGTAGCGGTGCTGGTTTGTAGGCTTAAGAGTAAGGGGTTAATGCATAGCGCTAAATTGCGCCTAGTAGAGATAGAATTTAAACCACCCCTATAATAATCTATGGATATACATTCACTAGTTGGTTAAACTATAGATTAATAAAGCAGATGTATACAGTTAACCTCCATTAAGAATTAAGCAATTCCGTTAAAGAATGGTTGTTCCTAATCCTCTGGGGCAATTAACCTTCTATTGGGCGCCCAAATTAGCTCCAAAAATAGGGTTTCCAACACCATAATTGCTCGCGCTATACCGTCCTTGTATGAGAGAGCTTTAAACGTAACGGCGTATCAAATTTGAACGTAAAGCCTTACACGCCTCATAGTAAAATCAACTGTTCCTGGCTATTGACCGGTATACCGTAGATGAAAGGTGTACCAAGATAACGTTAAAACGCGGCTTTACTGTATTCTATCCGGTGGCCTTCCGAATTGGATCATCCCCAACCAATGAGAGAACAATGCGCTCCACGGACCGCCTTCTGCTCCTGCACTCAGCCTCAATGTCAATATGGAGTATGCACTGAGCTGAAGAGAGACACTTGTTCCTTATCTTCGCCCTCCAGAAAGAACTTGGCACCTTGTATGAAGCGAAACAAGTGCTTAACGGAAATCATTAGGAGACAAGTGACGCACTCTCACCTTAGAGATTGATCTGTAGGGCTAACAGATAGACTAGCGTGTATGCTTTGACTTTGAATGCACCAGCTACACTCCTCTCCATCCAAAAGAGCACGTGGACGGATTATATTTCAATCAAACTCCTATTTTCTCTCTATACCTCAAGCAATATTCAATAGCCGCCCTGCTTAGGTACAGTCCATTGCATGACCAGCTTCCACCCCCCCTTTAAAAAAAATAGATTTCGCTTCGGTACGCGGGCTCGCCAAATCGCCACCAACTGTGCGTGTAATGTAGCGAAGCCGCATGCTTGGCTGTAAGAACTTTGCTTCTGGCGGACTTGCGATTGGCCTTCCTCCGCAGTGCCGTGATCTTTGTTAAATATCGTGAGGTTTCCACCCGTACGATATTGCCAAATTTCATCGGCAATTGCGGAAACAGCGTTGTACTCGCGTTTTGGCGGCCACAACGGAGGCGTAGTTAAGGGGGAGAAGAGGAAGCGTACGTCTTCAATTTAGTTCTCCCGGCCAACCAAGGCGATTCTCCATGGCAACCAAAAAGGTCCTTGCGTGCAGGCACATGCGTTCGCTATAACGTCTTAGCCACCCAGACGAGACAGCCACCCACCCGAGACAGTGCACGGGCCTCCTACGAAAATCAAAATCAATTTGACATCAAAATCAACCCCAAAATCAACCCCAAAATCAACCCAAATCAACCCAAATCTACCCTATTATATAAATACATTATAATCCATTGGTAGTTCCTTCCAAACCTTCTTTGCAAAGGTAATAACCCCCCGTATTGCAGCCTTCCTTTCCTTTACCCTCTTCTTTTCCTGCTCCTTTTGAAGCTTTTCCTCGTTCTTCTTTTGTGCCTCTGCTACTGATAAAACTCGTGCCTTCCCATTGGCAGCTTTTGTCTTACTATAACGCTCCTTCTTCTGTCTTTTAAAAAGCTCCTAATTTGTTCGCTTGAGGATTATATTATCAGCCACCGTACTTAATGTAAACTGCCGAATATTATGCACAGCTTAAGAACGTAGGGGTAATGCACCTTGCAAGAGCTGCCTAAATATTTTAGTAAGTCTCTCCTCTACGGAAGCTCTAGAGGACGCTTCTTTGCAGCAAGGATACTTTTGGCCATAGATTTGAGGTGTTGAATTCGAGGTGGCCAACCCCAGGCTCCCATTGTATTAATCCATTTGACTAGGGAATCCTCCTTAATAATTGAGAGCTTTTGAAGCTTTTGGTGATACTCCTTGCTTGATTGGCAGCTGTTGCGACGATGGTAAACAGAAGAAGGCGACAGACCGTATATTTGGGCAAGCAAACGGCCAGATTAATTAGGATTGGCTTCCAATAATTAAAGAACAATTTGCATTCGATCTTCTTGGTTAAGTGATAGCATTTGGGGGGTAGTAGAGGACATAGTGGTGGTGTAGTAAGCTCGGACCCCCAGAACTCGGCGACCCCCCGAACTCGCTCGCCTCACCAAAACCAAGTCACCCATTTCCCCACCTTATTAATCCACCATTTCTTATTCAATATAGCTTAAAATAAATATACAGTATAAGAAGTTCTTATTAAATATAAAAATAATAGATATTTGTCTATCTAAGAAGCTACGCGGGCTTATAAAGTTCTAGATTCAATTTTAAGCGATTAATTATATAGAGAGCTTCTATAACGATTTATATACTAATACTAATAGCAATTAATCCCTACTTAAGAAGAATTGCTTATAAGTTAGATTCTTAAATAAGATTAATAAGGATTTATCCCCTATATACGTATACTTAAGATATAGCTATTTAAATATCTTACTAAAATATAAATATTAAGCCATTAGATAAAGTAGAAGTATATAGGGGGATAAATCATAATCCATATATTAAATCCTTATATAGTTATCTAGTAGGGACTATATAAGCTAAAAGGATATATTGTTACGGACAGCTTAAGTACAATGTTACGACTACTTGGAGAAGAGTCGGCGGAAGCTAGTTGGTTGATACAGGCACGGTCCAGGATGGAGCCGGTAGAGCTATGTGACGAGGAATGGTAACCGAGGTCACATGATGTGCTCTGTAAGGTCTGTAAGGTCTGTAAGGTCTGTTACGTACCTTACGTACCTTACGTACCTTACGTACAAGGGAGGATTTCCTAGGAGTATGGTTGTGTATTTAAAGGACCTTAGTCCCTACCGTAGATAGTTCTCTCCTTGTAGTAAATCTTAGAATATAATTAGAGTTAATCTGTTGGGTAACTACTCCACTAGTTATTATTATGTTGTTGATTTGTTCTTACCTATATACCCAGCCTAATAATAGGACCTACTGTAGTTCCTGCTACCAGGTTCCGTTACACATTTACTACTAAGGTTACGGTATTAAATAAGATCAAACAATATGCCACCTAAAGTACCAGTTATAATGGCGTTGGCAACAGCCATAACCTCAGGACTAGGAGATACCAGTATAGGTAATAGGGATTCTTAAGTGGTTACAAGAGGTTAGTTATAGGAAATGGTTAATTACTTACAAAATAATAACAGGATACTTAAAGAACGCATTAATAGAATTAGAGCGGCAAGAATTAAGTTACCTTCAATTAAATAGTTTTTAGGGGAAAAGTTAAAGCTTAAGGGATTTCTTATATAGATGCACTTTAAAGTTGTATAGGAAGGAGCGAAGTTAGCAATATTATTAGATTAAGTAGCCTATGCAGGATTATTCCTGACAGGGAGAGCACTTAAGTGGTTTAAACCATATCTTACGGAGATATAGGCTAATGGCATAATAACTACTAACTAGGACGTACGGTATATATTTGCAAGTTGGAACGGGTTTACGGAATAACTAACGCAGATATTTAGAGACCTAGAGGCCACAACTACAGCAGAATAAAAGCTTCAGAACTTAGTACAACGCACTTTAGCAATTAAGTATACAACGCAGTTTTAAACACTAGCCATATAGGTTAAGTGGAATAATAAGGCGCTTATAGCACAGTATAAATAGGGACTTAAGGCTAAAGTTTAGGACGTAATTATCCTAATGGAAGATGCGGATACTTTAAGGGAGTTAATAAACTAGTTAATAAAGATTAATAATAGGATCTATTAAAGGGAACAAGCTAAGAAAGGGCAAGACAGAGTTCCATAGTTATATAAGGCGCAGAGTACGCAACGATAGATATAGAGTTAAAAACTATAAAATAGCGCAGAGCTAATAGACCTAAGTGGTACTAAAGAAACCTAAAGATAGGAAAAGAAACTATAAAAACCTAAAGGTTAAGGATTTAGTAATTAAAGGACTAAGGAGCAGAGGCTAAACCAGGGATCTTAGTAGTAGAAGACGTTTAGGCGGACTCTATAGCAAAATTAGTGGTTTAGAGATGGAGCTTATATAAATTGTGGAAAACAAGGTTATTTCGCTAGAGACTATAGAGGTAGTTAGAGTAACTATGTAGTAAAGGGAACAAGGCCAGTAGACGGCACATATATATAGAGGGACAACGGTGCACTGCAAGGAATAAAAGAGTGTTTAGTTAATAGTTTCGCGTTTTGTTATAATAACGCATGCTAAATTTATAAGGACGCTAAGTACGGCGTAAGCTATTAGCTATAAGAGCTATTGTTATCTAAGTTTAGAGGAACCAATAAACCAGCTTGTAGATTAGATATTAAAGACAACAAGTTTAATACAGGCGAAGCATTTACTAATAATAAGGTAATAAAGGCAGCTTACTAGGAGCGTGTAAACCTTAAAGAGGTTAAAATAGAAGTAGAGACTAAGACCATTACCAAACAAGGTTTAGTAACGGGTATTATAACACCGTTAGATACGATTTCCATCGCTTTATAAGATAATAGGAGTAATATTTAAAGAAAACTAAGTAAGTAGACAACTGCTAGTGCTAGCTCATTACTTAATAAAGGTAAAAGGCCACAGGCTTAAGATTCTTAAGAGGAGATATAAGACGCTTAAGACTCTTAAGATAAGATAAGATATACCTAAGAACCCACAACGAACAAAAACTAATGGGAAAGGGTAGTAACTTAGTTTAGTAACAAACAAATGAGTATAGGACGCAAGTTTAAGAGTTACAAATTTGGAGAATGAATAAGAACGTTAATAGTCCTAGGTAAACATAGTGTTCAGCCTAAAGATTAAAAAGTTAATACTAGGATTAAAAAGCAAGACAACTGTAAGGATCTAACTGCAAGACGCAGAAAATAAGAAACTATAGATAAGTTTAAAACAAGAATTATTATATAGCAAGAGCAAAAGCTAGATAAAAGATTAGCTATACTAGGTTGTATAAGGGATAGAGCACCTGTATAAAGAGTTATTAATAGGCTAAGTGCAGGGACACCTAGGGTAAAGTAGTTAGATAAACTGGAATAAGAAGAGGATCTAGATATCCTAACTAGATTTAAAGAAAGGCATACCAAAGGATGTTATAATGTAGTAATAATAAGGTACTTTCTAATAGACAAACTATATACACTAAACCAGTTGTACGGAAAGTGGTATAGGCAACGACACAATAATAAATGGGAAGATTTTTATATATAGCTAGATAAGAAAGTTGTCTAAGACTAACCTATTATAGAAAAACGTATAAGTTATATTAAAGGAGCACTAATTATAATATTAAGGAACCTAGAAGAAGGATCTAGGGACTAGAGAAGTAAATAATAAGTCTTAGTACCTATAATAGAGATACTAGTGGTTAGGTTAACTAGGTATAGGTTTAAACTTAAGGATAAAGATAAACTAAGAGTTAATCTAAAATATACAGCGTATTATACACTATTGTGGATAGCTTATGTGGATAATACGTGTAATATACACCAAGCATTAAAAGATAAGAACCGGAAGTACCTAGTAAGGATATATTAGGTACTAGAAGAGAAGCGGTTTAGGGATACTAAGTATATACATAGATGGCACCTAGTAGAAGTACAAGGTTAAGGAGACTTAATACTTTAACCAGGAGGGTTCCTTATAGAAGAATGCCTAGATAGACTATAGTAGTGGGAGTACCTAGAGAACACTTATCTATAGCATATAGAGGAAAAAAAACAAACTAAGTATTGGCCTAAGTTGGACCAAGTATAAATAGGATCTAGCAGCCAACAGTTAGGAAAAGGGGAGGCGTATAGAACTAGAGGGAACTAGTATTAGAGCCTTAGACCCTTAAAGGAATTTAAGGATAATACCTAAACTTATAAGTTAAGTGGCAAGATTAACAGTTTAAGGCATTGGTAGATAGTAGAGTAATAAGAAACCACATATCACTAAAAGTAGTAGAAAGGATAGGGTTACTATACAGACAGAAGGAACACCTATATCTATTTATAATAATTTCTAGAGATTAGATAGCCTATAGAGGAGGCATTATTAATCTTAAAATAGGACCTATTTAGTTAACTATTAAAGGGAGACTAGTAAGAATGTCTTTTAATATCCTACCGTTGGGACAGGATAAGGCAATACTAGGAATACCTTAGTTATAGGAGTACAATCTAAAGATTAATTGGGTTACAGGTTAGGTCGATATTAGAGATACTTAATAACGCAAAATATAATAATAAGCCAAGTTGGTATGGTACTAAGTTAAAGCAATATACGAAGAGACTAAGTGAGGCTTAAGTTATATACCAAAGAGATACCACAAGTATGGTAAAAAGTTATGGTCACCAGAAAGTAAAAAACTGTTAGAATATGCAGTATAGGACCATAAGATAGAATTAGAAGAAGGAATAAGTTTAAAGTTCTTTCTAATTTATAAGCTTACTAAAACAGAGTTAGTAGCGCTTAAAGAGTTTGTCCAGGAGAACTTACGTAAGGGATATATTAGACCATTATAGTTATTAGCAGGATATCCAGTACTATTTATCCTAAAGAAAAACGGAAAACTTAGAATATGTATAGACCATAGATAGCTAAACAGCATTACTAGAAAGGATAGGTATTCTTTACCCTTAATTAGCAAAATCCAAGATAGAATAGGCAACGTAAAGATCTTTATAAAAATAGATCTGAGGTGGGCGTACCATTAGATTAGGATTAAGGAAGGCAACGAATAGAAGGCAGCCTTTAGGTCAAAGGAAGGACTATATAAGCTATTAGTTATATAATTTGGGCTTATAAACGCACTAGTAATGTTCCAAAAGCGAATTAATAGTGTGTTAGGAGAACACCTAGATGAATTTATTATAGTATATTTCAACAATATTATTATCTACTTAAAGAGTAAGGAAGAACATAGAGAACACGTTAAATAGGTCTTAAAGAGACTATAAGAAGAATAGATGCCAGTGGCAATTAAGAAATGCGAGTTCTTTATAAAAAGAACTAATTTTATAGGATTTATTATTAAACTAGGAAAGATCAGCATGGACCTAAAGAAAGTAGAAGCTATAGTAAGTTAGCAAGAACTAGAGAATGTTACGCAGTTAAGATTGTTTTTAGGGTTTTGCAACTACTATAGGAGGTTTATGGCACAGTGGTTAAAAAGCATTAAACCATTTATAAGACTAATAAAGAAAAAGGAACCGTGGGTTTGGGGTAGTAAGTAGAAAAAGCTATTTTAAGAACTTAAAGAATTGTTTACTTAAGAACTAATCCTTAAGATCTATTAACCAAAGTTAGAAACGGTTGTTAAGACAGATATATTAGACTTTGCACTAGGAGCATACTTGTTATAGAAGCACTAGGACGCATGGCATCCAGTAGCGTACTATAGTTAAAAAATAACACCACCAGAGTTAAACTACAACATATATAATAAGGAGTTGTTAGGCATAGTTACAGCACTTAAGAAATGGAGAGCATTCTTATAAGGCACAGAAAAACCATTTATAGTTAAAACGGACTATAAGAACCTTATAGGATTCCTAGTGACGAAGGAACTTAACTAAAGATAGGTTAGATGGGTAGAAATTCTTATAGAATACTATTTTGAAATTTAGTATACTAAGGGTATAGATAACGCACGAGTAGATGCTCTAAGTAGAAAGGCTAAACTATAGAATAACAAAAAGCCATTAGGAGCTTTATTGTAAAAGGATTAAGACGGATTAATTAGGTATAATTATCTAAGGATTATAGCAACTAAAGAAAGTTAGATCCATAAGTTACTAGAGAGTAATTAGATATAGAAAATTTAAGAAGTATAGATAGAGGATCCAGATTTAGAGCAATACAAAAATAGAGAAGCAACGTATATGCCTAAGTCTATTATAGAAGAGTTTGTTAAGGAATTCTACAAGGGAATAATATAAGGACATAACAGAGCTACAGGCTTAGTGTTAAGACTTTAAAAGGAGTACATTATTTAAGGAATCTGGGGACTAGTAAGATAAGTTATAAAGGAGTGTTTAGATTACCAAAGGAATAAACTAATAAGGCATAAGCCGTACAGAGAGCTATAACCTGTTAAAGTACCAGAAAAACTATAGGAGGTTATATTATAGAACTTTATTATTAAGTTACTAAAGTTAAGAGATCCTATTATAGGATAAGATTATAACGCGATTTTAGTAATAGTGGATAAGCTTATAAAGTGGGGATACTTTATAGCGTATACAGAAGAGATATTAGTAGAAGATATTGCTAGAATCTATATAAAAGAAGTATTCGCAAGATATGGAGCACTAGATAAGATTATATCAGACAGAGATTTAAGATTTATAGTAGTATTTTAAGAAGTGTTTCTGGTAGAATAAGGAGTTCGCGCAGTAACCTCTATAGCGTATTATCCGCAAATGGATAGATAAACGGAAAGACTAAACTAGACACTAGAACAGTATTTAAGGTATTATATTAATTACGCATAAAACAATTGGGTATTGTTATTACCAGTTATACAGTTTACATACAATGCAACACTATAAGAAGGAATAGGGATATTACCATTTAAGGCGAATTACGGGTACGAGCTAAGAATATTGTTATCGCTATATTAAGCAAAGAGGACGAGTAGCACAGCTAAACAAAGAATAGAGACGTTAATGAATCTTTATAAAGACCTTAAGGAAACAGCTAAACTAGTATAAAAACGAATAAAAAGGTACTATAATGTTAGGAGATCTAAGGGACCAGATCTTAAGGAGGGAGATAAAGTATAGCTACTATACAAAAATTTTAAGAGTTAATGACCAAGTAAGAAGTTGGACTATGTTAGACTAGGACCTTTTAAAATTATATAAAGAGTTTTATTAGTTATATATAAGTTAAACCTACTAGCTAAAGTGAAGATCTACCCTATACAGTATATTGCAATGCTAGAACCAGTATACGGAAACGTTAAACTACTAGTTTATAAAGCAGACACGTATAAAGGACAAGAAGAAGATAAATGGCAAGTTTTAAAGATTATCAGTTATAAGGATGTGGATAATAAAACATAGTACAAAGTAAAGTAGATAGGCTATAGTAAGACTACCTAGAAACCACTAAGCAACCTAGAGAACGCTATAGGAAAGGTACGGGAGTATTAAAAGAAAGTAGGTCAGGTAGTATTAATAAGGAAGGATCGCCAAAAAATAAGTTACCTAAGGGGGACCTAAGAGGAGCAATTGCCGAGCTACTTGGAGTTGTTTCCCTTGCAGGAGGAGAGCCAGTCCTTTTATTACCTAACTTGGATAGACCTTATTAAATAAGTTTCCACTCCTTAGAACGAACCTTCTTACGCACCCTCTTAAAACGAAGAAGATAGGTAGAGGCCAATAGACGGGCTTTAAGGGCACGCTATTAAGCAGCTATAGCCTTCTGCTCCGCTTCCTATAAATAACGAAGTTTATCTAGGGCGCTTAAGAGCTTACTATTAAGTTTTATAGCGGCAGATTAAATACGAGACCCTATAACAAGTTACTTAGGAAACTAGAAGACTGTTAAGAGTTATAGGACGCGTATACTTAGCGTTAGACACCAAACAAATGTCGCAAAGCGATTAAATGTTTAATTTAGTGCACTCTAAGCAAGAGGACGGTTGTTAAGACAAAGGACTTGCTAGCGTAACATAAACTAACCCCTCTTTCAAACAACGAGAACATGGAGATGGCATAATTTCACTAAGCAATAGTATGGCAGCAACGGTGCGAGCACGTTATTGGAACGAAGAAGAAGAAGATGCTTTAGGTATTATAAGCAACGATATTAACCAGATTAATTAGACGGACATTACACCTCTAGTAAATAACTTGGAGATGTTAGAAATCTTTAAGGACGAAGATAAAGAGGAGGGAGATAGTATTACGGACAGCTTAAGTATAATGTTATAACTACTTAGAGAAGAGTTGGCGGAAGCTAGTTGGTTAATACAGGCACGGTCTAGAATGGAGCCGGTAAAGCTATATAACGAGGAATGGTAACCGAGGTTATATAATGTGCTCTATAAGGTCTGTAAGGTCTGTAAGGTCTATTACGTACCTTACGTACCTTACGTACCTTACGTACAAGGGAGGATTTCCTAGGAGTACGGTTGTGTATTTAAAGGACCTTAGTCCCTACCGTAGATAGTTCTCTTCTTGTAGTAAATCTTAGAATATAATTGGAGTTAATCTATTGGGCAACTACTCCACTAGTTATTATTATGTTGTTGATTTGTTCTTACCTATATACCCAGCTCAATAACAGGACCCACCGTAGTTCCTACTACTAGGTTCTGTTATATATATTATAGACCAAATTTAGGGGTTTTATAATTATATTTAAAGCTAGAAAAAAACATAGATAAAAGTAGTATTATATTAAAGGTCTATATTAATATAATTATTATTAAAAGCTTATTAAATTAGAAAATCTATATATAGTTGCTATAAAATTATATATAGGCATTTATTATAGAGATAATCCCTATAAATAGCTATATAATTTATTTATTTATTATTTTCATTAGAAAAGGGCTTTAAACTACCTAGTTATAATATAATAAGGCTTCTAATTAAACTTATATGACTTTTAAGAATAGCTAGAAAGTAAATTAAATAATATTTATATAGTTTACTACTATTTTCTTACCTAAAATGGCGCTATTTAGTAATAAAATCCAATTATTACTGCTTAATAGGCATAAAAGCAGCTATATATATAAGTATTTAGATCTCTACGCAGAGGCCTATAAAGTCACTTAATTATAAGAATCGATATCGCTTTAAGTAAGGAGCTCTTGCTGCACCTAGCCCAAAAAGACCAAAACCAACCAAAAGAACCCTGAAAATCACCCAGAGAATCCCCCTAAGATGCATGCATCGCAGGGGAGGCACACGTTAAACGACGGTGGTTTGCACTCGCGCGCGACCGCCAGAACCATGCCTAGCAATGGCCCTCCACAACAAAGACAGGCAAATACCACACTATAAAGCGGAAACACCTTTATTAAGAAGGCATTTAATAAAATATAAAGCCTATTAGACGCGTCTAGTATCTAGAATTATAGGGGAGTAACCGTTAGCTATAATAATCTAACATAGCTAATAAAATGGCTCCGCTAGTTTAGTAAACCTTAGGCGCCCCTCTAGTAAACCCTTAATTAAATCCTCTAATAGCTAAGTAAAATTAAAAATAAATAAAACCCCCCTTTACCGGCAAACTATACTTAGGCTACTATAGCTGCGCTTTTATAGTATAGGGAACCCACCCCCCTTAAGATAATAACTGGGTATATAATTATAATATAACTAAATATAGAAAAAGTAGAGGGGCTTAGGGGACAATTAGAAATAGAAGTCCTTATAGAGATTTATAAAGAGGTCTATAACGCTATTATAGTCTAATACCTTAAGAGCGGAGATATTAAAGTTACCCTAAAGGATTAATAGGTAAAGGAATAAGCTATAAGGGTAGGGGATAGGCTAGGAGAATATATTAGTATAAAAGTACTCTGTAAGGATTACCTAGTTAAAGTCCTAGTGGTTTCTATAAGCCTTAGGATAGAAAAGGGACGCTAGGTGGACAACATAGCAATTATATAGAAGATAGTAAGATAAATAGAACGCCTTATACTAGGACTTAAGATTATCCAAATTTAATAGCTTTATTAGGAAAATATAAACTAAGTATATAATAAGAATAATAAGAGGATATAAGGGTTGCTAGAGACTTGCTAGGGAGATACTAGATAAACGTATAGCTCCCTTATTGTTAGTATATATACACTAGAAATGCAAAAACTCCTTATCTAAAAAGGAATAATTATAAATGGCCTTATATATAACACAAGGCTCTATAACCATAGACTATGCCTAGAATAATGCTATTGCTATGTATAATAGGGATACACCTAATCCATATACGCAGCATAGGTGTGCTGCGGCTACTGTGTAGGCCCCTATAATATAAAATACTGCTTAAATTAAGACTAAACAAAATGCGTAAACTGCCACTAAAGTATATATAAGGCGTAGGAGAGAGAAGACTATATTAAATACAGAAGATAGAAGGTAAGGGCTTAATAGCTATGGGAATAACTGCATGCTAGGTTATATAAATGGAAATAATAGGCGATAAGCTAGTGGGATATAGGTACCTTTCTAGTGTTTCCTACTTTTAATACTGGGGGGCTAGGCCAGCTATCCTAAGCCTTAATAGGCCAGAAGCAATGCCACATAATATTACTAGACTGAATAGGGATATAAGGGTTATAGGGGATATAAGGGTTACAGGGGATATAAGGGAGAGGACGCCCTATAGGTAGACCCTTATAGATAGCTATAGCAAGCTTAAGACCAGGATAATTAAGAATTAGACTTAACGCGGTAAATATAACATTTATAGCTAACTTATAAAGGGTATATAGCTAACCAGTAAGAATAAGGGAAGAACTGGAGATAATAATAGATTTAGATATAGAAGCGTTAATAGGAATATAAGATATGGAAATAGAAAGCTTTATATAAAATAAGTAGGGACTAAGGTATAGATATAAGAGATAGAAGTTCTAAATATCCTAGAGAAAGTAGAAATAGAAGAAGTAAGGAATAAAGGAGAGATAAAGGACCCTTGCTAGGGGTCTGCTACTTATTTATTATATAATATAACTATGGTAATACAAACCACCATTTTATAAGGCCCCTACTAGACAGTCTAGACCTAGAAAAATACTATATCCTTACTATATAAGAACCATACTATAATACCTATATATAATTAATATACTGCCCCTAAGGATTTTAGCTCCTATATAAACCAAAAGCAGCTATATATGTGTGCTTTATGATTAGTAAGGCTATTAGCCTATCCTTATAGTTATGGCAGGCAGTTAACTTAGATATTATAGTTATAATAATCCAGATATATAGGGGACCGGTATAAATTATTAATGTGTATAACCTTAGGGTTAAAGGGGTCCCGTAAATAGAGAATATTATATTAGTAATAAGCTTACTGGAAACTAAAGGTATAGAGTTTATTCTACTAGGAGATATAAACCTCTACTATCTATAGTGGGGGGGTATCTATATTGCTGCTAAATAATAGGCAGAGTGCTTACTAAGAGCTATAGATATTTAGGGCCTTAAGCTAGCCACCTCCTTAGGAGCAACTATATGGTAATAAGGCACCGCTAGAAGTATAATTGACCTTATATTTATAGATAAAGGCCTATACTAGAGACTTAAAAGGTGTAACCTTAAAGAAGAATGGGTACTTGCTTTAAACTATATCCCTATTTAAATATAACTAGATCTGGATATTAAAGCATAACTAAATAGTAAGAGATACGTAATAAGGAAGCTTAAGATAGACAATTTTTTTAATATAGTTGAATAATAACTTTAAGACTTAGAAGAAATCCACCTAATACTAAATAAGTGAGGCTTATTGGCCACCCCTAAGGAAATTAACTGTAGACTAGAAAGGATCTAGGTGTTAGCGACTTAGTTAATTGAGGCACGAGCATGGTAAGAGGGATGCGCAAGCCTATATAATTGGTAGTCTATAAACGAGGATCTAAAGCTAGAGAAAGGAAGGAGAAGAATAGCAGCGCTGCTTGATATTTTATGCGGTCTTTAAGTCACGTGACTTACATCTACTATAATCCACGTCTGCTAAGATCTACCGTTTTCCACCAGTGCTGTAACATTACCCCCCCCTCTGAAAAAGCCTGCCCTTAGGCTTTATATGTCCATATTATATCTATAGGGTATTCTTGTCTTTATGCTTAATAGGCAGCCTATCATCTTCACTATACTAGCACTCCATCCACTTGTTAAGGTACTTTAGGGGTCCGGGTTTGTTAGGGTATTAGTTATAAAATTCTTTAAGTCTCTGGGGGCAGCCTATAAAGTTCTAGGTAGGGTACTAGGTTGGGTCTAGATTATAGCCTTTCTATTAGACACAGTATTATAGCGTTCCTCGTACTAGTTTATAGGCTAGTATTTCGTTAACTTCCTATTTATCATTGCTATTAACTTAAATTAGCAGGGGAGGCTCATTCTTTTGTCCAGGTAGTAGGTTATTTGCAGCCTTCCATAGCTTATCTAGCAAAAAGATAGGATAGACTTTAATTAAGTCTGGGAGCTTAACCTTATACAAGTTGCCTTCTTTATTAAGGATCTTATATAGTCCTACTATCTTATAGTCTAGCTTGCGGCTAGGCCGTTCTGTCTTCTAGTTCTTTGTTATAACCTAGACCCTATTATCTATAGTAAAGTCAGGCTTACGCCTGTGCTTATTTGCCTGCTGTTCTATTAATCTTTAGGCCTTTTTTAGATTTATATGGGCTACTATCCAAGCTTCTTCTAAGCGTTTAGCATATTGCTGGGCTTCCTTATAAGACAGTTTTTCGCGTACGGTCTATGGCCCCTCCGGTCTTTCCCAGTCAAAGCTTATATAGGGTAAGTATCCCATTTCTAGCTGAATAGGTGCAAATCCTATAGAGTTATAGGGTAGGGTTGCCTGGGCGTAGTCTATTAGGGGTAGTAGTTCGCCCTAGTTGTCCTAAAAGTAGTTAATAAAGGGCCGGAGCCTCTGGTCTAAGTATTAATTTACAATCTCTATTTAACCGTCTGTCTGGGGGTGGTATACTATAGAAAGCTTTAGCTTAATGCTAAGGATCTAAGTAAACTTATTCCAGAAGGCTGATATAAACTGCAGCCTATAATCGGATATAATAGTATCTAGTGGTCCGTAAATTTGGTAGATAACGTGGTGTACAGGGTTTTGCATGGGTACTGGGTTTTGCTCGAGCTAGTAGACCGCCTTCCTTTTTAAGCTAGTTAATTTCCTAACGTAGAATACTGCCGCCTCTAAGCTTGAACATTAACTTTTAACCTACTTTTCTACCTTACCAAGCAACAGCTATGCCCTCCAAACCTCGTGCACTAGGTGCAGAAGACCGTCTACAAGCTGCTCTAACTGCCTGGCGAATTGGCGGCTTCTATCGCAGCCTAGAAGCCTGCGCGAAGGCCTATAAAGTTACTCCCTCTACCTTTTGAAGACGCCTCTAAGGCAAACACGAATCTTATTAAATTGCCCATATTAACCAATATCGCATTACACTAGCTGGCAAAGCGGCGATCATTTGGCACTGTATATCTCTTGCAAATACTAGATTTCCTTGTCGACTATATACAATCCGGACGATAGCCAATATTATCCTACGCCGCGAACACTCCTACCTCCCTTAGTACCACGAGATTCAACCACTAGGTAGAAACTGGGTCCGTTACTTCCTAAAACAATAGGACGAGCTTCGAATCTGCTATATACGGTTAATTAACCAAGAATGAGCCATAGCCGGCGATAATATTACCCTTGTTACGAAGTTCTTTACTAACTACTCTAATGCAAAGACTTAGTATAATGTTAAAGACGATAATACCTGGAATATAGATAAAACTAGTACCTTAATGGGTTATGCATATAGCGCTAAGGTGGTAATATTGCGAGGCAGAGCTACTAATTTTAAGACGGTTGACGGCTCTAGGGAGTGGGTCTTACAAATTAATTGCATTAGTATAGCGGGGACAACTATACCACCTTTTATTGTCTTTAAAGGCCACGTATATACTAAGAGAATGTAGAAGGAAGCTTATGAAGCTCTTAGCAACTGCGCTATTGGCGTTAGTAAGAATAGCTAGTTAAATTAGGAAATTGGACTAAAATGGCTATGGTACTTTGAGCACTATACCCAGCGAACTAAGGTATGGCAGAGGACGGCAGCAAAGGCAGTAGAAGAAGGAAGAAACAGTAAATTAATTAGCTATCAACTACTGGTTATAAACGGCTATAGCAGCCATATTAACGTCGACTTTATTAAGTACTGTTGGAACCACAAGATTATACCCATATACCTACCACCGCATTTAACGTACCTACTCCAGCTACTAGATCTTGTGATTTTTTCACCTCTTAAGCGCGCATACTCTACTAAAGTTGACAAATACGCAGCTCGCGGTATTACTAGTATAAATAAAGAGTATTTTCTAAAGATACTTGGCGAGATTCGGCCTCAAATCTATACTAAAGCGTTAATAAGGAGCGCCTTTAAGGCGGCAGGTCTCCTCCTATATAACCCAAATCGAGCCCTCGTACGCTGCTCTACTCGGCCATCTACTCCTCCACCTTACTTAGCTAAGGCAACAATTCTATCCTCACCTCTGCATCCTCCCCCTTTTGATAGCGCCTATGCTAGATCTTGTTACTAGCAAACAATTCTTAATCTAGAAATAACTCCAGAGGTAATAAAGGCCTGCGTTAACTCGCTAATAACGCACCTATAATCTTTGGAGAATAGTCTTGAGCTGCTATAGGTGGAGAGTAAGGAGCTTCGGCAACATACTAATAAGAGGCGGGTAAGGAAAAAGCGGAAACGAATAGTACTCTCTAAGGAATCGGTTCTTATACTAGCGGCAGCTTAGGAGCTTGCTGCTAGTAAGGAGGCTGCTATAAGGGCTAAAGAAGAAGCTAAGCTAGCTAGGGATACGCTGCGGAAGAAGCGTCAAATAGCAGCTACGCTTAAAAGAGAACAGGTAGAGGCTAGAAAGGAAGCTCAGAGGATTACCGCTGATGCAAAAAAGCTATTTACACTTTATGATAGAGAAGCAAAGAATGCTGTAAAGGCAGTAAAGAAGGCGCAGAAGGCCTCTAACGCTGCCGCTAAAATTGCTCGCTAGAAGAACACTATTAAGGCCAAATTAGCGGCTACTAAAGCAGCTAGTTAATGGCAATTACATTAATTAACGGCCGAGAGGCTTTAGAAGCAGGCGGAAGAGTCTTCTTCTATATGGGCCGCAGCTTAAGCTATTGTCAAGCAACTCCAGGAGGCAGCTAAGAAGACGTCGGATCTACAGGATCTACTAGAGGATATTGAGGAAGATTAGGATGACGATGATATGAGTAATATAAGCGACAAGTCCTCTAATAAGGAGGCCAAGCTAATTGGTGGCGACTGGGGGCAAATTCACCAGCCAATTGAGCTTTAAAACACCAAAAATATACTTTAAATAGACTTATATATGTATATTAATTGCTTTAAAACTCCTTACTAATAATGCGATAATTTACAATGGTCTTTACTAGTTATTTGCCACCAAATAAGCATTTTTGCGAATTTTGGTGTTCAAATCGTGCAAAACCTAGTACCCGTGCAAAACCCCGTACACCACGTTATAATGGATGTATAGTTAGGCTACCTCCTTGGCATTAATATCCTTATAATAGGGGATTAAGAACAGGTGCTTACTAAAGCGGCTAACTAGGATCATTACCATATTATATCTGTTATGGTCCATAGGCAGCTTATAAAAGTCTATAAAGATATACTACTAGGGGCGTTCTGGTATTAGGAGTGGCTTTAATAGTCCTGGGGTTTTATCCTATGGAATTGTAGACCTATAGTAGTTGTTACAGTTCCGTATATAGCGGTCGATATCTATAACTATTTTAGGCTAGTAGTAATAGTTACTAATAATCTTGTAGGTCTTATTCTTTCTAGAGTAGGCCGTAGAGACCTAGGTATGTGCTTTAGTAATAATCTAGGTCTATAAATTCTGTTCCTTTGCTACTACTAGCCGTTCCTAGTGCTTAAGTAGTCTGTTTTTAAGGGACTATAGGCTAGTAGCATTCTTTACCTTTTTGCGGTACTCCTGTAGAGAAGGGGCTATATGGTTTGTCTACAGTAGTTTATTAATAAGATTAAGTTCTATGGAGTTAATGGGATATATCTCAGTATCTAAAGGGTCTATATTTAGCTCTGCCTATATCCAGGGGTTAAGGTGCTCTGGTTATAGTAGTGTTTAGGTCTATAATAAGATCTTTATAGCCGCCTGGTTACCTAGGTCCTGTTTACACCTTATAAGAGTATCCGCACGGTTTATAGCGCCTGGTCTATATATAATTAAGAAGTTAAACTAAGATAGGATATCCGCCTAGCGTGCCTGCTGGGCTGTAAGGGCCTTAGTTATTATAAAGTATTCTAGGGCCTTGTAATCCAAAACTACCTTAATAGGCTTAGGGGTCCCCTCTAGCTATGCACGCCATTGCTAAAAGCTAGAGACAATAGCCAGTATTTCTTTATTATGGATGTGGTAGTTTAGCTCGGCATCTATTATAGTCTTCAAATAGTATGCAATAGGGTGCCATTCTCCGTTTAGTTGCTTTTGGGAGAAAATGCCGGCTATTACGCCGTCTAAGGCATCAGTTTCTAGCATTAAGGGCTGTTTTAGGTTAAAGTGGGTAAGTAAGGGAGCCAATACCAGCTGTTTTTTAAGCTTATTAAAGGCCTGCATATATATAGCGTTAAAGTGAAATGGCTGGTCTTTCCTAGTAAGGCGGTTAAGAGGCTAGGCGATTTTACTGTAGTTCTTAATAAAGTATTAGTAGAAGTTATAGAAACCTAAAAATAATTATACCCCTTTTACGGTCCGTGGGTGTGTCCACTGGTTAATTATAGCTGTTTTCTCTAGGTCGGCCTTAATTCTGTTTATACTAATAATAAAACCTAGGTACTTTATACGCTTAACACTAAATTCTAATTTCCTAATATTAGCCTAGAGACCAGCCTTGCGGAGCCATTATAGGACTTTATGGACATACTCCTTATATTCTAACTTATTCTTAGAGTAGATTATAATATTATTTAGGTAGGCTGTATAGAAGTTATTAAGGTAGTTAAAGAGTATATTATTTATATATTGCTGGTATATAGCCGGTCTGTTAGTCAGTCCAAAAGGAAGTACTTTGTATTTATATGTTCTGTAATGGGTTTAAAATGTAGTAAGATTTTCTAATTTAGGGTCTATCCTAATCTAGTAAAAGGCCTAATAGATATTGAGTTTAGTAAAGATCTTAGCTCTACTTATTTAGGTTAAAGTCTTATTAAATAAGGGTAGTGGGTAGTAGTCCTTACAGGTTATGTTATTTAGTTTATAGTAGTTAATGCAGAAATAAAGTCCTCTATTTAGCTTTTTGGTAAAAAGAATAGGCGAGTTAAAAGGGGCTTAACTAGGTTTAATAAAGCCCTTATTTAGGTTATTAATAAGGTACTGCTTTATAGCCTATAATTTGGCAGTAGACTGCTGACGAAGGGGGCTATAGCTAAGTATGTCTTCCTTGTCTGGCTCAATCTCAATCTTATCGTCGTATGGTTGGTAAGGCGGGAGTATATCTGATGCTGCCTTGGAGAACACGTCCTTAAATTTCCAGTATTGATAAGGTAGTTTCTATTCTACCAGCTCCTTGTCTGTAAGCTTACCTTTCTATTTACTAAGCTTATTTTCCTTTTCCTTAATTATTTAATTAATTTTATATAAGCTGGTAGTAAAGGTAACGGTATTAAGTTAGACCAAGTTCTAGTAGAATCCTACGGCGCTAATATAGTAAATATTAACTGGTGGGAGGCCCGTAGGGTTCTTTATAGACTATTATTAGGCCGTATTTTACAGCCTAGGGTTTATAATCTTTCTTAGCTTCTATTCCATTTTCCGCAAGTTATCCCTTTAGTCTATACGTTTAGTATAGCATCTAATGCTCCTTGCTATTCTTTGTGGCTATATAGGGCCTAAGTTCCCTGCGGGGAGCTCCGCTAGCTTTTTACTACCTTTTTTAATCTTTAGTGCGGGTGGCATAATATAGGTAGTCTAGGGGCGGCGTAGTATACGGATCTATTACGGGTTAAGCTATACGTTCCTTTTAAAAGCCTGGTCCCTATACATAGCATTAGCCTAGTAAATGGTGTCTATCTATGGCCATATAAGGTTTTCCATTATAATGCTAATTTCCTATATAAAAGAGGGTGTTAGGGGTAGGGTTTTGGGCTAGATAAGCCGTCTACTCCGTATATTAAGCTGTAAGCCTAGATAGGCTAGCTATTTTCTTCCTAAGATTATATTGTGGCTTCCTAGGTCCGTAATAAGAAAGGGGATGTTATACTACCTTTGTCCGTTTATATAGAGGTAAATCCGTAAGATAGTTATAATGGGTGGTCCTATCTATCTATTATACCCGCGAATAGGAATTGGTTTAGGTAGTTCTTTAAGGGGTATATTTAAAAAGTCAGCCAGCTTTACAGTACACTGAGTATCTATTAAGGCAAAGGCATTTACTCCAGAGTTAGCTAAAGCAAAGGTTAAAACTTAATATCTATTACAGAATAGGGTATAAGGGATAGTGCAGCTTCTTCTATTAACTAGCCGACCTAGATTAATATATAATATATCAATCCCTTTTAACCCTAGAGAGGAGTCTTTTTCTAGGGTTTCTCTTTTTCTAACTCCGTACTATCCTCCTAAATTAACAGAACCTTACCCATTTTTGCCTTTATCTAGCAATCCTTTATAAAGTGGTTTTTCTGGGTATATAAGAAGCAAGCTCCTTAATTACTGAGGGTCTGTTTATAGGGGTTGTTATATATAGGCCAAGTGTGCGCCGGACCCGTAGTAGGACTAGCTATATGGCTAGCTGCTAAATTAACGGCGGGCTATATAGCTGGTGCTGTAGGAGTTGTAAATCGTGCTAGGGTGTTATAGGCCATTTATAAAGTACTTGTAGTCTGGTTTAGAGAGTTTCTAGCTTTATACCACTTAGATTATGCCTTAATTTAACAGAGGCCTTAGTTAATAGCTAGGTAGTGGTCTATAAGTACCTTTAGCGTCTATATAGTAGTAAAAACTAGCAGTACGGCGTGCTGTAGGTCTAGGGTAAGCTTGTTAAAGAGGTCTAGTATTAGGTCTTTATAGAGAATTTAGGCTTAGCCAGCTAGGTGCAGAAAGCAGGTCTAGAGGGCTGAAAAGGTCTCTGTTGTCTTTATATTAAGAGCTTTATAATTAAGGCGGGCGTTCTATGTCTTAAAGGGGTCCTTATAAATGGAAGACAGGTAGTTAACCATCTCTTCTTTAAAGAGGAAGGGGTCTGCTAAGTCCTAGGCGTATTACAGACGTAGATGCGTCTGTGTATCCCCGCCAGTACGGCCGAAGACGTAGGCTATTTTAGCTTAGGTAGTAGGGAAGTGGTCCATATTAACTTTAAGCTTGTCTTATAGTTGAAGCTTCTAATTATTAAATATAGGGTTAGTTCCGTCTATAAGCAATAGGGGGTCCGTAACCTTCGCGGACCGTAATAATGCTAATACTGTACATTAGGCTAGGGTTTTAAGGACTATAGTAAGTCTTTAGGTGTTTAATAACTCCTCGCTAGGTATAGGGGTGTCTTTGGTTTTAAGTAGCTCTTAAAGCCGTTTAATTTCGGCATTAGCTGCTATGAGCTCTTCCTAGGGGGTTAAAACGGCGACTATTTCACTATTGGAGGTATTTACAGGTCCTGCAGCGGCTTTGCCGGCTGCTATATTTCTTGGCATGGTGGTAGGGGTATTAGGTAATTTCTGGTGTTTATTTATTTTCTAGGGGTTCTGGTCCATATATGTCCTATTCTTAGGTTTCGCGTTCTGTTTGTGTTCTTTTGGTTCTTAGGGGTTTATCCTGTCCTTGTGGTCCTAGTAATGTCCTTAGGGTCCTATTCTGTGTCCTTTGTAGATATATTTGAGTTCCTTCTTAGGAAGAAAGAGTAGTTAAGCTTTAGATAATATTAGCGACTTAGTTAATCAAGGCACAAGTACGGTAAGAGGGACACACAAGCCTGTACAATTGGTAGTCTATAAATAAGGATCCAAAGCTAGAGAAAGGAAGGAGAAGAATAGCAGCGCTGCTTAATATTTTATGCGGTCCTTAAGTCACGTGACTTGCGTCTACCATAATCCATGTTTGCCAAGATCTACCGTTTTCCACCAGCGCCGTAATACTAGGCAGTAATTAAAAATAGGCTAGAAGAGCACTGCCCAGTCTTATAACTGGGCCCCTATGCGCGATATATATGGTCTGTATAATGTGTAGTTCTTATTGCCAGCTAATAATAAGTAAGAAGGAAATATATAAGTAGCTATAACCCTAAAGGTGAGAGATAATATAAAGATATAAGAAACTAGTTAAAGAATACCCTAAAAAAAGAAGTAAGGAATAACTGGAGATGGTTTATAAATAAGTACACTTTTAACCTAAGCCTCCCCCATAACAAAGGCCTTTAGGCTATAGTAAAATAGGTAAAAAAAAAGGTAGGGTGCCTAGTAGAAGACCTATACCTACTACCCCTATAAAGAGTAGGGGAATTATAGGCCACTAATAATAATAATAAGAAGGTAAAGATCTTTATAGAAAGGTTCTTCCCCTAACTAGCTCTAGTAGGCCTTAGTAATATTATAGGTAAAACACTAGTAACTTACCTGTGGGTTAACAGCGACATAATAACAGAGGAAATGGCCAGAACTATTAGCTGCTTTTTAAATAATATAGCATTAGGACCAGATAGGATTCTAAATAAGGCCTTAAAGATCTGTGGACCACTTATAGTACCTTAGCTTATAGATGTAGCTAGAGTATACTTTGCTATAGGCTACTACCTATAACTTAGAAGATCTATAATAATAGTTGTCCTGTAAAAAGAAGGTAAAGTAGATTACTTAGTCCTAGGAAGCTACCGCCCTATTGCTTTAGAAAACACCCTTAGTAAGATCTTAGAAAGGGTAATAGTGGACTATATAGTAAATATGGCTAAGGAATATGCCCTACTACTATAAAGCTAAATGGGGGCAAGAAAGAACCGCTTAACACTATTAGCACTTATGCTACTTACTGCCACCATTAAATCTACATGGGCGATGTAAAGGGACTTTATAGTATTAATGCTTAGCCTAGATATTAGTGGCGCCTATAATAATATGCCCTATAAGCGTCTCCTATATATCCTTAGGGCAAAGGGCTTTTTAGAATGGATTATATAATTTGTCTAAGGGTTTATAAGCTAGAAAGAAATATTACTAGTCTTTAGCAGATACTAGAGCCCCCTTATTGCAGTTATAATAGAAATACTATAAGGATTACCCCTCTTGCCTATACTCTTTCTCTTCTTTATAAGTAACCTACTTAACTTCTTTAAGGAAGGGGCGACCTAGGGGATAGGCTTTATTAATAATACAAACCTAATTATATATAGGCTAATAGCTATAGAGAATTGCAGAATACTAGAGAAAGCCTATAACACCTATATAGAATGGGTAAGATAATATAGAGTTTAATTCTTACTAGAGAAATACCAGCTAATCTACTTTATAAGAAAACGTAACTAATCTGCAGATCTTTAGTATATAATCTATATCTAAGGCTTTAGGGGTTAACTAGTTTAGGGCCTAAGGGTATTAAGAGTATGGGTAGATAGTAAGCTTTGGTGGAGCGTATATGTGGTATAAGCGGCCTATAAGGGCTAAGTATAGTACATTGTATTATCTATGATTGTTAATTCTATATAGGGCCTATGCTTTTAGAGGTCACGCCTATTATATACAGTAGTTATTTAGCTAACTATAACGTATAGATCTAGTGTTTGGGCTATTAGAGAAACTAAGAAAAGCCCCCCTAAATCACTCCTTAAACCACTCTAAAAGGTCTAAATAGCCTACCTTTGGAGTATAATAGGCGGGTATAAGCGAATGGCTATAGCACTGCTAGAGAAGAAAGTTAATATCCCCCCCTTATAACTATATATTAAAGCTGCTGTAATATAAAGGGTGTAAAATAAACGCAACTCTAATGTTATAAAGTATATTAAGATATGCCTAAATAAACTATAGAGGGACCTAAGGGTGCCCTATAGGAGAATAAACTAATAACCCTAAAATAGGGAAGATATATTAGAGAAATAGGTAAAGAAAGTAGAAGAAGAATAGTGCTGCTTTAGGGCCTAGGCCTATATAGAGGAGAAAGGGAGATGTGTAAGAGGCTAGTAAAGATAATAGTAAGAGAGAGAAAGGAGCTAAAGTAGAGTATAAAGAAATGCTAGGAAACTATCTACCGCAATGTAATACTGGTTGGACTAATGCTGGAGAGGTATATAGGAGTTAAAGGTATAGAGGCTAACTTAGGCAAGAGGAACCTAAGCCGTAGCATAGTTAACGCTATGGGGGGTAAACACTTAAGGGCTCTAAAAAGGCCTAATAAAGGCAGAAAATATAATAGCAATACTTTTAAGAACAGGAATAATAGGACTAAAAGATTGGCTCTACTGTGTAGGTGTCCTAGTAGGTAGCCTAAGATATAAATATAGCTGGCTAAGATAGACCCCAAAATATGTAATACTGTTATGCCCCCTACGCACTAACTAAGAAGTAATGCTCTTAGTAGCTAGCATAGAGAACTATACTATACTGCTCTTAATATAAAAAGGCCTTAAAGCGGTTACCTAGTGGCTTATTAGCTAAAACGTACTAGACCAGTTCTGGGTTATAAAGGAAATAGTAATAGAGGGTAAAGGGGCGAGTTATAGGCGCCCCCTAATAACTCTATAGTAGTAGAGTAAAGTTTGTGATACTAGTGCGTCTATAGGCTTATTATAGTAGCAGTGGTTCCTAAGGAGGTTAAAAAGTAAGGTAGAAGAGTACCACCGGTGACTTGTAGGTGCTAAGTAGGCGAGTCCCAAAAGGCGGGGAGATAGATTACGGGGTTTTCTTAAATAGAGTTTTCTCCCTATATGTAAATAAGAAGTAGTCCGCGTGGGCCTAATAGGGATCTGAATCGGACGTTAAGCAATGAATAATAATATATAAGTATTTATAGATATATAAGTAGGATAATATCTATTTAATTTGTCTATACCCTATATATAACCTATATGCTCTAACTAATTAATCTACTATACTTTTTACTAATTTAAAAAAAAGTATAAAATTAAATTATAAACTCTTACTAATATTAATACTATAACTTATATTATAAAGCCCTATTTTATTTTAATATTACTACTAGACCTATAAAGATTGTCTTAGTACTAAAACAATTAAATTTAAATAGAAAACTTTTAATATTTACCCTTAAAACCTTTATTAATACCCCTAATTTTAATAAGCTAAAATGAGACTTTAACTAAGTCGCTAAGGTAAAAAATGTTTAATTTAGTAAGATTAGTACCTCCTTTATACTAATATAACCATTAGATATCTATAAAATTATTTAAAGCCCTAATATATAGTATATACTTATAAGCGCGTTTTAAAAAAGTAAGCGAGTTATTTAATTAAGTCCCTATATGGGGTATGATATATAAAAGCTAAAATTATAACTTATAATTATAGCTTAATATACTCTAAGGCTAAAAACTTAAAAATAGGTTATAGTAGATCTAAATATAGAGTGCACTAATATAGATTTAATTAAGAGAGCTTAGGAGGAAATTGTAGAGTAAAAGGTATAAATTAAAGCCAATGTGTTAGAAAAAAAAGTCAAATGGGCGATATAAGTAGTAGAAAGGGTAAAAATATAAGATCCTAAAATTGCATAGTAAAATGTCTAGATTTGGTAGGTGTTAGATAATCTGTATTCTCTAAGGCGTGGGACACGTGCACGAGTCACGTGCACGGGGCACGTGCATTGTAAATATCTTCAGAGCCCCAGGGGCCCTAGGTCAACAAAACAAGACATCAATTAACAATCAAGTCAAGATCATCAATTAATCAACCCAATTAATCAATAAACCCCTCTATCTAAATTATCTAACAGTTATAAGCCCGGTCTGCCAACTCAAGAAGCTATTCAGCTATTACTTAATCGTTTAAAGAAATTCTACCTCATTGTCAAGACGCAGACTCTGACAGAAATCCTACCTCAATTGTCACAGGACGAGATTCCACGAGATTCCACGAGATTCCACCTTAATCGTCAAAGGACAATTATAATAATAAGGACGATCCTAACAACAAGGACAATCCTAACAACAAAATACCATCTTAATTCCTCCTTTGCCTATCAGTTAAAATAACTCCACCAACATCAAGCTCGTCAACGACGATTATCCTCAATAAGTTAGAAGACTGGGAGCAATGGCTATAGCAACTCCAAGCCCTTATAGATCAGTGAATTTGGGCCTATATTAACCCAGATAGTACAGCACCTTAATAAGGTCTACTACAAGAACTAGCCTATCTAGAAGTTATAGATTTTAATAAGAATGTAACCTTATATACGCAGCTCTTAACAAATCAACAGAAAGCGTATGAGAATAGTAGATGATACTATAACTAGGACATAAAGTATTTCCTAAGACAGGAAGATTATCTTTAATAGATCCGCACCTAGATTACGTCTACAGTATTAATTTAGAAGAAGCTACTGCTTAACCCTTCCTTAACAGTTAAAGAATGGCTATCTTGGCTAAAGAAGAACACAGAACCTACCTTATTATTTATTAGGAAGAAGGTATAATACCAGTATATAGAAGCCCTTAAGGGGTTTAAATAGTTATTAAAATTAAACCAATGGCTAGATTAATAAGAACACGCAATATCCCTAGAAGAGAAGTATAAGATTTCTTAAATATCTAATAGTATCTAGCTTTAAGATTTAGTAGAAGTCATTTAACCTTTTAGCAACGCCTACTATATAAAGTACACTACTAAGTTAAATAACCCTTAGAAGTCGAGATTTTCCAAATACCGCAGAGTAGCAAAGGAGCTATAAAAAGGACTTAAAACACCCTTAAAGAAAGCCAATACTACTATAAGAGGCAGTACCTTTAATACAGACTTTATAGAGCAAGCCACTAAGGATCACTCTAATACTACTAAAGGTTCACAAAGAGGAAAGGCCTTAGCACGTAATAGACGCTTAAAGAGAGCCGGGACACTAGTGGATAAGAAGACGTCCTATAAGAAGCTAATACCTAAGTGCTTAGTATGTGGAATATGAGGACACTCCCTATAGGACTATTAGTGTTTATTTAAAGACAAGAGACTTATAGGAGTTATATAACGGGCTTATATAAATGCTTCTGAATTGAAGCTTGTAGATTGCTACTATATAAGAATACTAAGCTAAGGAGAAGAAGAAGTCTGTTAGAGACTGGCAAGATACAAAGGGGTCGCCAAGGCGCTAGTAGTAAGCGAGCCAATGGCGATTTTCCATTCTGGGGATGGAAAATCCTGATTGGTTGGCAGGAGTTAGGGTCCACTGAGTATAGCAAGTGGTGTTGCCCTAGCACCGTCACATTACCCCCCCCTCCTAAAAAAGCCTGCCTTTAGGCGTTGTCTAAGCTCCTTATTGTTATCTAAATTGTTATAGTTATCCACCCCTTCTTTCTAGCATTTAATCCAGCTTTCTAATTGGCGTGGTGGTCTAGGGAGGTTAGGGTGGGCTAGGTGGAAGTCCTGTAGCTTATAGGGAGAGTACTTAAAATTAGATACGGGGTACTATTTTAGATCTTTATTGTGACCTACCCAGCTTGCACGGTATTTTAGGGTACTGTGGTCTTTCTTAACTGCTAAGATCTCTTTAACTTCCTATTCCTCATCCTCTGCAATCTGAATTGGCGGTGGGGGGTCGTTGTACTGTTTAGGTAATGGGTCGTCTGCGGCCTTCCGCAGTTGGTCTGGAGAGAAGATAGGGTGGATCTTTATTAACTCTAGTAGCTTAACCTTAAAAGAGTGCCCTACCTTTTTAGGGATTTTATAGGGGCTAGCTATTTGGTGGTCTAGCTTGCGGCTTAGCCTCTGGGTCTTCTAGTTCTTTGTTAACACCTATACCTTATCTCCTACGTAGAAGTCTACCTCGCGATAATGTTGGTTTATGTTGGCCTCTTTCTTCTCTTATACTTTTTTTATAATTGCTTGGGCAGTCTCCTAGGCTCTGTGCATTCTCTTAGTGAATGTCTGGGCCTCTTCATAGCTAAGGCGTTCGCGGGCTGTTATAGGTCCTGTAGGTCTATCCCAATTAAAGGATGTTCGTGGCTTGTATCTATAGATTAACTTAAATGGCGACATTTCTATACTATTATGAGGGAGCGTAAGCTGTGCGTAGTCTATTATAGGTAGTAGTTCCGACCAGTTATCCTAGTAGTAATTAATAAAGGGGCGAAGTCGTTGGTCGAGGTACTGGTTTATAATCTCGGTTTAGCCGTTAGTCTAAGGGTAGAATGCGGTAGAGAGCTTAATCTTAATCCCAAGGATGCGGCAGAATTCATCCCAGAAGTCCAATATAAATTGGGGTCTACGGTTAGAGATAATTAACTTGGGAGCGCCATGGATCTGGTAAATGTTGTTAATATATATACGGGCTATATCTTTTACGGTTGTAGTCTTAAAGCAGGGGAGGGAAATGGCTTGCTTGCTTAGTCGGTTAACTACCACAAAGGCCATATTGTAGCCATATTTGTCCTTTAGGAATGATTTAAAGTCCATTATAACATGCTGCTAAGGGCGTTTGGGAACTGGCAGTGGTTATAACTATTTAGGGGTTTGATCCCTGGGGGTATCTGCCCATTTATAAGCATGACAATTCCTAATAAACCGTTCTATATTGGACAGGAGTCCTCGCCAGTAGTAGTAAGGTGCTAGTAGTTGGTGGGTCTTGTCTTGACTAGGGTGCACCGTAGAGACTTAATAGTGGGCTTTACGGATTAGCTCCGTTTGTAGGTTATTAACATCTGGAACTATAAGCCGTTCTTGGTATAAGAGTAGTCCGTCTTTTATTTTTAAATCAGGGTCGCCTTCCGTAGCTTAATTACGGAGGGCTTTTAGGGATTTGGCTGTGCGGTTTATAATTAGAATGCGGTTAATTAGTTCTATTAGTTTATCCAGGATCTCTCCTTCTATAGGCGCTAGCTTATTCTGTTTAGAGTTTAGTTTCTTAAGGATATATAGGTTGAGCTGTTTGGGACGGAGGAGGGTACGTATCCAGTGCTAAGCCTTTAGCTCATCCTATAGTTCCACGTCCTGTTCTCTCCGGGTAAGGGCATTAGCTTTAGAATTTTGCCTACTAAGGCGGTATATAATTGTAAAGAAGAATTAGGAGAGTATTTTAGCCTACCTAGCCTGTTGACCGGTAAGCTGCTTTGTTGTTATAAAATATTTAAGGGCTTTATAATTAGTATAGATTTTAATTTAAGAGTCTGTGCTTCTAAGCTCTGCGCGCCACTAGGATAATAATCATATAATAGCTAGTATTTCCTTATTGTGTACCTCATAGTTATACTCAGCTGGGGCCATTGTCTTTAAGAAAAACGCTATAGGGTACTACTTACCATCTAGGTGTAACTGTAAGAGAACTCCCGCTACTACTCTATTAGAGGCGTCCGTTTCCAGTATTAATTTAAGGTCTAGGTCATAGTGACGGAGAATTGGGGAGGAGGTAAGTTGGTCCTTTAACTCCTTAAAAGCTTCTGTATAGTTATTATTAAAAACAAAAGGCGTGTTATTCTTTATTAGTTATATAAGAGGCTTAGCCACAACCCTATAGTCACGGATAAACTGATGGTAGAAGTTACAGAAGCCTAGAAAGGACTAGATACCTTTTATAGTATAAGGGGGTTTCTAGTTGCGTATTGCCTTAACCTTTTCAGGGTTAACTTCAATTCCTTCTGTGCTAATAATGAACCTAAGGTACTTTGTTTATTTTACTCCAAATTCGCATTTCTTAATGTCAACTTGTAGGCCTGTATTCTGTAGCCTCTCTAGGACCTTTTTAACGTAAACTTGGTGCTCAAGTTTATTGTCTAAGTATATAAGAATGTTGTCTAGGTATACCATACAGAATTCGTTAAGGTAGTCGAAAAGAACATCATTTATATACCATTGGTACGTGGCTGGCCCATTTATTAGTCCAAAAGGAAAAACTTTGCATTTATAAGAACCATAGCGGGTATAGAATGTTGTTAGATCCTCTAATGCAGGGTCTATTTTAATTTAATAGAAAGCTTGGCGGATATTAAGCTTAGTAAAGATTTTGGCTCGGCTTAGACGTGCAAGGGTCTTATTAATTAGGGGGAGAGGGTAACGATCTTTCTAAGTAATGGCGTTTAGTTTCCGATAGTTAATGCAAAAGCGGAGGCCTTTATTAGGTTTCTTTATAAAGAGGATAGGGGAAGTAAAAGGGGCCTGACTTGGCTTAATAAACCCCTTATAGAGGTTATCGATTAAGTACTACTTAGTTACTTTTAGTTCCTCTATAGTTTGCTAGTAAAGGGGGCTGTAGCCTAGAGAGTTATCGGCCTCTAGTTAAATCTTATAATTATAGGTTTGGTAGGGGGGTAGTATATCTAAGGCTGCTTTTGAGAACGCGTCTCTATGGTCTAGGAGGTATATAGGGAGGAGGCGCTTGACTAACTTCTTATTAGTTTCCTCTACTAGCCCTTCTTTCTTCTTGTTGATAATCCGGTTAATTTTATATAAGCTGGTTATAAAGACCTCGTTGTCCTTCTAATATATATTAAAGTAGAAACCTATAGCGCTAATTGCCGCGATATCTACTATAGGGGGGTTGTATGGTAGTAGGGGTGTCCGCGGCCTTAGGGGCTTTTGGCGTATTAGCGTTGTCTTTACTCCTTTTAGCTCTTATTGTATCTTCTAAAGGTTATCCTCTAAGTCCTATTGGTATGTCCTCTTCCCTATTGGCCGGATCTCCGCAATTTGGAAGTTGTCTACGTCACTGTCCGTTTTACTTCCGTAAGTAGAGTCCTCCTTGACTGTAGTCCTTCGGGGGAGTATTCTTGTTGGTATAGATTTCTTACTGGCCTCGCGACGGGCATCTTCTTAAGCGAAAGCTAGGTTGCGGTCCCTAATATCCTGCTGGTGGGTAGGATCGGCCTTTGTGGCTAATGTCTTACAGTCAGTACGGATCTCTCTAATGAAGGAGGGTAACTTTGGTCTACTCTCTGGCCAGACAAACTGTCTTTGTTGAATGTTTAGCCAAATATTAAAGTAGGACATCTATTTTCGGCCGAGGATTATATTATAGGACCCTAGGTCTAGGATATAAAAGGGGATACCAAACTGGCGTCGTCTATTAATAGCAATATGTAGCTTTAAGATATGGGTAACTGGCTTACCGGCTTGGCCGTTGTAGCCTTTTACTTAAACAGGCTTCTCTAGTTGGGTAGTATTTATATTTAAGAACTTAGCAACGTTATTCGCATAAGCAGTGTTTATAAAGGCAAAGCTATTTACTCCAGTGTTAATAAGGGCAGTTGTATTAACTCTATATCTATTTTGAGATACTGTATATGGAACCGTAAAGTGTTTTCCACCTATTAGCTGACTCAGATTAATCTCTTTAAGATTAATAGAATACCCTAGGGGGGAGTCTTTCCCTAGGGTTCTTCTTTTTTTGACTTATTAGGCGTTTCTTCTTCCTCTATCTCCTTGATATTACCCGTATCCTTTGGCTCTGGGTAGGATGTGGCAAAGTAACTATCCTTTCCACAATTAAAGCACGTAACCGTGGCAGGGTTAATTAGGGTATTGCAATAAGCATTGGTTAAAGGTATGGTATATAGTAGGTTGGGCGAGGTTTGTTAGTAGGCAGTTATAACCGCTTTTAGTATAAGGGTGGTTGTGGTTTATCTTCCAACGCTAGCTCCCGTTGGTGTAGCGGATAGGTTGCGGTCGCTATAGGACCTCTTTGGTTAATTAGAGCGAGTATTAATTCATTTTAGTTTTGAATCCAGCAATAAATATTAGGCTGCGAGTTTTTAGTAGGTTGGTAGGTTGTCTAAGGCTACTATGATCTTCTCTTGTAGTCGGACTGTTAGCTTGTTGTATAGGTCTAAATGATAGTTCTTAGGGGGGACCTGGCCTTCGCCTGCTAGGTGTAAGAATTGAGTCTGGAACTTGGTAAAGGATTGGTTCGATTTTATTATTAGGCAATTGTAGTTGTAATAGGCATCCCGTACTTTATTTGGATTAACATAGATAGTAGCTAGGTGCTATATTATCTTGTTAATAGATATAAACCAAACAGGTGACTTGTTTTTGAACTTGGCCTAAAGGTGTCGCTGGGCGTCCCTAATGGTTTAACTAAAGAGGTAGAGCATTTTAGCTTCTTTAGAGGGGAAATAGTTATAGTTAACACGAAGCTTTCCTTATACCTAAATTCTCCAGTTTTTAAAGGTCGGGTCTACGCCGTTTAATAATAGTAGGGGGTTAGGGAGCTTAACAGACTTTAATTACTTTATCATTATATCCGTACTCTCTGGTATATCGTATTCGGTAGAGCGAATGGGTTAACTAAGGCTTTGTAAAGGGGAGGCTAGGCTATTTTATAAGGTAGTAAGGCTTTCTAGGATCTCCTTTAGAGTCTCTTATATGCTTTGGGCTTGAAGACGATCGACCTTCTAATTGGCTGCAAGGGCACGAATCTGCTTATATACACCTATAACGTTGTCATTGTTTTTGATTTCTGATCCTAACTGGACCTCGTATTCCTCTTGGGTAGAGGCAGGTCTTTTGGATAAGCTCGCTTTAGGTGCCATTATTAGCTTCCTAAGGTTTGTTGGAATCGTATAATTTGGTTTTAATTCTGGGGTTCTTTTATAGGTGTAGGTCAAGTATAGTCTGGCCTATAAAGTGGGATATTGTTAGGGCCTTCTCAGGCGTAGTAGTGTAGGTTTTTTGATGTCTGAGTATAACGCGTCGACGCGTCGTTGCAGACGAAGGTCTTTTTGGGGTGGGATATTATTAAGGCCTTCCCAGGCAATGTAGGGAGAGCTTAGTATAATGTGATGGGCTTGTATAAATGCTTCTAAACTGAAGCTTGTAGATTGCTACTATATAAGAATACTAAGCTAAGGAGAAGAAGAAGTCTGTTAGAGACTGGTAAGATACAAAGGGGTCGCCAAGGCGCTAGTAGTAAGCGAGCCAATGGCGATTTTCCATCCCGGGGATGGAAAATCCTGATTGGTTGGTAGGAGTTAGGGTCCACTGAGTATGGCAGGTGGCGTTGCCCCAGCACCGTTATAAGTCATAATAGAAGATACGCGCATTAATAAGGCACTAAAGAGGGTAGAAAAGAATAAGAATCTTACTAACCAAGTTACAAAGATTAGACTTAAAGAATAAGAAGACAAGGCCTAATAATAATAGGACAAGAGCTAGAAAGTTAAGATTAAGGGAGAAGCTAATGTAATATTCCTAGAATTGTATTATACCGGTTAAACCTATCTACTAAAGCTATTAACTATTCTTAACTTAGGAACTACCCTCTATATCTTTAATAACCTCTCTTGTTTTTATAATTTTAGGAAAGCTCTAAGACACAAATATATTACCGCCAGCAGCTTAGAAGTGCCTATACTAGGCTATAGCGATGTCACTGTCTAAATCACAAAACTAGATAAGAGTAAGGGAACCCTACGTCTTAAAAACGTTACCTTTTATACGGACTTTAATACAAATCTAGTGTTGTTCTGTCTGCTTTAAAAACGAGAGTTCTACTAGGATAATAAAGAAGACAATAATCTTCTAGTTTAGAAGGATAACACAATCCTATATTAAATAGAAGAATATCACGGATAACAGACTATTAAATACGTCCAACTAGGAAGTCAATTAGCGTTTAATATAAGCCAACTGCTACACCGCTAACAGAAGCGTAGAGTATTGTTAAAAGACGCTTATCTAGATTTAAAAGGTGATGTATATTTATAGTATCTACGTCTAGGTTATCTAGGACCTATAAGCCTTTATTATTTAGGTCTTAACGCCCTAGGAGTTAAGCTTTAAGGCCCAAAGACAACGGAATATTAATATTGCAGTCTTGCTAAAATCAAGCATTAGGTCTTAAAAAGGTTCTTAAAATAGAATATTAATAAACCTTATCTTAACCTCTATATTAACTGGACTAACCTTAAGGAAGCGCAAGCTGGATTTATACAAGTTATATTTATCTATAACACCTTTTTAGGGAGAACCTTCCCGTATTTTATAACAACGCATAGCAAAGAGAAGGAGACACTATAAGTGCTTAAAGATTTTATCTAATAGATTTGTCTAAGGCATAACCTTAAGGTTAATACCATTAGATTAGACAATAAGCTAGGGAGAAGGAGAACCCTTAAATAGCTACAGACCTAAGGGATTATATTTAAGCCTTTGGCGCCTTATACTTAAGCTTAAAATAGTACCGCCGAACGCTTAAGGGGTATAATTATTAAGAGAGCACGTATAATAAGAATTGCTGCCAATCTACCACACGATCTATGGAAAGAGATAGTTGACTATACAGTCTACCTTTAAGATTAAACGCCACGGGAAAGCAATGGTTGGAAATCGCCCTATAAGAGGTTCTATACCTTCCTAGCTAATAGGTTAAGAAAGCCGCAACTAGCGCACCTAAAAGCCTACGGCTATAGGGTATACGCAATAACGTTAGACGCCCAGCTAAAGAAGAAAAGGCTAAGCAAGCTGGATCCGCGAGCCCATATCGGCTACCTTATTAGCTATAACTCTACCAATATCTACAGGATCTGGATCCCACATAAAGGTATTATTATCTCTACTAGGGACGTCATCTTTAACGAGAAGACGTTCTTTAACGGCAAGCGAACGGACATCTTAAAGGACCTATATGCTAAGTTAGACACGCTGATTAAAAAGATTCAACTCCCTAATACCCTAACTAAGAATGAGGTCCTTCTAGAAGATGATAAAGAAGTATTTAAACCGTCAATTCAAGAGGAAGACAATGACGTTGATAAGCCAGTTTAAACCTTTAATAAGTCAGCAGATCTTAAGCTTGTAAGAGCTCTTAAAAATGCGTATTATACGCCACCTCTAATAGAAGAAGACGAAGAATCTCCATATGCCTTTTACGTCAAGTATCCTATAAAGTTAGATATATAAGGTACTAATTAGGACATTATTAGCCGAGTAGGAGACGGGTTTTATACTTAGGGGGTGTTTAATAACTCTATTAAGGACTTATTTAAGGAAGCCTATAATAATAGGTTTAAAGACTTTGTTACTAAAAGAATTATATTAGCCTATTACGGCGCCTTCTTAGCAGGAAGGAAGTTTAACCTTAATAGTTAACTTAATAACAGCAAGCTAAAATTAGGCAGAATACGCAATATTAGATTATATAGGAAGAACTTACCTCCGCCACCTTAGTTAATCCGCGACCTTAATATATATCCTCTTTAAGATTAGTTCCAAGAAGCTTAATAAGCTTACCTTTAATCCTATTATTAAATAAGGTTGTTTTAAGAAACAGATAAGAAGCACGTAAAGGGACAGCAGGTCCTTAGCTTAATATAGGTGTTCGTCTATAAGATAGACAAGTATGGATTTCTCCAGAAATGCAAGGCACAATTAGTAGTCTGTGGAAATTAATAGGCCCTAGGAGACCTACCTATAAGAGCTACTATATTAGCTAGTATAACCTTCTAAACACTTATGGTAATTACCGCAAAATTTGACCTGGAGATGATATAGATAGATACAGTTAATGTGTTTGTCCATTACGATCTTGATAAGGTTGTCTATATAAAGCTACCGCCAGGGTTTAACAAAGGAAAGATAGATAAAGTACTGCGCTTAAGAAAAGCCCTATACGGACTATAACAATTACTACTATTATGGTAGAAGAATCTCACGAGCTTGTTAAACGAATTGGGTTTTAAAGAGGTACCTTAGAAGCCGTGTGTTATACTAAAAGGTGGAATAGTCATCTTCTTCTATGTTAATAATATTGTCTTCTGCTACTAAAAGATAGATAAGAAGAAAGCTTAAGAAGCAATTAAGGAGCTAAGTAAGGAATACTAGATAAGTACCCTTAGCGAGCTAAAATGGTTCCTAGGAATCCATGTGCTATATAATTATAGCTAGAGGCTCCTATGGCTATCCTAGGAAGCCTATATTGAGAAGATAGCTAACTAGTATAAGATAGATCTTAGAGGGCGTCTTTTAGACACTTCTATAGCAGAATCGGAACTTCTTCCTACTAATCACCAATTGATCCGTCCGACGCGTCTGTTCCCTAATATAGACCTATTAGTCCGCCCTATATCCCTACTAGCCTCTACGATGCTATATTAGAGAAAATTGGGTTTAGTACTCTATATAGCTACTATAACACATCTAGATATTGCGTTTGCAGTATTAAGGCTAGTAAGGTTTAATTAGGACCTAAGCCAAGAACATTATTGAGCGGTAGATAAAGTTATCTAATACCTATATAGCACGAGAAGTAGAGCAATCTGCTATAAAGGAAATAAGGAAGAAATAAATAGTAGAGGGAGAGATAAAGGAATACACAATAAAGGACAAGACGATGGAAGAGACGGTAGAGGTAAAGCGCAATTATTTATCTATACCAGCGATGCATTATTTACAAACAACTCTGTTAATAGAAAGAGCTTATAAGGATATATTATAAAGCTATTTAGGGGGCCGATCGCCTGGAGAGCAAATAAGTAGGGTATAGTTATAACGTTAAGCACAGAAGCCAAGTTGTTAGCCCTATTATAAACAGTAAAGGAAGCTATCTTTACCAGTAGGCTATTTAAAGCAATAACGTTACGCCTAAATAAGCCCTTAATTATTAAATATAATAACACCTAGATACTCTAACTAATTATAGAAGATATGGTAAAGCTAATTATAAAGCTCTGATATGTTAACATCTATTAATACTGGCTACGTTAGGAATACGTAATAAGATAAGTATAATTTTAATAGATAGTAACAAAGGAGATAATTGCTAATGGACTTACAAAGGCTCTGCCTAAGCAGAGGTTTTAAAGTTTTGTCAATATAATCAGAATAGTAGATATTAAGGAGTAGCTAGATAAGGAGAAGCAACTAGAGGACCTAAGGGACGGTATTAAAGTAAGATAAAAGGATTTAGATAAGATTACGGTTTAATTAACTTATTAACGGATATGAGAAGGTAGCTAGCTTTAACCTTAAAGAGCTTGAAGCTAAGGGGGTGTGTTAGATAATCTATATTCTCTAAGGCGTGGGACACGTGCATGAGTTACGTGTATGGGGCACGTATATTGTAAATCTCTTTAGAGCCCCAGGGGCCCTAGGTTAACAAAACAAGATATTAATTAATAATTAAGTCAAGATTATTAATTAATTAACCCAATTAATTAATGAACCCCTCTATCTGAATTATTTAACAGTAGGTGTGCGTAGGTTTAAATAAAGGGCACTAATTTTGGTGAGGCGAGCGAGTTTAGGGGGTCGCCGAGTTTGGGGGGCCCGAGCTTAAAGGAGTATTTTGATGTTTTGATTTTGATTTTCGTAGGAGGCCCGTGCACTGTCTTGGGTAAATAGCTGTCTCGTCTGGGTGGCTAAGACGTTAATTACTATGTATAGTTGGTGGCGATTTGGCGAGCCTGTGTACCGAAGCGAAATCTACTTTTTTTTTAAGGGGGGGATGGACTAACGTGGGTGATAGGGTTATGACGGCGATATAGTTATAACGGTTGGCTACTACCGCCTTCTTGATGTAGATGGAACACTAAAATACTGCCGAAATACTACCAAAATGCCTTAGAAGTAGACGTTGGGTTATGTACGCTGTCAGATTGTGTACACCGTCATATCATACACGACCCAACGGCTACTTCTAAGGCATTTTGGCAGTATTTTGGCAGTATTTTGGTGTTCCATCTACATTAGGAAGGCGGTAGTAGCTGACCGTCACAATTATATCGCCGTTATAACCCTATCACCCACGTTATCTATGTGCATGACCAGCTTCACCCCCTTAAAAAAAAAAGTAGATTTCGCTATAAATTTAATTTCGCCTAATTGCTACTAGCTATACATAGCAATCGTAGCGAACGCCTATACTTGGCTGTAAGGACTTTAGCTGTTCGTGACCGGTCTCCATAGTATCGCGATCTTTGTCAAATATCGTAAGATTTCTACCTATACAATATTGCCAAACTTCATCGGCTACTATAGAGACGGCGTTGGAGATAGCATTAGATTCGCGTTCCAGTGTAGGCGTGGGCAAAGGAGGGAGAAAGAGGAAGCGTATGTTAGGTAAGTTTAAATTCGACTCCCCTAGCCAACCAGGATAAATCCCTAGGGCAACTAGAATAATTCTCTAGGGCAACTAAAACGGTCCTTGTGTGCAGCCATAGGTGTTCGCTACAATTGCTATATATGGTTGGTGGCAATTGAGCGAGCCCGCGTACCGTAGTGAAATAAAATTTTGCTAGAAGGGGGGGTGAAGCTGGTTATGCACATGGCTGTATAGTCAAATGCATGACCAGCTTCACCCCCCCCCTTTAGCGAGCGCTGCGAAATTTTGAATTCGGTATGCGTATCCAATCTCGCTTAATTGCTACTAACTGTATATAGTAATTAAAGCGAAACCCTATACTTGGCTGTAAGAACCTTGTTCCTGACAAATCTAAAGCTGTCTGCGATTAGTCTTCCTATGGTGTTGTAATTATTGTTAAATATTGCAAGGTTTCTACCTATCCTCTACCCATAGTATGGCTCCATGAATGGGCCTATATCAGTACGCTCTAATTGAGGATCTTCTTTAGCTTAGAGCAACTTGAGCAGAGTATGCCTCCGCCGCTAGTTATATAATTCGCTTAATTGCCTTAATTAGAAGGAACTTATAAGTCTTTAGCTTAACTCTGGCACCTTTAAATGGTGAAGGTGGCTAGTTCCTACTAAGCAATCTGATGATTGTGGTGATATTAATGCGGCTAGAGGAGAAGCCAAATCTCTTTAGTGACGAGTTATAGTGGCTAATCTATGATATATTTAATGTTGTAGTAAGCCGCTATATAATATTTTGAGAGCTCTATTTGGCTGGCTGGATAAAAAAGTGGGTAAGTTAATTAGATCCTCTAGTATAGAGCTTAGAAAGTAGCTTATATAAAGAAGTGTTGTTAGGTAGCCCTTAAATATAGCGCTTATGATCGCGATATATATTTTGCCATTATATTACAGTATACTGCCAATTAACTAGTATTTGTAGATAAGTTAGGTGTGGATTTAAAGACAGGTGTATAGAAGGTAGGCTGGGCTCCTTTTGGTATTGCACTAGTCTTATAGACGCCATATAATCGGGGTAAGAGGAGGCTTAATATACTGCCTATGTATATAATTAACGGCGTACTGGTAGCTTTGGTATATAAAGGCTTAACAAATGGTGAAGGCTTTAAGTTTTAGGTGGCAAATACTCTTCTACTATAGTGTAATCGCTTTCCTACTAAGTGATTAGTAGTAGTTATGGATAACGCCAGCTTCTATTATTTGGAAAGGATGTAGTCTCTCTTTAACGCCTTTGGCGTTAAGCTAGTATATTTACCTCTGTACTTACCTAATCTAAATCTAATTAAAGAGTTTTTTAGAGAGCTGAAGGCCTTTATTTGGCGGGAGTGGTACTCTTAGCTAGAGTACCCGGAAATCTTTAGCTATAGCTTTAAGGCGTTCCTTCTTTGGAGTATAAATAAGGTTAATAGCAAGAGTGAGAGCGTAAGAGGCCATTTCCGATATAGTGGATATAATTGTTAAGGTTTTTAGGGTGAGAGTTGTAATTGATCTTTGGCGGCGTTCTTGACTATATGTAATATTTATAAATATACCAAAAGGCTCTATATGGGGTGTCTTTGTTACTATAGGGGCGCTAGCAGTGATAAAGACACCTTATATTTTATTAATTATAATAATCTATATCTTAAAGAACCTAGATATAGGGTGTCTCTACCACTATAGGGGCGCTAGCAGTGGCAGAGACACCCTATATTTTGCTAATTATCTATATCTTAAAAACTTCCCTTAAGCTGCGTATGACGCTTATTTGCCTACTTCTTTAAGTCCTTCTATAGCCGTCTTATAACACCTAATTTAACACCAGCACTGATAAGCTCCTTAATAGAATTAGTACTATTAGATTTATTATATAGGAGCTCTAAGTCCTACCTTAAATTATAGACGACTTTATGCGCAGCTTCAAAATCAGCCTTCTAGTTAAGATCGCCAGCTATACTCTACTTTTAATACTTAAAGAACTCCTTTAGATCCTTTACGCGGTTAATACCTTGTGGCCGGTATATTAGTAATATAGGTAAGGATAATAAGGGCAGTTGGCTTACTGGTGTATAAGTAATTTGCTGATCTGATATTAAGCCTATAGAGCTAATATAAAAGTAATTAATGACGCCTGGGCTATTAACTGTAGAGCTCTCGCTTGAGGCAGATTGGTATACTCTTCTACTACCTTTTCCTCTTATTGCCGCTCTCTTAGTAAGCTGAGTAGTAAGCTTATAAGGTGGATTCTTAATATTTGCGATGCCTTGCTGAATACCAGTTACCCACTCCTGTAAGTCCTTATCTATTAATTTAACATCTACCTAGCTAAGTATATAACACCAATTAGCGTTAAGATAGTGCTTTTTACAGCGCTAATACCTAGTAAGCTTGACTTACAAGCCTATCAAATTTGCAACACTACTGGTAGGTATATAAGGCGTTATATTAAGCTCTAAGCTCTGTAAAGGCGTTGGAAGTTCATTATGGAGTTAATTAATTATTAATGGGCAAGAGCTACCTCTAGAGCAAGAGGCTGCTGGCTAATTTCTATCTAGAGTATATACAATTAAGAGGTTAATAGTTAGAGCCTTAATCTTGCCACGTCTATTAGTATATTAAGCCTATATAATAAGTTGCGTGTTAATCTTCTGCCACTAATCTGTGACTTTAGAATTTATATTAAACCTAACGTTATAAACGCCTATATGCTAAGTGTTGACCTTTACCTTAATTGGCTAGAGCTTAATGTAAATACCTTACTCTTAATAATGCAGCTCCCTCTTGTAAATAGGAAAGACTTAAAGTTGCTAAAGATTATAATATTAAAGGCTTGCATTAACAAGAGTTTTAGTAAACGCTGGCTTCTTTAGATATTGAATTGATATATTATAATTATAAGTAATAAACACGCCGCTGCTAGCTCTTCCTATATTATTAATCTCACTCTTTATACGTAGGTAAGGTAGCGGAGTTATTTCTTCTTTATCCTTAATTATATTTTATAGAGAAGCCTAAAAAGCCTAAGAAGCTTAAGGAGCTTAAGCAGCTACCTAAGAGGCTATAGCTTAATATCACGGTGTTAATATATTTGACTGTAGGTAGGTAGGATCCTATATTGGATACAGCAACTTATACGGCCTTAATTGAGTTAATCAGCTAATCTGACTTTAAGAAGCCTGTTGGCTTTGCGTATAAGAAGTTTACTGACTTTGTATGTAGTTAAGCCAAGCCTCTATATCTTCCTTATTATCCTTATCTATAGCTTCTAGATCGTTTTCCATTTCCTTAAGCTCCTCCAATGTAAAGTCTAACTAAATGGCGTTGTATTTGCGTCTTGGCGGCTGTTGCAGGGCACCCTAGTGAGAAGTCTATGAAGGCAGAGGCGTATGCAATAAGGAGGGAGGAAGGAAGCTTTGTTGATTTCGTTAAGGGCGAGGAGACACACCTATTAATTAAGCCGCTACGCGTTTTAAAGGAGGATTTATATTAAAGGCAAATTAATGATTTTACAGCACGATTTTAGATTGATATTGAGACTTTGGCAAGCCAGCTAGGTAAGTTCTGAATAGCTTTAATTTGATTGCCCCTAGCAACTAGCACGACCCTTGCGTGCAGGCACTCGGCTTCGCTTCGATTACTATGTATAGTTGGTGGCAATCAAGCGAGATTGGATGCGCGTACCGAATTTAAAATTTCGCAGCGCTCGCTAAAGGGGGGGGGTGAAGCTGGTCGTGCATTTGACTGTATGCAATGGACTGTACTTAAAGAACTCGTCAAAAGTGCTTCCTTGGCTATAGACTAATAATGCACAAAGCGCGTTACCTCAGCAAGCTTAGACGTTGGTGCGGATTTTTAATCGGTCCGCAAGCGGACTAACTACGTTTGTGCTGCACCACCGGAATTACGTCTAAGCGTGTTCCGCGACACTTATAAAAGCGCGTTACCTCAGCAAGCTTAGACCATAGAATTAATTAGCGGACATACGTATATCCGCAAGCGGATATCGCTAACCTTTTTGGTCAAAAAGTTGATTCTATGATCTGAGAGCAGACAGGATATGGATAGTAACTCTTAGCAGTAACTTTACTGTCCAAATCTTTTGATTGCCAGCGGCCTAGCAGGCGGTAAAGGAAGCTAAGACACTACTTAGGGCCTATTTTAGCCTTCCCGTTATCTATTTTTACTCTTTCTTATACTTTATGTATCTTCCGGTAAGAAATGGGTAGAGACGCGAGTAGAGGTATGTGCAGAGCCATAAGTAGGGGTATAAGTAGAGCCGTAAGTAAAGCTATAAGTAGAGCCTAAGTAGAACCACAAGCAGAGCCATAAGTAGAGCTATAAGTAGAGCTATAAGCAGAGCCATAAGTAGAGCTATAAGCAGAGCTATAAGTAAAGCTATAAGTAAAGGGAGGAGCAGAGGAAGGAGTAGAGGGAGAAGTAGAGGGAGAAGTAGAGGGAGAAGTAGAGGGAGAAGTAAAGGGAGAAGTAAAGGGAGAAGTAAAGGGGGCAGCCTAGATAGAAAGGTGGGTTGGTAGAAGTAGGTCTAAATAAACAGTGCTTAGTAAATTAAGGTTAAGCTTTAATATTCCCTTTTTGGATACCCCTTTCTACCTCTACGCCTTATACCTCTATACCTCTACACTTTTCTACATCTTTTCTTATGGCTCTGCTTGTGGCTCTGCTCGTAGCTCTACTTATGTCTTTAGTTATATCTCTAGTTATATCTCCAGTTATATCTCTAGTTATAGCTCTAGTCGTGGCTCTGGTTATAGCTCTAGTTGTGGCTCTGCTTATGGCTCTACTTAAGCGTCTTCTCTACCTGTGTCTCCTTGCGTCTTCTTATACGTCTCTTTACACGTCTTATAAGGGGTTAGGTAGGAGGTGTAGAGATATAGACGCAGACATAAAGATGTAAAAGACGTGGAGATGTAAAGGCGTAGAGGCGTAGAGGCGTAGAGAAGGCGCAGAGGTGCCTCCAGGGGTAGGCCGTACTAAATTAAGCTATAACTCTAATAAATAAGCTTTAAGCCACTAATTTGCGCCAGTAGAATAAAACTTGGCAGAAGATTTAGATAGTAAAGTTACTGCCAAGAGTTACTATCTGTATCCTGTCCGCCTAAAAAGCTAGGATTTAGATAGGCATCGATACTAGGTTCTAGGGTCGTAACTGTTGGTAAGGACTTTATTAAAGCCTTGGACTATTATAACTAAATCAACCTGCCAACTAATCCTTCCTAGTGTTGATATATGGAGGCAGTACGGCTACTGGGGTATTAGCTATATAAATAGCAAAACTGTAGGTCTACCTTATCTAAGTTCTTTAAGACTTTCCTAGGAAACTTATTTTGTATCTAATAAATTTAGATACTAATGATCCTACCTTAATTCCGGCCTTAAGGTAATCATTACCTACTCCCCGCTAGTGGCCCTTTTAGATTAGAGCCCTATACTCCATCCGCCCTACTTTACTCTAAAAGATCACTACTCCTGTTACGGCACTGACGCGTGTAACCTGGATAGGACCTAGTCAGGGGGGTTCGCTTACGTCTTGGCTCCATGTATATAGACGTGTCCTTTCTACGACCTTCTTCTGCTCCTCATCTTGATATCCGAGTCCATAGACATTCCAATTGTACAGGCTTGCATACGTTCTATACGGCGCTTATGCCTCGATTGACTAAGTCGCTATAATAACTCCCTATATAACTTTAACTATGTAAAGCCTCTTAGTGCATCTGCTATAACCGACTACTATAGCTTGACTTGCGGCTTTAATATCCGGACCTATATAAACAATAACCTTTATTACTGCTTTGACTACAGATAGGATCTGGATAGTAACTCTTGGCAGTAACTTTACTGTCTAAATCTTTTGCCAAGTTTAATTCTGCTACTGTAAAATTAGTGGCTTAGAGCTTGTTTTTAGTGTTATAGATCTTAATTTCAGAGCCGAATATTAATTAACTGGCGTAAAGCCACTACATCGCAATTAAGCCATGCTTAAGTTATAATCTACACCTACATTATAAGCCTTGGCGTAGTATTATATATAAAAATACTTAATTATAAGGTTTATAAAGGGGTTATAAATTAATTAAATTGCAGGTATTATAATATAAAGTCTCCGCGGCGTAGTGGTATGGTAAGTTCTATAATTGCTTTAATTTGATTTGGAGCTAGCCTAATATAATTACACCACTTTTCCTGAAGTTCTTGAGTGGCCTATTGGGCAACGATATAAATATATAGGTTTAATATAACTTGGGGCGTTAAAAATAAGATAAGAATAATATAATTAATTTAAAGCCTTGCTGATACATGATTTAATAGAAAGTAATCCTTTTTTTTTAATGTTTTTAATATGCTACTAATAGGAACTAAACTCGCGACCTTCTACTACCTAATTAGGCTAAGGGCCTTAGTGGTAATGCAATAAGGCTTATAAGGCTCTGCGGTAATATAATAAGGTAAGGCTTTACGGCTCTGCAGCGATGTAATAAGGCTTATAAGGCTCTGTAGTAATATAATAAGACTTGGCACTAAGCATTAGAAGGAAGTTAAGGCTGCTTAATTACTATAGGAGACCCATAGTGCTTAGGGTAGTGTTAAACTTTAGGAGTATTAATTATTTAGGGTGTCTTTATTACTGTGGAGGAGTTATAGGAGTTATAGGAGTTGTTAAAGTTACTAAAGTCTTGGCTAGAGGATATTATAGGTAATTTTAGTAGATAAACAAATATATTTAATAATATTAACTTCTGCTCTGGCTCCACCCTTAATATAGGTGCTTTAGGTAAGTAACCCCGTAATAAGTTATTTAATAGAGACTTCTTTACAGGCTTTCTAGAAGCTATAGGTAAGGTTAGCGACTAACATTCTGCTTCTTAGCAGCTGCTTATAGTAAGTCTTATAGTAAGCACTATAATCTCCTAGGCATGGTTAATGCAGGTAGTGCATTTAACGACTCTATACTCTTAAATATTTTAAGCTCCTTATGTATACCCACTACTAGCCGCTGCCTATTCTTTTATTACTTCTTATATTACTTTACCTACTCTTTATTCCTTGCTGTTCTCTTATCTTGCTTAAGGCTAGTGAGGCTACACTTTCTAGCCTTACCCTTCTTCTTAAACTCTACCTTTAAAGTTTAAACAGTATTAGGTAACTCTACCAGTATAAGGTTATCTTTATTACGTAGCTCTCCAAATTTAAAAAGAAGCTATTAAGTCTGCTACTGGAATAAGTCCATAAGAACTTCTGCTTGCTTAGGTGGGTATATCTTTATAATTACGTTATAAACCGCACTTGCCGCACCTAATGCCATATCTGCTCCACTATTACTAAAATAATTACTGTTGGTAATAGCCTTATTATTAGCGCTAAGTTGAGTAGTATAGCTTGGCTGCTAGTTAAACGCAATAGCAGGCGGCCTATTAAGTAGCCACCGTAGATAGAGAAGAGCTAGTAGTAGTAACGCCAAGTCTTGCATAGCTTTCTCTATCTAATAACAATATAGGAGGCCATATTAAACAGGAAGATTGCAGTCGCCTTATGCTAAATAGCAACTATATTTACTATAGCTATCCTTAGTATTAAATCTATAAGTATAGAACTCTAGGAGTTGCTAACTTGTATAAGCAATAACTTAATTTTTCTTAAGCAGTCTATGCCTTTAGTAGTCCTTATTAAGTTAGCCAAATCGCCTATAGTTAGATTTAACAATTTCCTATTTATCTTATATAAGCCTAATAGCCTTATTAGTTACCTAACCCTATAGCAACTAGAATATATAAGTATCTTAAGGCTAGAAAGACTTCCTATAATCCTTATACTCTAGCATCTTATACTCTCTAAACTTCTTATTAATTACTGACTTAATCTAGATAATAACTTCTAATAATCTAAGCTCTTTGTATAGCCTTGCTTTTATCCTTAGGTAAATTAACTCCCCTTACTATAAGGTATTGGCACTAAGATTACGGTAGTAGCGCGTATATGCTCTGTTAAAGTAGGCTTCCTTTAGGCGCCAGTATTCTTTGACTTTAAGAGCCTCTGGCTAGTTAAGTTGATATATAAATATAGTATAATTGGCTTTAAGTTTGATAAAATTCTCTAACTTAATATACTTCTATATTAACTCTTCTAAAGGCTTCTGCTTCTCCTTAGTATAACAGCCACTGTTAACTAATATAGTCTTAATATTTTTAGCAACGTGCTACTTATAGAGTTGTATTTAAATGTCCTCCTCTATAAGCTTCTCTATAGTTAATATAAAGCCAGCTCCCTAATTACTAATATAAACTTTTAGGCCGGGTATATTATAAAATATAAACTTATTTATAAAGTTATACATCTCTTTTAACACCTACTTGGCCTTAGATAAGATAAGTAAGTGTATAATTAGAACTGTCTTGCTAGTGTTTATTATAGTTATTATGGTTAATAGCGGCATGCGGAGCTAGTTTATTAAGAAGGTTATATTAGTATAGATATAGAAGCCAGAAGTAAATTAATATGCAAAAGTAATCTACTATAGAGTAAAGAAGGTGATTTAGATAAGGACTTAAGAGGTATAGTCACCTAAGGGGAATAGTAAGTTAGTATTTAGTTAGTGGTAAGAAAGCAAATTAATATCCTAAACGCTTTAATATCTAGGCATTCTAAGCTATACAGCCATGTAATTAAACTATTGTATTTAGTAGGCCTATAGTACTAATTAGTAGCTTGGCTATATTAGAGAATACTGCACTATCTATGCTATTAGGAGAGGAGCTAATAGAGGCTCTTTAGGTAATAAGCTTACCTAATTTAAAATTAACTTTAGTATAGATGCGCAAGTGTATATAAAAGCTAGCTTATTGGAGAGCTAAACGCAGCTCCTTAAATTGCTCCTATTTTATTGCACCTGCTTTTTATAAACCTTAATAAATCTACCCTCCTGTATTCCAGTAGTTACGACTACTAATTAGTGGTAACTTATTTAAGGATAGAAGTCGCCATATCTCTCCTGCAGATGCATTAGTAGCTTAGTATTTAAGAGCCTCTACTATATTTGCTGCATAATCCGGCCAATAGTTCTTATACTTTAGGAAAGTAAGAGGATTTAGTATAGCCGCGTAGGTATATATACCATTATTAATCTTTATAAGCCAGCTAATAGCTTTATTAACTATATTCTTATAAGCGGAAACTTAATAGGGATAGTGTAAGGGCGCGAAGAGGCTTTGGGGAAGATTTAAAGGAACAATATAAATTCTATCTAAATCCAAGGGTATATAGCTCTTGCAGAGTACAAGACGTTGCGTAAGGAAGAGAAAGGAATATAGGAAACGTGTAACTAAATAATTGAAGTCTTAGCAGCAGACGCGTGGGCATAAGCCTACGCGGATTTTAATAGGTTTCGACCAAATTCCATTACATTAGTGGAATTTGGTGGAATTTAATTAAGTTAGTAGAATTTAGCGGAATTTGGTTGACTTTGGCAGAGTTTAATTAAAGCGTTGGAATTTATCTATTAAGTGTTTCACTAAGACATTCCTACTATAACTGGGCTAGTCCCGTTATAGTACCCCCCCCTTTAGCCAAAGGTCCAAAATAATTTAAATTAGTTAAGAATTTATAACTTATCGCGTTATAAGCGTCGTAATATATTTTAAGTTCTTTTTAATTTCGAGTTTCCTGCTATTATATCTCGTGTCTTTATGTTAGGTAGCAGTTATTTGCCTTTATATTATGTCTATCTAGCCAAAGCAGGCCGCGAAGGACAGTGTCGGGAATGAGGCAAGCGGTCGTCACGTGTCGCCGCGGCACTAGCGTGGCGAGGAGTCTTAAGCTCCTTGCCCTCCCTCATTCCAATGATCATAAGCTTTTAACCAACATCACTATAACCTACTTGAGTAGTCGTTATTGGTGAGTCACCCTATATAACCAATACTAATTAGTGGTTGAATATACAGTCAACCATAGAGCAGCTAGGTTTTTAAATAGAAGAGATAGTCTTATACAGGGGTGCCATATGCGCTCATATAGAATGGATCCTGGCGATACTATACTACCTTAGACTTATGGAAAACTAGTAATAGAAGTGTTACTAAGTACTAGGAGATACTAAGTTGCGTCTATTACGCAGAACAACCATGTTTACGAAGATTTGGTCAAGTACTTTAGGTCAGAAGTATTACTAAACCTAAGGTCCCAAGTTAACGTCCAAAACGCGTTAAACAACCACCTTAATCCCTTTGGTGTACCTTTACAGACTATAGGATCACAATTATTACCTAACTATACCTATTATAGCGTTAACCTACCTAAAGAAGTATAAAAAAGATATTAATCCGAAGACATAGAACAAAGCCATAATTAACCCTATAAACGCCGAGTAATAGGACCTAAACGGATTCCTATTACACTATATAGCACACTATAAAGACAGCGAATACGATAATACTATACTATAGTATTATATAAAGGAGGACTTTATTAGATGGACAAAGGAAATATAGGTTCCTATAAATAAGGATATTATATAGGATTTCCATAACTTCCTTTAGGAGTATAGAGTATTTATCCCTATAAATAGGGGAGTTATTTGAGATAATATTTAGGAGTATATTATTAACGTAAAAGAAGAGCACGAATGGACTCTATAGGAGATTAAGCATTAACTACGCACTATAAGGAAGCTTAACTTATAATAGAATCCAAGCAATGCACCTCTAGAGACGAATCTACCTCCGCCTCCAACTCCTCTGTCTCCAATTTAACCCACAACTTTAACGTTAGATACTATACCCTAACAAGAGCAGGCACAGGATCCTATTGCTTCGCGATTTAATAACCTTTAGACTCTACTAACTAGACCTACGTCCCCACTATAGCCTGCAATGCAACTCCTACCTCCTCTATCTTAATCTTAAATTAGAGGTATTTTAAAATTGCTTATAGAGCTTACAAAGCTCTATTTGGATTAGGAGAAGAAGTTTGGCAGGGAATTATATAATATTCTTAATTCGAAATTACGTATCTTTTACAACTATTACTAGAAGGTGGGAATAGAGTTTAATTAATACTATAACGCCTATTCTGTTATGCTTAGGGGCCGAGCTAGTACCTTCTATTATAATTGTTTGGCAGGAAAAGAATATAACTTTAACCGCATAATATATAAGTTAAGATACCACTTTAAAACAGAAGAGAATAAACAGCAGTATATATTAAAATAGAGAGAGACTACCTTCCTAAGGATTATTACTACAAACCCAGGTGTTCCTCGGCTCAATTATCTTTAAAAGCTCTTTAATTAACTTTAGATAATCCAGCGTAGTCTATCCAAATTATATTAAAAGGATTTCAGCCTACGTAATTAAGTCATTAGCGCATACTAAGGTGTTAAAGAATACAACCTTGCCCTCTTTAATCCCGTAAGTACTTATAAAGGGGTATATACCTAATTAAGATCTTCTGTTGGCACTACTCTGCGATCTTAAAAAGTATAGCAATTCAACGCCTAACTCTAACCTACTTTAATCGACCCGCCCGACTAACACAATCACAACTAGACTGATTAAACATATAGTAGCCATAGTAGGCAATATAGCAGAGGGTATAATTAATAACTATAAGGCAAAGGTGGAGGTCCTTATAGAGGTTCATTTTAAGGTAATCGCTAGAAGAAGTGCTATATTTATAAGAAACCAAATTACTAGTTAACTAGGCATTCTCTTAATAAGCAAAAGGAGGCATATAATAAGTTTCGCCAGAGTATAAGAAACGTTAGAAATTGTAAGGTTACTATAGCCTACTTCTAAAGCTTCCTAGTTTAATATAAAGGCGTAAAAGATCTTAAGGGTAAGGTTAATAAGGCCAAACAGCTTCTTATAGATATAGAAATTAAGGACTACTCACCCAACCAATACTTTACTAAGTATAGTAAGGTAGATAGTATATAAACCGTCGCTATTCTTAATAACCAATCTACGCTCCATTCTATCACGAAGTTAGATATCTTTAATAAGCCAAAGGAGAGCTCCGCGTTCTCCTTTAATAATAGATACTCGGCGAATGTCTTCTATAGTATTATGCCAGATACTGGAGCCGTAGGAGTATCTATAGTAGGAGAACCTTAAGTTTAAGCCCTTTAACAACTTAATACCTCTGTTTAGATTAACCAATTAACGGCAGGTCAGCATACAATTCGTTTTAGCAAGGGTACTACAATCTCTCTTAGCACAATTAGAGTCCAAAACCCCTTAAGGTACATTACTTTTTATATTATTCCTATAAACACCCCATTTCTATTTTGCATTAGAGATATAGACAAATTAGGCATTAAGCTTAATAACCTTAAGAATGTACTTATTTAGGGAGATAATTGGGTGCCTATTATACGCAAGTAGGGTTACCCTTAGTTACTCCTTTATTAACTAGAAAAGAGTGTTGCTTAAAGCTACCTAACTAAGTCAGAGTTACGTTAACTACACCATTAATTTAGCCACCTATCTGTTTATTAATTACTTAGGGTTCTTTAGTGTTGGTATCACTTCCGGTAATACATAATGCTATTGCAATAGTATAGGTGGTAACTGATTTTGATTAATGCTTCTTAATTCTCCTATTCTACAGGTAGAATTTAGTAGATTTCTTGAGCTCGCTTAGCTCACATAATCAACCCCTTTTAACTCGCGTTCGTAGGCAAGTTGCCGCAAATTGCCCTAGATTGCCGTTACATAATAGCAATTTGCGGTCACATAACTGCAAGGACACAACCTTAATCAGACACTGGGAATATTTAGTTTTTAACAGTGCTTAAGCACGCCACCTACTAAATTCCACTACCTTCCACCTATCAAATTCCACTACTTTCCACCTATCAAATTCCACCAAATTCTACCAAATGGCTAAAGTAACCAATCACGATTTTCCATGCCCGGCATAGAAAATCGCCATTAGCTCGCTTAGTACTAGCGCCTTAGCTACTGGCTTGATATCTTTACACTCTCTATTCCTATCTTTCCATCTTCTCCTTTCTCTACCCACTTGGTAACCTATAGCTTAATTATATTTATATTAATTAGGTCCTTTAACGCTTAGTAAGGTTTTAATTTTATTATAGCGTCTATAGGGTTACTGCCTCCGTCAATCTATTTAATCTCTACTATTTCTCTTCTCTTGTATAATTATTATAAACACATTAGGTTAACCATAAGTCGTTTCTCTTATATTGTCCCAAGTTTAACTAGGCAGTCATATAGAGATTTTAAATCGGTATAAAGGGTAAGCGGTAGTCGTTTAAGTTATAGAATCTTCTTAATAGTTACTTTAATCGCAGCTCCGGTGTTAAATCTATAGGCCATACCATATAGTTCAGATGCTAAGACGCTTCGTATAACTCGCTTACATTTAATAGATAACCAATAGAGGATATTAGCCCTATTATCCTTGTCCGCAAGTGTAATAATAAAGCCAATCTAAGAAGAGAGGTTATAGTTATTGGCAAAGGACGAGTCCGTAAATATCATTAGTTTAAGAGTGCTTATATTAAGTTATACAAAGCGAAGTCCTTAGGAGGGATTATTAATTTGCCATTACAGCCGCTTATTAAGCTGCTTCGCATATTCTTCCTTTAAGTTAACAACTTATGCTATAAAGGAGAGGTTAAAGGCAGCTTCTAGTTAATAAACTATGGCAATATAGGCTCCTCTTGCTCTCTAGGCAACGTACTAGTCCTTTAGTATAACTACCTTACAGACTTCCCCTCTGGAGCTAGTTAGGTCTATAGCCTTTATAATAACCAACTTTAGGTTCTGGCATTAACATTCCTAGATAAGGGCTATTAAGTCCTTTTCTTACCTAATACAGCCTCCATTAAACTTAATTAGGGTATTTAGCGTAAGCTTCTCTCTCTCCTTTACTAGAAACTTTACTTCCTAAAGCCTAGCTTCTTCAGCCTCCGCGAAGGTTTTATTAGCAAGAAATAGTATATTATTAGTCTATAGTCCTACAATTCCAAAGCCGTTGCTATTTGTATATAACAAGCAGGGGTTATATATTAACTAGTTTATCCGTAGCTTATTAAGGTAGTAGCAGTAGTATATATTAAACCAATAGTTGCCGGCTTCTGGGACACCATAAAGTGGTTTAATAACTCTCAGAATTAATCCATTCTTTAGTTTAAGTTTTGGTGGTAGGTATACAAAGAAGTCTCTATTTAGGTAGGTACTAGACTATATATAAGCTTATAAAATATCACGCAGGTATAAAAAGGCTGGTCTTCTTTTATTTCCTTATAGGGTTGCCGTAAGTGCTAGGATAATTCTCTGGCTGACACGTTAAATAGTTAGTAATTATGTTAAGACCAGATCTTTGCTATAGTTATTATAGGCTTATATAACTAGTCTAGACTTTTTAAAGGCCTTATCTATTCTAGCGTTCTTAATCTCGTTAATAAACCAGGAGTTAAAGATTCTGACTCCCTTCGGGACATCTACTATATTAATAAACTCGAAGACGCCTTTCTTAAGTAAACCGTTTATCTCCTTACGTTAAGACTCTATAAATGACGGTAAGGTGCACTTAAGGGTTATAGTATTAGGTTTTGTCGGGCTGTTATTAATAAATATTAATACGTCCGCGATATTTTACTAGGACTTTATCAGCGATCATTATATCCGTTTTAATCTTTAGAGGGGTGCAGTAGTTATTAGTTCCTTAGTTAATTCCTTAGTTAGTTCCTTAGTTAGTTCCTTAGTTAGTTCTTTAGATGGCTCCTCCTCTAGTTCCTTATTAGGTTCTTCTAGTTTAGGTTATAGGTATAGCTTCACTATTATAGTCCTAAGTTAGTAGGTCCACTAGGGAGTTATACCTTATATATTTCTCCGTTAATTCCGAGCAACTTAAATAGGCTAGTCTATCTGCCGCTTTGTCCAGTATTGCCTTTACGCTATATGAGCACGTCTAAGTTAAGGGGAAGGTCGTAGATTGTAGTGACAGATGGACCATTTTGTTAGTTTAGTGTATTATTAACTTACTTCTTTGCCCTAATCCTTACAATCTCCTCTATTGCCTTCTTTATAGCTGCCGCTTGCTGTATAATAGAGGGTGCTAGTGGGTCGAGTTTACTTATATAAGGGTAGGTACTAAAGACAAGAAGTGTTGGGACTAAGCCATCTAAGCTAGCTGTGTTATTAGCGGCCTTTACCGCCATTTATAAGGCTAGTTCTTTAGTTATTCCTAAGTCCTATAGCTCCTCCATAATTATCTGGTATACTCGGCATAGTATTAGATAAGCTCTTTCTACTATTCTAATAGACCAGTAAGCTTCCACTAGGACGCTCTTAGTTGATATAGCTATTGCTATAGCGTGCTATCAAAACTCCTTGCTTGCGAAGTTCTTCCCAGCGTTATAGGTAATGTAGTTAGGTGGTCTAATATAGGTGTTAATCTAATATAGTTATAGGATGTCCTAGGTATGTTTTATAGAGATATTATATAGCTATCTTACAGCTTAAAATCTAGTAGCTTTATTAATTATATAGAGAATAGGACTTCCGTTAATATACATAATATTAACAAAAATGGAATAGTTAAAATCAGAATCTTAGTCTTCTTATAGTGTGAATTTAAACCGTCTAGGAGACTTGCCGTGTTTCTAGCAGTGGGAATAGTACTTAGTGAGGTAGTCAATAGCCTGCTTATTAATGTTATTATAGCTAGAGCATTCTAGTACCTTATATAGCTTGTCTACCAATAGATATCCAAAGCGACGGTGGAGTTGGCGGAGTTTAGTAGTGGTTAAGTAGCAAGGGTTTTAATCAAACAAGTAGGTTATAAATAACTGCAGTAACTCTTCCTATAATAGAAAGGGGTGACCAAATCGGCGAACCACTAGCACCGATTTTATTAGGATGACTAGGACGTTCTTAAGGTTATTATAATAGACCTTTAGTATATCCATATCTGCGAGGCATAGTAGGAAGGGTATATTAGCCTTTATAATATAAAACTCAACGTTGCCAACTGGTGTATTAACTATAACGGAGCTAATAGAAGAGGTAGAACTAATACCAAACTAGACGTTAATAGCGCCAGCCTTTAAGGTATCAATAATGGTATTATGGGTCTTTCTATATACAAGGTATTGTCTATAACCTACTATTAATCTCTTTAAAGCTCTAGTGTTAATCATTACTCCGTAGAACTCGTCGGATATATACTAGCTAGTAGCAACGTAGGCAAATAGGTCTGGGTTATTATAGTAAGCAATTAAATTAGTGCCGGTAATTATATAGGTAAAGGATCGGTCTGCTAAGTTAGTTATAGTATTAATAGCTCCTTCGTGCTATATTGTTCTAAAAGAGGTAAGGAACAGTTCAGTCTATTCTTAGGTTAGAGATGCTGTTGGTAACTTAATATTAATTATAAGAGCTTCTATTACCTTGTTAATAGATTTTAAGTTAAGTTTATTACCATCGTTATCTGTTCCTTTGTACTCAGTAATATACTATTAGGCATATCTATTAAAGCGGCGGTTAAATCTGTCCTTAAACTTCTTCTTTAATTCATTATATTCTTCTCTAAAGTGTTTGGATAACTAATAACCTTCTTTATTACAGACAAAGCAGCGCTTCTTTAGTGATGCATATTGGCTAGATAAGGATAATTATGTTCTATAAGGTAATCAAGGGTATTGTCTATAGTAGCGGCGGTTAGTAAAGAAGGCTTAGGGGTTCTCACTATTTAACTTTTTAAATGTTGTAATAGAGGATCGTAAGTTATTAATTAGGCCAGTTAAGCTGTTAGAAGGTTTAAAGTAGGTATATTAACACGCTGGTAACTCCTAGTAGGCGTTAATAAGCTTATTATAAAGGAACTTATCTATGCATAAATCTGGGTTGAGACTATACTGGAGGTGTTTTAGTTCTTTAATAAGTAACTATAGGTAGTCTAAGGTTAATTTTCTAGCATTCTCGATCTTGCCTATTGTGGACTTTAGAGTTGTTAAGTTCCATTATCCTAATATACCGCGTCTGTATTTAGGTCCCTTAAAGTAATTATGTATAGCGTTACAGATTTGGTTAAATAAAAGGGTTAGGGTAACGTTTTTAAGGTTAGTATAGTAGTGGTTAAGTGCTAGACCGCGTAGCATTATAGGGTAGGCTTTAACCTTAGCTTCTTAGGGTACGTCAGCTCTGCTATAGAGGTTATAGAAGATGGTAAGTTTAAAGTCAAAGTTGTTATCTTCTCCGCTGTACTTATTATCTTCCATGTATATCTTTGCGAGGTTTGTTAACTCCTTGCTAAAACCCTGGTTTTAACTCTATCCCCTAGGTAGTTCTAGTTATAGGGTTAAGTTAATATAATTAGGTTCCTATTATAGGGGTAGTGTAGGGGTAGGTTAGGGTATAGTGGGTAGTATTATAAGTAGGGTAGGGTTTGTGGCTGGTAAGATTAAGATTAGGGTTTTAATGGTACTAGTACTGGTGAAGTTGTTCTTAAGGAGGTAGTTAATTCGTCCTAAGGTAAACTTTCCTCTAGTTACTATATGCTCCTTAGTCTTAGGCTTGGTCTATTTTATAGGGTCTTCTTCTTACAAGGTGTTAAATAGCGATTTAGGGACTGTAGCATTCCTATACTTCCTTATCCATACGCCATTAGTCTATAGGAATGTTTGGAGCTTTTAGATACCAATTTAGTTATAATCCTTAAAGATTTGTATTATAAAGTTTTGGAAATCTTCCTTATAGACCTCCTATAGTTTATCATCCTTAAGGTTATACGCTTTGTATTCTAGGATCTTAAACTTCACAAATTTATTAATATCCTTTATAGTGGTTTCGTCAGACTATAAGTTAATACCTTTAGGCCATTTCTCCTGTTTTGCGTTGACTTATGCCCTAATATCTAATATATCAATTCTTATCTCGTAACTCCTATTGAGTTTAATTTTAGGTTCTGGATAAAAAATATATAATAGACGCAAACTAAGTGTTACGGACGCTTTAAGTACGATATTATGACTACTTGGAGAAGAGTCGGCGGAAGCTAGTTGGTTAATATAGGCACGGTCTAGGATGGATCTGGTGGAACCATGTAATAAGGAATAGTAGCTAAGGTTATGTAATATAATCTGTGTAATTTGTGTAATCTGTATAATCTATAGGATAGAGCAGACAGAGCAGATAAAGTAAATAGAGTGAAGGGATTTCTTAGGAGTACGGTTGTATATTTAAAGGACTATAGTCCCTACCTAGATAGTTCTCTCTTTGTAGTAAATCTCAGAATATAATTAGAGTTAATCTGTTAGGCAACCACTCCACTAGTTATTATTACGTTGTTGTTTTGTCGTACCTATATACCTAGCCTAATAATAGAACCTACCGTAGTTCCTACTACAAGGTTCCGTTACATATTTACTACTAAGGTTATAGTATTAGAACAAAATCGAACAACATACTACTAAGAGTAGCACCAGTCACAACGGCGTTAACGGGAGCTATAACCTTAGGGCTAGGTAATACTAGTATAGATAATAGGGATTCTTAAGTAGTAACGCAAGGTTAGTTATAAGAAATAGTTAATCACTTATAAGATAATAATAGGATACTTAAAGAACACATTAATAGAATTAGAGCAGCAAAGATTAAGTTACCTTCAATTAAATAATTTTTAGGAGAGAAGTTAAAGCTTAAAGGATTTCTTATGTAAATATACTTTAAGGTAGTATAGAAAGGAGCGAAGTTAGCAATATCGTTAGATTAAGTAGCCTATACAAAATTATTCCTAATAGGGAAGGCACTTAAGTGGTTTAAGCTATATCTTACGGAAATATAGGCTAATAGCATAACAACTACTAACTAAGATATATAGTATATATTTACTAGTTAGAACGGGTTCACAAAGCAACTAACGCAAATATTTAGAGACTTGGAAGCCACAACTATAGTGGAATAAAAGCTTTAGAACTTAGTACAACGCACTTTAACAATTAAGTATATAACACAGTTTTAAACACTAGCTATATAGGTTAAGTGGAATAATAGGGCGCTTATAGTACAATATAAATAGGGACTTAAGGCTAAAGTTTAGGACATAATTATCCTAATAGAAGATGCGGATACTTTAAGAGAGTTAATAGATCAGTTAATAAAGATTAATAATAGAATCTATTAAAGGAAATAAGCTAAGAGAGGGCAAGATAGAGTTCTACAGTTATATAAGGCGTAGAGTATGCAATAATAAATATAGAGTTAAAAACTATGGAATGGCGCAGAGCTAATAAACCTAAGCGGTACCAAAGAAACCTAAAGATAGGAAAAGAAACTATAGAAACCTAAAGGTTAAGGATCTAGTAATTAAAGAATTAAGGAGTAGAGGCTAAATTAGGGATCTCAATAGCAGAAGACGTTTAGGCGGACTCCACAGCAAGAAAAATAGTTTAGAGATAGGGCTTATATAAATTATAAAAAATAAGGTCATTTCGCCAGAGACTATAGAGGTAGTTAAAGTAACTATATGGTAAAGGGAACTAGGCTAGCAGACAGCATATATATATAGAGGGATAATAGTGCACTACAAGGAATAAAAGAGTGTTTAATTAACAGTTTTGCATATTATTACAACAATATATACTAAATTTATAAGGACGCTAAGTATGGCGCAAGCTATTAGCTATAGGAGCTATTATTATCTAAGTTTAAAGGAACCAACAAACCAGCTTATAGATCAGACATTAAAGATGATAAATTTAACATAGGCAAAGTATTTACCAATAATAAGGCAATAAAGGCAGCTTACTAAGAGCATATAGACCTTAGAGAAGTTAAAATAGAAGTAAAGACTAAGACTATTACCAAGTAAGGTTCAGTAACAGGTATAGTAATACCATTAGATACAATTTCTATTGCTTTATAAGATAATAGAAGTAACATTTAGAAGAAACTAAGTAAATAGATAACTGCTAGTGCTAGCTTATTACTTAATAAAGGTAAAAGGCCATAGGCTTAAGATTCTTAAGAAGAGATAAAAGAAGCTTAAAATTCTTAAAGTAAGATAAAATATACCTAAGGACCCACAACGGACAAAAACTAATAGGAAAGGGTAGCAACTTAGTTTAGTAATAAACAAATAAGTATAGGACGTAAGTTTAAGAACTATAAGTTTAGAGAACAAATAAAAACGTTAGCAATCCTAGGTAAATGTAGTGTTTAGCCTAAAGATTAAAGAGTTAATACTAGAATTAAAAAGTAAGATGACTATAAGGATCTAGCTATAAGACGCAGAAAATAAGAAACTATAGATAAGTTTAGGACAAGAATTATTATATAGTAAAAGCAAAAGCTAGATAAGAGGTTAGCTATACTAGGTTATATAAGGGACAGAGTACCTATATAAAGAGTTACTAATAGGCCAAGTGTAGGGATACCTAAGGTAAAGTAGTTAGATAAACTAAAATAAAAAGAGGATCTAAATATTCCAACTAGGTTTAAAGAAAGATATACTAAAGGATGTTATAATGTAGTAATAATAAGGTACTTTCTAACAAATAGACTATACACACTAAACCAGTTATATGGGAAGTGGTATAGGTAACAACACAGTAACAAATAGGAAGACTTTTATATATAGCTAGATAAAAAAGTTGTCTAAGACTAACCCATTATAGAAAAACATATAAGTCATATTAAAGAAGCATTAATTATAATATTAAGGAACCTAGAAGAGAGGTCTAGGGACTAGAAAAGCAAATAATAAGTCTTAGTACCTACAGCAGAGATACCAGTAGTTAGGTTAACTAGGTATAGGTTTAAACTTAAAGATAAAGATAAACTAAGAGTTAACCCAAAATATACAGCATATTATACACTATTGTGGATAGCTTATGTGGATAACATATATAATATACATAGAGCACCTAAAGATAAGAACTAGAAGTACCTAATAAGAATATATTAGGCACCAGAGAAAAAGCAGTTTAGGAACACTAAATATATATATAGTTGGCACCTAGTAGAAGTATAAGGTTAAAGAGACTTAACACTTTAACCAGAAAGATTCCTTACAAAAAAATGCCTAAACGGATAACAGTAATAGGAGTACCCAGAGAACACTTATCTATAGTATATAGAGGAAAAGAAATAAACTAAGTATTGGCTAAAGTTAGACTAAGTATAGGCAGGATTAAGCAGCTAATAGTTAGGAAAAGGGGAGGCGCACAAGACTAGAGGGAACTAGTATTAGAGCCTTAGACCCTCAAAGGAATTTAAAAATAACACCTAAATTTAAGAGCTAAGTGGCAAGATCAGCAGTTTAAAGCATTAGTAGATAGTAGAGCAATAAGGAACCACATATCACTAAAGGTAGTAGAAAGGATAGGGTTACCATACAGACAGAAGAAACACCTATATCTACTTATAATAATTTCAGGAGATTAAATAGCCTACAGAGGAAGTATTATTAATTTTAAAATAGGACCTATTTAGATAACTATTAAAGGGAGACCAGTTAGAATGTCTTTTAATATCCTACTATTAGGACAAGATAAGGCAATACTAGGAATGCCTTAGTTATAGAAGTACAATCTAAAGATTAATTGAGTTATAGGTTAAGTTAATATTAAGGATATATAATAGCGCAAAGTGCAACAGTAAACCAAGTTGGTATAGTACCAAGTCAGAGCGACATATAAAGAGACTAAGCAAGGCTTAAGTTATATACCAAAGAGATACCACAAGTATAGTAAAAAGTTATGGTTACCAGAAAGTGAGAAGCTATTAAAGCATATAGCTTAGGACTATAAGATAGAATTAAAAGAGGGAATAAGTCTAAAGTTCTTTCTAATTTACAAGCTTACTAAAACCAAGTCAGTAGCGCTTAAGGAGTTTATCCAGGAGAACTTATAAAAGGGATATATTAGACCGTTATAGTCATCAGCAGAATATCCAGTATTATTTATCCTAAAGAAAAACAGAAAACTCAGGATGTGTATAGACTATAGACAGTTAAACAGCATTACTAGGAAGGATAGGTATCCTTTACCCTTAATTAGCGAGATCCAAGACAGAATAGGCAACACAAAGATCTTTACAAAGATAGATCTAAGATAGGCGTACCATTAGATCAGAATTAAGAAAGACAATAAATAGAAGGCAGCTTTTAGGTTAAAGGAAGGACTATACAAGCCATTAGTTATACAGTTTAGGCTTATAAACGCACTAGCAACATTCCAGAAGCAAATTAATAGTATATTAGGAGAATACCTAGATAAATTTATTATAGCATACCTCAACAACATTATCATCTACTTAGAGAGTAAGGAAGAGCACAGAAAACATATTAAATAGGTCTTAAAGAGACTATAAGAAGAACAGATGCCAATAGCAATTAAGAAATGCGAGTTCTTTACTAGGAAGACCAATTTCGTGGGATTTATTATTAAACTAGGCCAACTTAGTATAGATCCAAAGAAGATCAAGGCTATAGTGAATTGGCAAGAACCAGAGAATGTTATATAGTTAAGATCGTTCCTAGGGTTTTACAATTACTATAGAAGGTTTATAGCGCAATAGTTATAGGACATTAAGCCATTTACACAGTTAACAAAGAAAGAAGAACTATGGGTATAAGGAAAGGAGTAACAAGAACTATTTAAAAGAATTAAAGAGTTATTTACCTAAGAGCCAGTTCTTAAGATCTATTAACTAGGTCTAGAGACGGTTATAGAAACGGATACATTAGACTTTACACTAGGGGCGTGCTTCCTACAGAAACATTAAAATAGATAGCACCTAGTAGCATACTATAGTTAGAAGATGATACTACTAGAGTTAAACTATAATATCTACAACAAGGAGTTATTAGGTATAGTTACAGCACTTAAAAAATAAAAAGCATTCTTACAAGGCACAGAGAAACTATTTATAGTTAAAACAGACTATAAAAACCTTATAGGATTCCTAATAACAAAGGAACTTAACTAAAGACAGGTTAGATAGGCGGAAATACTTATAGAATACTATTTCGAAATTTAGTATACCAAGGGTACAGACAATATACAAGCAGACGCTCTAAGCAGAAAGGCTAAACTATAAAGTAGTAAAAAGCTATTAGGAGCTTTGTTGCAAAAGAATCAAGACGGATTAATTAGGTATAATTATTTAAAGATCGCAGCAACTAAGAAAAGTCAGGTCCACAAATTACCAGAGAGTAATTAGACACAGAAGATTTAAGAAGTATAAAAAGAGGATCTAGACTTAGAGCAATATAAAAATAGAGAAGCAACATATATGCCTAAGTCTATTACAGAAGAATTTGTTAAGGAATTCCACAAGGGAATAATATAAGGACATAACAGAGCTATAGGCTTAGTATTAAGACTTTAAAAGAAGTACATTATTTAAGGAATCTAGGGACTAGCAAGATAAGTTATAAAGAAATATCCAAATTGCCAAAGGAACAAACTAACAAGGTATAAGCCGTATAGAGGGCTACAACCTATTAAGACACTAGGAAGACTATAGGAGGTTATATTATAGGACTTTATTATTAAGTTACCAAAGTTAAGAGATCCTATTACAGGACAAGATTATAACGCGATTTTAGTAATAGTAGATAAGCTAACAAAGTAGG
>Ga0307507_10001030_pt1 | contig 62140 bp, 45 predicted proteins | sample 7_EM_MG_FD_207223 | JGI IMG/M metagenome (GOLD analysis project Ga0307507, IMG submission 207223) | Populus trichocarpa ectomycorrhiza microbial communities from riparian zone in the Pacific Northwest, United States - 7_EM | ecosystem: Host-associated > Plants > Roots > Unclassified | place...
CGAAGACTCTTCTTCTTCATCCAATGTCTTTGTATCAACCACGCATAGTTACGTGTACGTAGCCTTCTCAATTACTACCTCGTTTAGTGCATTGTATCCCGGCTCGTGCCTACTCCGTGACACTTACGCTCGTTGTATTACAGTGCTACAGTCTTAATTAACTGAGTCGCCTTGACACAGAGCTTATAATTTATAACCAACTAGACCAATTACAGCACTAATATACTATATTACCTCTTACATCTCCCTTAGAGGTTTTTTATACCTAACTTAACGGTATTTATCTGTATAGACCTAGATAGGGACCATATTAAACATTAATTAAGAATGAATAATAATGCCTTAAGTAATTTAAATATTTCTTTATATAGCTTTATTTACTTATTTTAACTAAATAATCTTATAATATAACGTGATCCACAAGCTAGTGGCCCACACAGGCAAGTGGCCCACCCCACCCAACCCGCGACGCGTTATTCAACTACCACCTAAATGGCAGCACCACAACAGCAAGAGGCCCTTTTTCGAGAGGGCAGAGTCGACCTAGGCGTTCAAGCTATCTCGTGCACAAGCTGCCCAGAAGGGGGCAGTAGAGGGGCAGCAGAGGCAGTGGCTGAGCGACCGCAACGGGCAGTGCGCAAGTGTAGCATGTGCAAATCAACAGAATACACAGCACGTACGTGCCCTAGACGGCAGGCAACTAGCTAGTAGATAGCTACACTAAATACAGTTATTTGTGGTTGACTAATTACCTCGTTTTGCGATCGCGTGTTTGGTGGGGTGGGCCACTTGCTTGTGTGGGCCACTGGCTTGTGGATCACGTTAAGGCCTCTATTATAACAATAGGACCTTATTATAAGAGTCGCGTAAGTGCGCAAGTACTCTCTATCTTTTTAGCTGTATAGTGACGTAGAGCGGGACACGTTACACTTATACTATACGTCTACTACTTAAAGTTGCTAGAGTTATATCTTTAAATCACTCTATTCCTAATACTAAGTAGTTAAAGCGTTAAATACTGCGCCGGGGATACTTTATATAAACCTTAGCCTAATATATAATAGCATATGTTGTAGGCTTAGGTTTAGGTTTAGTATAAATGGAATTATAAGAAAGATAAATAAAACTCGTCTATAATAATATTTAACCAATACTAAATACCCTTTGATATGACTCTAGGCTAACCACGAGGGTTCTATTTAGGTAAGAGAATGTAGATTCTTAAATACACTTCCAACGCCATACAAATGGAAATCCCCGTAGTTGCCCGACTTAGTAGTATTGGCTCACTCAGTCCTAATCTACTAATCTAACTAATCTATCCCCGGAATAGATTAACTCGCTCAGCCTCGATCTATTCGATCCAACTAATCCAATCTCGTTGGTCCGCTTCCTAGTAAGTAAGGGTTATCTCTATTAGTTCCTATACTTCACTGTTCGTCCAATCTTCTAAATCCTCTTGTCCGCTATCCTGCAGTGCCTTTACTAACCTCATTTCTTCATGCTCAAGTCTTCGGATCTTGCTTAAGGTTTTAGCTAGCCTTATCTTCTCTTGTTCCATCTTTAGGATTTTCTTCAAGATCTTTACTTGTTGTCTTCCCTAGCCCAATCTCCTTCTTCACTTCCTTAGTTTTTGCCCTCTTTCCATTTACGACTAATCCGGCCTCCGCATAATGTCGCTTCTTTGGTGCTGATATTCGTTGGATAACTAAAGTGGTACCCTTCTCTCCCTAACGGCTGCTGCCCCGTTCAACAGTATACCCCGCACGATGCCATACGTTGCGAACATACTCATGAACTGCGCCAAGGTTGTCTTCGCAAACGGTGCCGCCGAACGGCGAATCAAAGAAACTGTCCCAGTACTGACTCCTCCGCTCATCTAAAGGTTGTTGGTACTCCTCAATCAACATACCCTCTATAATTCTCCATATTGTGGAATCCGTAAACGCTAATATCTTTATTACACATCTTTGGGTGGGCAAACCTAATTTGGCGAAAGTGGCCTCCCTTAAATGCCTTAAGTAAGGCTTCATGTAAAGTCCACATAAACCACTCATATTGATCTTCGCCCTTTCCTTTTGTTCCAGCTTCCATGTCGTTCGGTACTGCCAGCGTAATATCCTCCAGGCGCATATCGGCGATAATAAACTTGCATAGTCTCTTCGCATAACCGAGGTTGTCATGGTCATCTGCCGCCATAAGTTCGCTCGAAAGACTGAGGCTCTTAATCTGCAATCGGCTAGATTTAGAAAGAGTTCGTAGGAACCGCAAGGCGTCGGAGCGGCTTCTCTCTAAAGAAAAGGCATTCGCGCCGTATAGAATAGGCAATGTGGTGTTATAAATCTGGGAATTCGTACGCAATAGAGCTGATGCGACAGGCTGGATGCATTTGAATTTTGAATCGTCAATATAACCATCTGGCTCGATCGTAATGCCTTCGGGCGGGCAGAGAGCGTGCTTGTAGATTTCGTCCCTTAGTTCTTGGGATAGACCCTGGAAAGACATTGCAGACGTATCTTCCAGCAGCTCAGTAAGACTAGGCCAAGAGATACGCTCAGCACTATAAGGGGAAGGAGTAAGAAGAATTAATGGGCGAGTTCTAGATCGGTCTGTATGTCTTCATCTGGGTTCGGTATCGGAACGGGTGTATAGGACGCGTCACGCGTTACACGTGTCGGTTGCCTTACTTGCCAATGCACCTTTAAATGCGACAAGGTATCGGAGGTCGGGGTTAGGCTTGGCGTAACCTCGGGTTACGCACGACCCCTCAAGGTCCGCGATATGTGATAGATGTCAGTAAGACGACACGACGACACGACGATACCTTGGCAAAGTCGGAATTCGCCGGGACACACTGCGAGCGATCTGGAACGTTGTGTTGACACATGCAAAATGCTCATTTGGAGCAGACGGTGATGCAGAAGAGTTTGGCAGCAAAAGAATGTGTCATGCCCGCATCAGTCCGCTCCATCACAATCTCGATGAATAGCGTGAGTTGAGAATTGAAATTATTTTGAGAGCTGCATAGGCAGGCTGGTAATCGACGGATGTTGAAATGCAGTTCGTACGGGCGCACGTCGACGCTTGGCTATATGGTGCATGGATCGGAAGCTTTCCCCACACTTGGCTATCACAAGCCGACGGTTCCCTTCTGTCCCTCTCACATCCTTACTCCATCCCCTCTGCCCGAGGTGGGAGCTGGAACAAGGCCCTGGTTCTTCTGCATTATCGTTGACTACACGACGATCCATCCACTCACAGTCATTCTTTGTAGTCGATATGTGTGACGTACGATTTAAATCTCCTCTCCTCCTTCCACCTATCCGGCAATCTTGAACCCTCTACTACCTAAAACTCGACGCAAATACCTAGAGCATCACCATGGCTGCCAACCCGAACGAGATCCTTCGCGATGTCAATGTCCTCGGCCCGCTCAACGACCAAACCCGCAAGATCCTTAGCAAAGAAGCTGCTGTCTTCCTTGCTCTGCTTCACCGTGCCTTCAATGGCACCCGAAAGGCTCTCCTCCAGCGGCGAATGGTCAGACAAGCCGAGCTTGACAAGGGACATCTTCCAGACTTCCTCCCAGAGACGCGCCACATCCGCGAGAATGATGCGTGGAAAGGTGCCCCACCAGCACCTGGTTTGGTGGACAGGCGGGTGGAGATTACAGGTCCAACCGACAGGAAGATGGTTGTGAATGCGTTGAACTCAGACGTCTGGACATACATGGCGGATTTTGAAGGTATGCGCAATTGGGACTCTGTATGCAATTCCTTGATGCTTACATTTTTCTGATAGATTCGAGCGCACCAACTTGGAATAACATGATCAACGGTCAGCTCAACCTTTACGATGCCATTCGCAGGCAGGTCGAATTCAAACAGGGCGAGAAGGAATACAAGCTGCGAACGGATAGGACACTGCCCGCTCTGATCTGCAGGGCTCGAGGCTGGCATCTGGAGGAGAAGCACTTCACTGTGGATGGGGAACCCATTTCGGGAAGTTTGTTCGATTTTGGTCTCTACTTCTTCAACAATGCCGAAGAGCTCGTCAAGCGGGGTACTGGCCCATACTTCTACCTGCCAAAGATGGAGTCTCATCTTGAGGCGCGTCTATGGAACGACGTCTTCAACTTGGCTCAGGATTACATCGGGATGCAACGAGGGACGATTCGTGGCACCGTCTTGATTGAGACTATCATGGCCGCTTTCGAGATGGACGAGGTGAGTCACCCGCACCGAAGGCTGGCAATGGCTCTAACCAATGGTGTAGATCATTTATGAGCTCCGCGATCACAGCTCTGGTCTCAACTGCGGAAGATGGGATTACATCTTCAGCGTCATTAAGCGTTTCCGCCAAAACCCGAACTTCGTCCTTCCCGACCGAGCATCCGTTACTATGACTGTACCATTCATGGACGCATACGTAAAACTACTCATCAAGACATGCCACAAGCGGGGCGTACACGCTATGGTTCGCATATTTTTACCTAAAGCAGATAAAATATCATGACTAACGTATCCACAGGGCGGCATGGCAGCACAGATACCTATCAAGAACGATCCGGCTGCCAACGACGCAGCTATGGCCTCTGTCCGTGCCGATAAGCTTCGCGAAGCTCGTGCTGGTCACGATGGTACCTGGGTTGCTCACCCCGCGCTTGCTTCCATCGCCTCTGATGTCTTCAACACGCACATGCCTACGCCCAACCAGCTCTTCGTACGCCGCGAAGACGTCCATGTCACTGCCAACGACCTTCTAAACATGAACGTCCCCGGCAAAGTGACTGAGGTTGGCATCCGCAAGAACCTTGCTATTGGGCTCAGCTATATGGAAGGTTGGCTGCGGGGAGTTGGATGCGTGCCGATCAACTACCTGATGGAAGACGCAGCCACAGCAGAGGTTTCCAGGAGTCAGCTGTGGCAGTGGTGTAGACACGGTGTACAGACTGCCGAGGGCAAGAACGTTACAAAGGATTATGCGCTTAAGCTGCTAAATGAAGAGACCAAAGCGCTAGCAGAGAAGGCACCTAAAGGAAATAAGTATGCATTAGCAGCGAAGTACTTCGAGAGTCAGGTTACCGGTGAAGATTATGCGGAGTTTTTGACGTCGTGAGTTCCCCATTTCTCAGCACTCTCTTGTTGATGCAATTGCAATACTAAACATGTGGACAGGCTTCTTTATAACGAAATCACAAATGTGGGTCCGCCAGCCGGTGCTTCCAAGTTGTAATCGATACGGTTCTTTCTTTCTTATTTACAACCCTAATTCCATGATGTCAAAAGGCGCTCTGGCCGCTGTATTCTAAACCCAAAGAACGAAAATTGACTTAGTCCGTAATGCGTCGCTCGCTGATTATGTGTGAGAGAACTTTGAGAGACGAAGTGGTCGGGCTGACTGCCTTTTGGTTTCTCCCCAGGCACAATCCGCGACTGCGGCTGCTAAGTTGTGAAAACTTCCCGCATCGAATTACGAGGCATATTACATGATAGCTAAAAGGTAAAATAACGATTGACGAAATAGATGTTGTGGTTTTAAACTTGTTGGGTTTCGGTCGTTAGAAGATTTAGTTTGGATTTGTTTTATCATATTTCTCTCAAATCCTTGTATTACTTGCGACCCAGCCATGGAACAGCATTTTTACATGTCTATTTCGGGTTTCCTATTTCGAGTGCATATCATGTGGTTCTTAAATTAATTGCTTCCTTCACATCTCAAACTCCCAGACAAGACCAGCCAGCCCTCAGCCCGAAATAGGTTCAAGTCAGACTTAAGCCCTCTACACGTAAGCATCCTTCGACCATCCTCAAGTCGCAAGGCTTGGACACCCTTGCATGAATTCAGGCCGGAACAAGTAATCAGGTATCGGCGAAACTTGATGTCCTAAGTATAGCCCTGTTTTAGCCCACTATTAGCCGAGGGTTTCTGTCCCTTTCGTTTTTTTCCTGGTCACGCCATGACGTAGTGTTGGTCTCTAAACTCCATCTCAACGTTCGGCTAGGGCCGGAGGATCGAGAACCAATCGTCTTCTGAAGCAATGCCCATCTTCAGCATTTCAGGGCTTGGTAGGGCTGAGAGCCCCTGCCGGTGGACCGAATGGCATGGCTGTGTTCATGAAACACTGCTCAGGCTTCCAGTCCGGTGGAATTGGGGGAAACCAGTTATAAGGAACGTGGCACCTACGGCTCTTAGGATCCCGCAATACTATTTTCTTTTGATTTCGTAGTAGTTTTCTTTAATCATGTATTCACGAACACTATTTCGGCTGGCATTGCCAGTCTTCCTTCTCTCCCTCTGTAAGTGCTGTATGCTTTCCGCGAGTCTCTGCATCAACGGTACCGGGACCATCTCATAACTACAAGACTCCCTCAACCATTCCCAGCTCCATAGAAACGGCCTCATCAATCCCCGCCAGCCCACCTCCCCCCAAACCCCAAAACCACCACCCCGCCACTAACACCTCCCCAGACCACCCCCTCGCCACCAGCCTCCTCCACATCACCGCCCGCACCCCCATCGCCCCCGGCACCGAACTCCGCATCCTCCCCCTCGGCGACTCCATCACCTACGGCTGGAACAGCACCGCAGGCACGGACGGCTACCGCCTCAAGCTATCCACCGACCTCTCCGGCTCCGACCTCCTCTTCATCGGGACGCAGCGCTCCGGCAGCATGTCCGACAACCGCAACGAAGGGCACCCCGGCTTCACCATCTCCCAAATCGCGGCGGTCGCCGCGCCCGCGCTCGCGATGCGTCCGAACATCGTACTCCTGCACGCCGGCACGAACGACCTGCACAACTGGCCGCCGCCGGCCAACGAGAGCTATGCGGATGCGCCGGCTAGGCTGGGGGCGTTGGTCGATGAGGTTGTGGAGAGGTGTCCCGGGGCCGTGGTGCTGGTGGCGCAGATTATCAGCGCCGCGGATGCGAGTACGGAGGCGCGGATCAGGGCGTTTAATGCGGCGGTGCCGGGGGTGGTGAGGGAGAGGGTGGAGAGGGGGGGGAAGGTTGCGGTGGTGGATATGAGTGGGGTTGGGGTGGGGGAGTTGGTGGATGGGTTGCATCCGTAAGTTTTCTTTGGTTTTGGAGCTAGTGCTGGTGCTGGTGGTGCTGTAGTTAGGGAGAGTAGAGAGGCTTGGGCTAATTTTTGGCATAGGACGACTGCTGGGTATGCGTATATGGGCGATTTGTGGTTTGCGGGTTTGCAGGCTGTGGCCGAGAAGGGGTGGATCACGCCGCCTGTGGGGCCGGATCTAACGCTGCTGTAGGGGGGATTGATTGTGGCTGGGGAAATTCATGATGTATGATGGGGAAGATGTGCTGGCAGAGATATGAGGGTTGAGGGTTGAAGTTTTATGTATCGCGGTGGGTGTAATTCTAGACGGCACTAGGCATGGAAGGCGTTTGTGTGCATTAGCTTTGGTTTCTATTATATTTAAAAAAAGTTTTAACGTAGGTGATAGGTGCGAGGTGAGATGTGGATAGGGAGCTCAATTGATGGAACAATAGGGTATATTGCGAGATCAGAGGTGTCCGGGTTGCGAGGTAAGGAAGGAGCAAAGCCAAGAAGTTGAGATGCCCAATTATCATTTTGCCAGTGCACGGATCACCACATGGTAGGACGCTACGGGGAAGGGATATGTAAGTCTCACCTATCATTTAGACGCTCGCCTACGTCATGATTCAGACATTCAAAACACGGACGCGGAGGAGCACAGCTGCTATTTGAGTGAAGTTGAAGCAGAAAAAAGTGGCAGTGTCAAGAAAAGAAGTTGGCTGAATCGATTGATTGCCCAGGGAAACAAGCGGATGGAGAATCAGCTGCGAGCAGAGCAAGAGAAAGGAAAGAGAAAGAATGGGTGATTCATTAAACCCTTTCAAGTGCCCTTCGTTTGGTATCCCACTCATAGTGCAGCTTGGACTACAAAATAAAACTTATGAAAACATGGCTTTTGAGCATATTATGTCCTTTGTTGCGATCACTTGATACTAGTAACCCAGTGAGCTGACGATTGTCCCATCCCCTCACGCAACTGCATGACGTCGTTAGGCTATTCCCGAATCTAATAGGCTACTGCACCATTGAGGTAATGAAGGGTGTATATCATCCTCAAAAGGCCGGCCCAACTATAAGCGCTTCGGAGACTAAGTTTTCAAAGACATCTTGCTCAATAACCGCACCAAACCTGTGATTCATTTAGCAAACCATCTCAGCACATACTAACATCGGTAGGGTGCAAAGGGTCACGCACCCATAGCACTTCACCTCCTTCATTAGTCTGCTCGTCAATTTCCTCAACCTATCCACTTCCATCCCGGCGAAAGAGGGATGTTGCCGAATGTAATTCCAAGCTTGTACAGGCGTGACCTCAACTCCTAAGTTCAAATTTGATGAAAGTTCTAAGAGACGTTCCAAGCCTAAATTGGGGGTTTCCCAAGTGGCATGTGTATGTAGATGTGATGTCGGGGCAGAAGGAGCTTGGAACAGTAGCTGAGCAGAGGCTGTGAGGGCATGGCCGGAAGGTGCTGACGGTTCTTTGGGATCACCCTGTGTATGTGGGAGACAGGGACTTTCAAGGCTGCACCCAGGTATCAGTCGTGATATTTGAACACCAACTTTCGTAGAGTGAAGAAAACTTACGTTAATACAAACTCTGTTCCGACATCCGCCACATTCAATTCGCTTATGTTAACTGGGTTTCTTGCCGAAGAGGATAATCCAGAGGTATCAGTATTTGATGTTGTCGACGTTGAGACTATATACTCGTCAGCGTTGTAAGTCGACCCCACAGAGCGGCAAGCATACGTGAATTACCAATGTTACCAGCACCTGTGGTATTACTTTCGCGCTTTCTGAAGAACCTAAATCCCCGGCGTCCCGGGGGATCGCCGCCGCTACTGTCTGATAGTATGAAATCTTCGGCCTGCTGGTCTGAATCGCTGCTCGTATTTTGCACGTGTAGCTGTTGCATTTGGTAGCTATTCGTTCGAATACTAATCACAGAATTGGCGGAAGACGTGCTCTCGACCAGGGGTTGGAGGGCAGAGTTGTCATTCAGTGGTGGTAGCTCGATACCATGCTGTAATATTATATTCTTAAGTTTCTCGATCTCTGTATACAGAGTTTTTGTTTCTTGTAATATTTTCGCTTCATTCGTGCGTAATTGGAGAACCTCGGATTCCAGTGATTTAATATAAGCCTCTTTGCGCTCGCGATGAGTTCTGCAGTGTATTAGTGTTAATATTAGGCAAGGGGCGAAGTATTTTAATTGCTAGTGCACCTTTGCGCTTTTCGTACTTGCTCTCGGCGTTTCAAGTATGCGTTTTGCTGGGTTTTTGACGCATCTTCTGGCTCATCGGCATCTTCTATAGGTTCTCAGAACCAGCGTTAGAATGGCCCGGATTCCGAATTAAGCTTATCCAGTAAGACCAAACACTCAAACCTGAAGAAAAAATTTAAAGATAGACGAAAGACGAGACATATTCATTATAGGTATGAAAACCACCTCTATTGTAGAAATGCGGCACGGAAACAATGAGCTTGTAGTGTCACTCAACCGAAAAAACTTTGTAAACAATCCCGCGGAGGTAAGCAGACGTACCATTGGGAGAGCGCCGATACTCTCGGAATGTGAACTTCTTCATTTCCAAGACAAGCTTCACTGGTAGTGTGAATAACTTCAAAACTATCAGTACAATCTGCACATATAAAAGCCGTATAATGTGATGAATTGTGGCCGCCGAGAGGGAGGGTAAGAATCCGGTGAATAGTAAGACAGAGTTAGTTTTCCACTGTCAAGAAATATTCTTAGGGAGAGCTGCACTTCGCACGAGGATTAATAACGATAAATCTCAGCTGAATACCAGCAGTAGGCGATGTGGAGGATGATCTTCAAGGGTATGGCTGTCTGAGGAGATAGGATGGAAATAGTACGGTCTGAGGTGAACAGCTTGCTGCGGATTAGCTTCTAGAGCTAAAAGGGAGCAGCAATTCAATACGGAGTAAGTTAATTCGGAGAACCAAAACGGCCTACTGGGCAACACTCAACCACCCCTTTTAACGGACCAATCGAATAACAGGAGGTGCTCTGCTACCTGATTTTGAGATGGAGATATATATATTGAGTTCTTATCCACATTTAAATTCTGGCGGATAAGCTAATATGCCCGCAGAGAAACGACGTCTTCCTTCCAGAGGACCTGCTCCACCTTCGTCGGCTTGATGCGACTCATAAGACTAGATGCACTCTAAGTAAACAGCATCCTACAACAGATAATAGTCAAGTTAGAATCTACTCCGAGTCTTTTCTTGTTTGGGCCATACTGTAGACCGAGAGACACGCCACTGGTGAATGGCCGAAGAAAACGGCCGAAACATTGTATTCAATCAGTGATAATCTCGCAGCCTAGGCAATAAACCAGCTCTATATTACTGGAGTCAACTATATATATATGCTTACCCTATTTATACCTCAACCCAGGTGAAATATATTGTCAGGCTTTGGCAGACACATAATTTAGCCGATAATGTATTATATTCTACCCTATCACGCTTGATCGTGAAATTCGGAGCTTTTAGATTGGTGCTAAGACGCTGTAAGAGTTTCCCAGGCCATCAACAGGTACGCACTATTCGGAGAACTGGTGCGTGCAATATATGTAGGACCACAACTTGGACATACTGTAAGACTAAATGCAGCTACGGGGTCTAGGTTCCGGATCCTGCCGCTTAACGAGGGTCATCCCTTCAGCAATTTCTCCACTTACAGAGCAATCAGGATAGTTAACCATAAAACACACACTAACTACCTATAAAACTCTCACTACCTTTATAACGTCCTCTAACTGGCGAATCCAAAAAGGCCACACTACACTCGCAATACGACTTCCTTCAAAACCTTCACTCTCTTTCCGCATCTGCTTGCATTTGGCCATGGCCCAACTCCAAGAACGGGCAACAATACTGCCTTGCCAACTTCCTACAGCATGGTTCTCTTCCCCGCCTTTTAAGCCATACACGTCTTCGGCCCACTAGACGTCCTTAACATCCTTGCTCTTCAAAGACCCCTGCACCTCTCACTACTATCGTCAACGCTCGAGCCCGTCTCCACAAAGCCTACCGTCATGAACGTCTCCGGGTCCAACTTCTGCGAGCCCATTGTGCCAACGCACATTTTTAACGCGCCACCGGAGGACTTGGAGGTGCTGTTCGTTCGTGCCGGGCGGAATTGAGACAAGAGAGGCCCTTGTCGCCCCAGCGGTCGACTTTGTAAGGAAAATGTATCCCAAGTTGAGATATTTGGTTAGTGCGTGTACGGGGGCCACGATTGTGGCGAAGACGGGGGTGCTGGACGTGAGGAGAGCGACGATGAATAAGAGGTCGTGGGCTTGGGTGAGTGGTTGAGTGTATTTCTAGGGCTCCTCTTCCTTATCATTGCATCTTGGGTTCAACTTCATAGCAAATTTGACCGTCTGTACTACTCGGCACCAGCTTACCAAACCCTCATAGGCAACAGCCAGGGCCCTAATGTGAACTGGATTCCTCAAGCTCGTTAGGTGGTCGACGGCAACATATGTCTTCTTCCGGCGTCTCGGCGGGGATAAACGTGGCCCACGCTTTCGTTGCAGCGCTGTATTGGGGTGATGTCGCTGGCGGGATTGCCAACTCGAGCGGTTATGTGCGATGGTTGGACCCTAACTATGACCCCTTTATGGCGGTTTGGAATGTCACGAAGTCGATGAGGACGGTGATAGGATCCGATAGTGGGTGATGATTAGAAAGTGGTACAGGTTAGTCCATCGGAAGTGGGATTAGCATGTGGTATGAGAAGGTATAAGCGGTATTATTTTCTCGGATGTGTCAAATCAGGACATATTGCGTAAAGCTCTTACAATCCGAGGAATAATATCAGTAACTCTCCAGCTGCTTGGCCCATCTGTTTCCCCTCGGTGATCTCATGAGGCTAAGGTGAACCCACTATTCGACTTTCATAACCTGCCTTATCATTCTTAACAAGCATATATCTTGGGTGCGTTCTTTCTTTGCTTCATGCGATGTCTTTGGACTTGAACCACCTTTAAGATATATGACCTGCGCATAACCCAGGTGATCCTTGCTGTTCTGCGTCATACTACACCAGTGACTAAGCGCATTTCATCCTCACAACATGACAATAACTTTTCTACTTGTCACGTCTCTTATCTCTTACCCGCAATACGCTGGGACGCGAAACTCGAACCAGTGTTGAACTCCCAAAAGCGTCTGCAGACATATTTTGGACACATTTGTCGTGGGCGCACTCCGATCGCTTGAAAGAGACTGTAATACACTCTTTTCTAGACGTCCACGGACTAATCATTGGAGCAAGATCCAGTGCGAAAGGGGTTTCGAGGAAAGCCGATTATCCCTCAATATGTCGTGGAGATGGATTCCATGTCCTAGAAGGCGATGTGATCAAATTTTGCATACGAGAAGGCCGACTCCTGCAAATTACTTTCCGAGCAATATGCAACGCATAGAGCCCACCCGATTTTGCGGTGGCACAGCGCAAGACCACTTCGGCAGCATGCAAGTTTTGCCTTTCCTCAGGATTCAGCTCCATCACTGCTTATTTTTTGGACTCATTGGTTCGGCTGGAGCCTCCACCAGTACCTGTGTGGAGCTCAACTCAACCGGTCCCCCCACATTCACACCCATCCCCATAGGCCGGCCGTAGACCTGCTTATGCAGATCATAATATTGCCCGTAAGGCTGCTCATACGGATGTTCGTACGTGTATCCTGGGACCCGCCGGTACGACCGCCTCGGATTGTTCTGCGGGTAGCCACCCAATGCGCCCTGCATCATAGCTTCAGTGCTGCCCTGCCTCTTTGGCTGTTTCTTCCGTAGGATCCAGATATACCAGAGCAAACCAGCGATTGCGACCAGGGCGATAGGCCCAATAACAACGCCGGCGATCCATCCTTTGTTCGACGAAGTCTGAGGGGTGGAAGTTGAGGTGGATGTTGGGTCGGAAGTAATTGGAGTTGAAGAAGAGGGAAAGTTTGTCGTGGAAGGGCTGGGAGCTGTAAGGGTTACGACGAGGGCTTGTGGTGGTGTTCGGTAGGCAGTCCAGTTTCCGGTGCCGCAGCCGACGTAGGTGGCTGGGCTTTTATCCTCGGAGTTTTTTAGGATGAGAGCCGTACGGCAGACAGACATAGGGGAGTTACTGTCACGCAAGTACAGTCAGCGAATGTTGGAAAATACCAAGAACGAGGCAGGGCACCATGTTGCTGTTGATCCACCAGATTTGAAGATTATGGAATGACCCGAGCAAGAGGTCCACATTGCGCAATCCGTTCCTGATGCCGTTGTCGGACAGCATCGTCCCCAAGTCCCAGTCTCGTACCAGGTACTACTTGCTGGGCAGAAGGTTGGCGACCCTATAGATTCGTTAGCAAGATAACCATAGAAGACAACAGTGTCTGTACTGACAGTTGTTGTCCGCGCTTGTGTAGCCAACAAAATTCGCGGAGGTGATAAGCGCGACCGCTGGAGAAGTGGTTGTCTGTGCTTGTGCAGAAGCAAAGAGAAAGCAGAAAAGATATGAGGGTAATATCCCAGTTGTGATGCGTCGTATTTGCGCCATGACGAGCAAAGGGCTCTAATAACGAGTGGAAAGGGTATACGCTGAAGGAAGACGTGACGTTAGGAACGGCAGGACGGCGCGGGCCTTGGAAGTGCATAGACTTATCTTCCACGATCCAGGTCCAGTAACATGTAGCCAGAGCAAGCGCCTTAGCATAGAGAGTACCCGAGCTATGGGGAGTGCACGTGGTGGCTGAGCTCCTCTGAAGTTGACTAAAAGTTCTTGGTGTTGAGAAGCTCAGCAAAATAACATCACCCCACAATTACACGAACCGTTTAGGAAAACTGCCCCAACCTCGTGCTAAAACCGAGAACAAAACGCCGAGCTGCCAAGCTGCCGAGTGCGCGAGTCATGAAAAGGGGTCTACTAGTGACACTAGTACGTAAACCAATTCAGATGAAGATTAAAAACTCGATTGAATTCCGAGTACAGTCTATTACACCTCCAGTGTCCCCCCCTTGGCGCGCGCGCAACACACACAGCAATTTCGGTAATCACCAGTAAGGTGCACCATCCAGCGTAGATACTGTGCGCTTGCCAAAAGAGCTGTGCACCCATAAGAAAGGTAAAGCCTTTAATTTTTTAAGCTTAATTAGAAGAGTTAAACTTAAAATTCTCTGGTGCGTATAAAGCGAAATTGCTGTGTTGCGCGCGCAACCAGGGACACTGGAGGTGTAACAGACTGTAGGATGTATTTCAGGAAAGGATTGGGGTACTGTGATTTCCTGCAATAACTTTGTTAAATTTGATACACAACTAAAGTTAAATAGACAGCATATGTATGTATAATCTATTATGGCCATGCACCATCTAGGGTATGGGCCGTTACAGCATACAAAGGTGTGGCCGGAGCGGGTCGGCCGCCCTCCCTGCTAGCGTGATCGAATGTTCGACCACTTCCTTTGAGAAAAGAGCGCATTAAGTCTCCCTCCGCTGAAGTCCGACCCTGCATACTGTACAGCATCCTGGCGCACCCCGTGGTTAGCGTACCAAAATTTCCCCTACAAAAAGGCCGTGCGGGAGTGGCTGCGCTAACCACCAGAATTGAAGAGATGCTGTACATCTGCCACGCCACACCTTGGGCTGTGCAATCAGCCCTACATGCCCTAACGAAGCTTGTTCCAACTACCCTCATCTTGAACTGTCTCGCTTTCAGATCCGGTTCTTCGGTATGGTTCAGCGTTCATTTTGCCTGTACACTCGTTAACCTCGATAGCTAGGTATGATATTCTCAGCTGACGAGCGAGTTGCTGCTCCTGTCTCTCCACCTAACCTGCCGCGTTTGAACCGGGCCAAACCCCATTCCCGCCGCTTGCCCCCGTCAAACTCCACGCGAAACAATGCGTCTTCTGCTACGCAGCAACACTGGCGAGTTCAGCCTCACTAAGGACTTGGTTGGTGACGATACAATCCCTCCCTACGCGATACTTTCGCATACATGGGGAGCAGATGCTAATGAGGTTACCTTCGAAGACCTAACAAATGGCACCAGTAAGGATAAGTCTGGCTATAAGAAGATTAGGTTCTATAGAGAATAAGCCAAACAAGATAACTTGCAATACTTTTAGGTTAACACCTGTTACATTAACAAGGCAAATTACACCAAACTCTCCTAGGCTATTAACTCTATGTTTCGCTAGTACCGCGACGCAACTCAATACTACGTCTATCTGTTAGATGTTTCTAGCCCTGCCTTTAATACTAATAAGGAGTTTAACCCATGGCTATAGGAATCAGATTTCCGGAAAAGTAGATGGTTTGAGCGGGGTTGGATGCTCCAAGAACTTCTTGCTCCGAGTTCGGTCAAATTCTTCTCTCAAGAATACAAGAGACTTGGTAACAAAGGATCTCTAAAACAACAAATTTACGAAATAATGGGTATTCCTAATTTAGCGCTTCAAGGAGCCCCTTTATCTTGGTTCGGTGTCAATAAGCAATTATTATAGATAGAACATCGCCAGACCAAGCTCGACGAAGATAAGGCGTACTTACTACTAGGCATTTTTAATATCCATATATCCCTTATCTATAGCGAAGGGAGGGAGAGTGCGTTTAAGTGGCTCCGGGAGGAGATTAATAAGCCTTTAAAGGGTCTCCTACAGCAACAGGCCTCAGTTTAAATGCAGAAAGAAGACAAGGAATGCGTCTAACACTTACACCTTACCGATCCCCATAATAACAAAACGCGCATTAAGGGAACCAAGGGCGGTCTGCTAAAAGGCTGCTACTAGTGGATCCTTAAAAACTCCAACTTCCAACAATAGCGCAATAACTAAGAGAGCCGACTGCTATGGATTAAGGGCAATCCCAACAAGGGTAAGACTATGCTGCTCTACGGCATTATTAACGGGCTAAAGAAGTTAGTAGCTAAGACGGATCTTCTGTCCTACTTCTTCTGCCAGGCTACTAACTCACAAATTAATAACGCCACGGCTGTGCTGCAAGGTCTGGTATACTTGCTTATCAATCAGCAGCCATCGCTTATCTCGCATATATGGAAGAAGTACGATTATGCAGGCAAAACTCTCTTCAAGGACGCAAATGCCTAGGTTGCCTTATCCGAGATCTTTATAAACATTCTACAAGACGCGAGCTTAAACAGCACCTTTTTAATTATCAATGCGCTTAACAAATGCGTGGCAGACTTGCCGAAACTATTAGACTTTATTATTTAGAAGTCATCCATATCTCCTTATATTAAGTGGATCGTCTCTAGTTGCAACTGGCCCAATATTAAGGAACAGCTAGAGAGGGCCGGATATAAGGTATTACGGACGCTTTAAGTACGATGTTACGACTACTTGGGGAAGAGTCGCAGGAAGCTAGTTGGTTGATACAGGCACGGTCCAGAATAGATCCAGTGGAACCATATGACGAGGAATGGTAAGCGAGTCATATAATGTTATATGCGGTGTACGAAGTATACGCAGTGTACGGCTATATATAATACGTATAACACGTACCTCACGTATAAAAGAGGATTTCTTAGGAGTATAGTTATGTATTTAAAGGACCTTAGTCCCTACCATAGATAGTTCTCTCCTTGTAGTAAATCTTAGAATACAATTAGAGTTAATCTATTAGGTAACTACTCCACCAGTTATTATTATATTATTGTTTTATTCTTACCTATATACCCAGCCTAATAATAGAACCCACTATAGTTCCTACTACAAGGTTCCATTACACATTTACTACTAAGGTTATAGTATTAAACAAAATTGAATAATATGCTACTAAAAGCAGCACTAGTTATAATGGCGTTAACGGCAGCCACAACCTCAGGGCTAAGGGATACCAGCATAGACAATGGGGATTCTTAAGTAGTTACGCGAGGTTAGTTATAAGAAATGGTTAATCACTTATAAGATAATAATAGGATACTTAAAGAACGCATTAATAGAATTAAAGCAGTAAAGATTAAGTTACCTTTAATTAAACAATTCTTAGGAGAGAAGTTAAAGCTTAAAGAATTTCTTATATAGATACACTTTAAGGTAGTATAGAAAGGAGCGAAGTTAGTAATATTATTAGATTAAGTAGCCTATATAGAATTGTTCCTAACAGGGAGAGCACTTAAATAGTTTAAGCCGTATCTTACGGAAATATAGGCTAATAGTATAACAACTACTAACCAGGATGTATGGTATATATTTACTAGTTAAAATAGGTTTGTAAAGCAATTCATACAGATATTTAGAGACCTAGAGGCTATAACTATAGCAGAATAAAAGCTTCAGAACTTAGTATAACGCACTTTAGTAATTAAGTATACAACACAGTTTTAAACACTAGCTATATAGGTTAAGTAGAATAATAGGGCGCTTATAGTATAGTATAAACAGAGACTTAAGGCTAAAGTCTAGAACACAATTATCCTAATAAAAGATGCGGATACTCTAAGGGAGTTAATAGATTAGTTAATAAAGATTAATAATAGAATCTACTAAAGGGAACAAGCTAAATGTCACGGAACGCCGCCGCAGGAGCCTCCATGGGAGACTCCCTAGCGGAACCCCATGCCCTCGCGTACGCTTCGCGTACAGCTTACGTCAGCCACGCGTAGTATATCACCTTCCTACGCCCTCAATCCTTACGATCGATCGCGTAACGTCTTATAGACTCCTCAAATACATACGCTCTGTAGCCATTGCCTACGTCCCGTAACATTACATTACGCCCTTTTTTTTACCACCAACACCTAGCCTATAACCAATTCTACGTCTCTATGATACTGCAGGCGCTGCCAAAAGCAGCGTGTCTACAAGCAACCTCTGCACCATAATAGTAAGATAATATTCCTTACTAGCCACTATATCAAGCCTAAAGAGTAACCTAATACTTTAATCTAACCTATAACGCCAATTAATCCCAGGAGAATTTAATTTATTAACCCTAGCCTTAACCTCTAAGGGTAAGCCTAGCAGCTTAGAAGAGTTATAACCATAAATACCCCTAAGCACCCAGCACTACCTTAAAGATAATAAAAGTCAACCAGCCTAGCAGGATAGGTACACCCCTATTGGTATAGGTGGCCACAGTAATAACCTTAATGAGATAGACACCGGCGACATCTTATTCTTTATTAATTATATAGCTACAGAAAAGCAACCAGAAGGGTAGCTACCTATTAAGATTAAAATATAAAACGCTGAGATGTTTATATAAATAGTAGCACAAGAACCTAACAAATACTACCACCTTCTATAGAACTACCACCTAAAGCTTACACAAGCTAAACTGCGTACTGCCTAAGATTATAATATTATCTAAGACTTATAAGCTAGTAAGGCACTTGCTAATAACATATACTAAAAGACTGAAGATGACCTCCATATATCTAAATGCGACATTTAATAATTAAAGAAAGCTAAGATTGTACTTATTGCCTAGGTTACTAAGAAGGAGGGCATAATTAAATACCTATAGTCTTAGCTTAACAAGCATATCTATAACAATGCTAAGCACCTCCCTACTACGCACTATACTACCTAAGTCCCTACGCCTTTGGCAACCTTACCCACCTAACGCTTGGCTGAAAGTCAGTGTTAAGCAGCTTCACCTAATAGGGATGACCCCTATAACAGCGACTGAACTTAAGCCATAATTATAGGGTCTAATATATAATACCCCAATCCCCCAGTCTTCTAGGAAAACCGCAAGAAATATAGCCACTAGAAGATATAAATCTGCAAGAAACTAACCTAGAGCGCCTACCTTTTTCCTAGGGAGGATACCAAGATTGGTTATATTATTAGGCGTATAAAGGGTACCCTATTTAACAGACTCTTCGCCTAATAGGAGACCAATGGCCCCTAAAAGTGGCAGTCCTACTATAAGGTCCTTAACAATCTTAACTTAATATATCGCGACCACAACCTAATGGCCACCAGTTAAGCCAAACTACGCGCCCTAAAGATAAGTCCTACTAAGTCATTTAATGAGTTCTATGTCAAGTTCTAGGAATACACTAGAGTCCTCTCCTAAGACAACACTAAAGACCAAAAAGACCTCCTTAAAAAGGTCACCTATTATCTTAGTCACGCTGCCGCTAGTTACAATTACAATAATGTTTATAGCATAGTAGCAGCCCTATGGAAGATTAAACAACGGCTAAATCAGATCTCCACTACTAACTCTTACCTAAAGGCTCCTATATAAAAGCCCTCTAGACCAACCACACCTATATATACTAGGTCATTAATGCCTACTACTAATACTATTACCAGAGCCAATATTAACCTCTCTATTCTAACCTTCCTACATAAACTCCTAGACGGAAAACGTAAGCTACTTTAGAAGCTAGGGCGCTGCTATAGATGCTATTAAGAAGGCTATTATTACAAAAACCCAAACTACCCAATGGCTAGGTTCGGTAATTGCCGCCTAACACCTAACTTTACACCTTAAACACTGAATACCTTACTACGCACCGTTACCGTATAAGATAAAGAAGCAGCAGCAGCGGAAGCAGCGGGAAATGCTTAGTCCTAGCCCTAAGTTGCAAGCTAGGATACCCTAATAATAGAGGGATCTATATATCGGCCTGCTTAATAGATGACTTAGTAAGAATGGATAAATAGAAATAGATAGTTTTACCTGTAATAGAAACAACTGCTAAAAAACAATATAAAGACTGTTCTATAATTAACTGCAGAGCTACTAATAAATTTATAGATACCTAATTTATGTGTAAATATAACCTACTAACCTTACCCCTTACTAAAGCCTATACCCTATAACTTGCTAATAGTAGTTATACTATATAAAAGATTACTTATATAGCACAACTTTACTTAGACATAAACAGACACCAAGAAGAGCTCTAGGCCTATATTACACCACTTACCAATTACCCTATTATTCTTAGAATGAACTAGCTTAAGTAATATAACCCCATTATTAACTGGAAGAAAAGAGAAGTAACCTTTAACTTTAACTACTACAGAGAGACCTGCCTAGGGCATAGCCTAGCTGCCTCTACCTACTCCCTAGGATATCAACCTAAAGAACCTCTAATTACACCACCCACAACTAACTATTACTATATTAGTGCTGCAGCCTTCTATTATATAGCATAAAGGAAGAGCTGGGTTATTATAGTAGCCTCCTGCTTACAGCTATACAAACTTAATAAAGAACAGGATTACGTCCTCTATAGCAACAGGATAGATCTAGTAGACCTTTTAGAGGACGATACGCCTACAGAACTTAATAAACTCTTAACCTTAGACTTTAAGAAGTTTATAAAGCTTAAAAAGGGACTTACTAACAAGGAACTCCGCAAGCTCCTCCCTAAGAGGTATTATAACTTTATTAACATATACTTATAAAAGGGCGCAGATATACTTCCCCTATATTAACCTAATAACTATACCATTAACATTAAACAAGGAAAAATGCCACCTTATAAGAGACCCTACCTAATATCAAAAGACAAACTTCTAGTTATAAAAAAGTATATTAACGAGCACCTTGATAAAGGGTTTATTTATCCCAATATATTACCAGCAGCCGCCCCCATCCTTCTCACTAAGAAGCCTAAAGGAGGTATCTGATTCTGCGTTAACTATAGAGGACTTAATGCCATCACAATTAAAAACTAATACCCAGTACTACTTATATATAAAACCCTTAAGCGGCTCAGTTAAGCCAAAATCTATACCAAGCTTAATATTATCGCCGCCTTTAACCATCTCTGAATATAGAAAGGCGATAAATAGAAAACCGCATTCGCATCGCGCTTTAGCTAATTTAAATATACTATTATACCCTTTGGCGTGTGCAATGGCCTAGGCACTTTTTAAAGCTATATTAATAACGCCTTATAGGACTACCTCAACGTCTTCTGCTTAGCGTACCTAGACGATATACTTATTTATAGTAATAACCCTTCTAAGCATATTGAGCACGTTTAAAAGGTCCTATAGCGCCTTAGGGAAGCAGGACTCTATATTAATTTAAAGAAGTGCGAATTCTTAGTCACAAAAGTAAAATACCTTAAACTAATTGTCACTACTAAGGGTGTCCATATAGACCCCAAGAAGGTATGTATAATTACCAAATAGCAAGCCCCTAACTGCATTAAGGATGTATAAGCCTTCCTTAGTTTCGCCAACTTCTATTAGAAATTTATATACAACTTCTTAGGCGTAGTAGTACCACTTATAGCAATAATATAAATGAAGGGCCTTTCTGTAAAAGGAAGAAAAACGCACCTATACTTTACCTAGACGCCTAACTATAAGAAGGCGTTCTAAGACCTTAAAAATGCCTTTACTAAAGCACCTATTTTAGCTTACTTTATACTAGGATAACAACTCTATCTTAAAACCGACTCCTTAGACCATGTTAACGCAGGCATCCTCTCCTAGATGGGCAACAACAGTCTCCTCCACCTAGTTGTATTCTACTTATCTAAGCTTATACCACAAGAGTATAACTATAAGATCTATAACAAAGAACTCCTTGTAATTATATAAGTGTTTAAAGAATTCTAATTAGAACTCTTTTTAGCAGAACCTAACTAGCTAACTAAAGTCCTTACAAATCATCGCAACCTTAAATACTTTATGACTATAAAGCAGCTAAACCAACGCCAAGCACGTTAGAACGAGTTCCTCTCCAGTTTTAACTTTAAAATTATATATAGGCCAGGAGTATAAGGTATAAAACCTGATAGCCTAATACGCCGCTTATAAGATCTTCCTTAGTTAGAGGATAACCCCTATAATTAGTTTTAATAGTAGACAATTTTAAAAGCAAGGAACCTGGCCCCTAGTATACTACCTATAATAGAACTATCCGCACCTTAGCTTTACGCTATGGACTTAGAGCCGCCCCCCGAAATTAATAAGCTTATTGCTGCTGTATATAACATCTCTATTAACCCATTATTACACTAACTTATTACTATAAAAACTGCTAGCGCCCGCAAGCTACCTACTAGCCTCTAAAACTTAGGCCAAATTGATATAGTAGCCTTAGAAGTAAAGGAGAACAGACTCTACTATAGAAGCCGTCTATTCATCCCCAATTTAGAAGACCTACAACGGCAACTAATCCAGATGGCCTACAACCTCTAGTTAAGCGGTCACCTAGGTAAAGAAGGAACTTATAAACTCCTTAGCTAATACTACTTCTAGCCTAAGATAATAGACTTAGTTGAACGCTTTATAAGCACCTACTATAGCTGTAAGTGTGCCAAGGCCTTTTACACTAAGTACTAAGGACTACTATACCCGCTACCAATCCCTATACGGCGGTGGGTAGATATAGCTATAAACTTTATTACTAACCTACCACCCTATAAACGGCACGGTCATACCTACAAGAATATCCTAATAATAATATGCCAACTTATAAAGGAACGTCACTACATCCTAACCAAAGGCATAGCCGTCAACAACGTCACAGACGCTTTTCTTTATAAAGTCTACTAACTACATAGGATACCTAACTCTATTACGTCCAACTAGGGCACATAATTTAACTCTAACCTATAGAGACGGATCTATTAATGTCTTAGTATCTCCATTAAGATGTCTATATCCTTCTACTACAAGACTGCGGGACAGCTAGAAAACGCCAACGCTAGTATAAAGGCGTACTTATAATAGGTCGTTGCCTACAGCCAAAACAACTAGGTAGATTACCTCCTACTAGGCGAGTTTACAGCCAATAACTACGTCTTAGCCACTATAGGACTTACTCCATTCTTTATAAACAAGGGTTATTACCCCCAATCCAGCATAGAGCCACTAGAACCTATTAATAAGAAACTGCCATACAGAAAACGCCTTAAGATGCTACTTGCCGACTAGCATACAGACCGTATAAAAAATCTACTTAACTACTATAGGGGAGAAATGGCCTGGGCTTAAGCAAAGTAGGCCTACTTCGCCAACCGTTATAGAACGCCACTACCGGAGATACGTGTTGGTGACTGGGTATAGCTAGATATACGCAATATCTCTACACAGAGGCCTATAAAGTCACTTAATTATAAGAACCTTAGCCCCTATTAGATCAAACAAGTCATTAATAGGGGAGCCGTATATAAGCTAGAGCTCCCGCCAGCCCTAGCCACCCACAGGATATAGCCTATATTTCACCTATAGCTACTATACCTTTACCAGCCTAACCCCTTACCGGGACAGATATAGCCTAAACCCCTATTAGTACTAATCTAAGACAAGAACAAAGACAAGAACCATAAGGAGTGGACTGTTAAACAAATTATCAACTCTAAATACTTTGGCAAAGGTAAAGGACGGCGGCTCTACTACAGAGCTATCTACATAGGATTTAACATAGATTAGCCAGAATGGCAACTATAGGAAGACTTTAAAAATGCAAAGGACCTAATTAGCAACTTTTACCACGCGAATCCATAGAAACCAGGCCTAAGCAGAGATTTTGTGCCTAATCCTCTATAGGAGCCCTTATAGAGTTTAATCATTGTACACTACCACATAAGGGCAAATTGCTGTTAGATTGCCGCAGATTGCCATTATGTAACCAAAAAATTGTTGAGATGTCCAGAAACTTCAACTGCCAGTTAAAGTTATTTAATTAATTAAATTCTTGGGTACCAAGCCTTATTACATAATAACGCTGCGGACTGTAAAGATATTAGTTTAGCTTACCGCCTTTTACTGAGCTAATAGCGATTTTCCATCCTAGGGATAGAAAATCCTAATTAGTCCATTTAACAATTAGAGCTAGCAGAACTCCACACCGCCAACCCCTTTAGCGTTATTTCTTTTCCTTCTCTATGCCTTAAGCGTTCCTTTTATATGTACATAGTAACCACAGCGTTGCCGGAGCTCCGCCTCTATAAGAGGGGGGGTAGTGTCACAGAACGCCGCCGTAGGAGCCTCTATGGGAGACTCCCTAGCGGAACCCCGTGCCCTTGCGTACGCTTCGCGTACAGCTTACGTCAGCCACGCGTAGTATATCACCTTCCTACGCCCTTGATCCTTACGATCGATCGCGCAACGTCTTGTAGACTCCTCGAATACATACGCTCTGTAGCCATTGCCTACGTCCCGTGACACTAAAAGAGGGTAAGATAGAGTTCTATAGTTATATAAAACGCAGAGCACGCAACAATAGATATAGAGTTAAAAACTATAGAATAGCGCAGAGCTAATAGACCTAAGCGGTACTAAAGAAACCTAAAGGTAGGAAAAAAAACTATAGAAACCTAGAGGTTAAGGATTAAGTAATTAAAGGACCTAAAAGCAGAAGCTAAACTAGGGATCTTAGTAGCAGAAGACATTTAGGCGGACTCCATAGCAAGAAAAATAGTTTAAAGATAGAGCTTGCATAAATTATAGAAAATAAAGTTATTTCGCTAGAGACTATAGAGGTAGTTAGAGTAACTATACAGTAAAGGGAACTAGACTAGCAGACGGCACATATATACAGAGGGACAATAGTGCACTATAAGGAATAAAAGAGTGTTTAATTAACAGTTTTATATATTATTATAACAACGCATACCAAATTTATAAGGACGCTAAGTATAGCGCAAGCTATTAGCTATAGGAGCTATTATTATCTAAGTTTAGAGGAACTAATAAACCAGCTTATAGATTGGATATTAAAGATAATAAATTTAACAAAGGCAAAGCATTTACCAATAATAAGGCAATAAAGGCAGCTTACTAGGAGCATGCAGACCTCAGAGAAGTTAAAATAAAAGTAGAGACTGAGACTATTATAGAACAAAGTTCAGTAACGGGTATTACAACACCGTTAGATACAATTTCTATCGCTTTATAAGACAATAGAAGTAATATTTAGAAGAAACTAAGCAAGCAGACAACTACTAGTGCTAGCTTATTACTTAATAAAGGTAAAAGGCTATAGGCTTAAGATTTTTAAGAAGAGATAAAAGAAGCTTAAGATTTTTAAAGTAAAATAAGACATACCTAAGGACCCACAACAGACGAAAACCAATAGGAAAGGGTAGTAACTTAGTTTAGTAATAAACGAATAAGTATAGGACGTAAGTTTAAGAACTATAAGTTTAGAGAATAAATAAGAACGTTAGCAATCCTAAATAAACATAGTATTTAGCCTAAAGATTAAATAGTTAATACTAGGATTAAAAAGTAAGATAACTATAAAGATTTAACTACAAGACATAGAAAACAAGAAACTATAAATAAGTTTAGAATAAGAATTATTGTATAGTAAGAGTAGAAGCTAGATAAAAGGTTAGCTATACTAGGTTGTATAAGGGATAGAGCACCTATATAAAGAATTACTAATAGGCTAAGTATAGGGATACCTAGGGCAAAATGGTTAGATAAACTAGAATAAGAAGAGGATCTAAATATTTTAACTAGGTTTAAAGAAAGACATACTAAAGGATATTATAATATAGTAATAACAAGGTACTTTCTAATAGATAGACCATATATACTAAACTAGTTATATGGAAAGTGGTATAGGCAACGACATAATAACAAATAGGAAGATTTTTATATATAGCTAGACAAAAAAGTTATTTAAAACTAACCTATTATAGAGAAACGTATAAGTTATATTAAAGGAGTGTTAATTATAACATTAAGGAACCTAGAAGAGGGATCTAGGGACTAAAGAAGTAAGTAACAAATCTTAGTACCTATAGCAGAAATACTAGTAGTTAGGTTAACTAGGTATAGGTTTAAACTTAAGGATAAAGATAAACCAAGAGTTAACCTAAAATATGCAGCGCATTATACACTATTATAGATAGCTTATATGGATAATATATATAATATATATAGAGCACCTAAAGATAAGAACCAAAAGTACCCAGCTAGAATATATTAGGCACTAGAGGAAAAGCGGTTTAGGAATACTAAGTATATATATAGTTAGCACCTAGTAGAAGTATAAGGTTAAGAAGACTTAATACTTTAACTAAAAAGATTCCTTATAGAAAAATGCCTAGATAGATAATAGTAGTAGGAGTGCCTAAAGAACACTTATCTATGGCATATAGAGGAAAAGAAATAAACTAAGTATTAGCTAAAGTTAGACCAAGTATAGGCAGGATTAAGCAGCCAACAGTTAGGAAAAGGGGAGGCGTATAGGACTAAAGGGAACTAGTATTAGAGCCTTAAACCCTTAAAGGAATTTAAGGTTAATACCTAAATTTAAGAGCTAAATAGCAAGATTAGTAGTTTAAAGCGTTAGTAGATAGTAGAGTAATAAGAAACCATATATTACCAAAGGCAGTAAAAAGGATGGGGTTACTATATAGACAAAAGGAACACCTATATCCACTTATAATAATTTTAGGAGATCAGATAGCCTATAGAGGAGGTATTATTAATCTCAAAACAGGACCTATTCAGATAACTATTAAAGGGAGACCAGTTAGAATGTCTTTTAATATCCTACCGTTAGGACAGGATAAGGCGATACTAGGAATGCCTTAGTTATAGAAGTACAATCTAAAGATTAATTGGGTTATAGGTTAGGTCGATATTAAAGATATATAACGGCGCAAAGTGCGATAGTAAACCAAGTTAGTATAGTACTAAGTTAGAGCGATATATAAAGAGACTAAGCAAGGCTTAAGTTATATACCAAAGAAATACCACAAGTATGGTAAAAAGTTATAGTTACTAGAAAGTGAAAAGCTATTAGAGTATATAGCTTGGGACTATAAGATAGAATTAAAAGAGGGAATAAGTCTAAAGTTCTTTCTAATCTATAAGCTTACTGAAACAGAGTTAATAGCGCTTAAGAAGTTTATCTAGAAGAACTTACGCAAGGGATACATTAAACCATTATAGTTATTAGTAGAATATCCAGTACTGTTCATCCCAAAGAAAAACGGAAAACTTAGGATGTGTATAGACTATAGACAGTTAAACAGCATTACCTAAAAGGATAGGTATCCTTTACCCTTAATTAGCGAAATCTAAGATAGGATAGGCAACGTAAAGATCTTTATAAAGATAGATCTAAGATAGGCGTACCATCAGATTAGAATTAAGGAAGGCAATAAATAAAAGGCAGCTTTTAGGTTAAAGGAAGGACTATATAAGCTATTAGTTATGCAATTCGGGCTTATAAATACACTAATAACGTTCTAGAAGCGAATTAATAGTGTGTTAAAAGAACACCTAGATAAATTTATTATGGCATACCTTAATAACATTATTATCTACTTAAAGAGTGAGAAAGAACATAGAGAATACATTAAATAGGTCTTAAAGAGACTATAAGAAGAACAGATGCTAGTAGCAATTAAGAAATACGAGTTCTTCACTAAGAAGACCAATTTTATTAGATTTATTATTAAACTAGGCCAACTTAGTATAGATCTAAAAAAGATCAAGGCTATAATAAATTAGCAAGAACTAGAGAACGTTATATAGTTAAAATCGTTCCTAGGGTTTTATAATTACTGTAGAAGGTTTATAGCGCAATAGTTATAGGATATTGAACTATTTACACAGTTAACAAAGAAAGAGGAACTATAGGCATAGGGAAAGGAGTAATAAAAACTGTTTAAGAGAATTAAAGAGTTATTTACCTAGGAGCCAGTTCTTAAGATCTATTAACTAGGTCTAAAGATGGTTATAGAAACGGATATATTAGACTTTACACTAGGGGCGTACTTCCTATAGAAATATTAAGATGGATGGCACCTAGTGGCATACTATAGTTGAAAGATAACACCACTAGAGTTAAACTATGATATCTACAATAAGGAGTTATTAGGTATAGTTACAGTACTTAAGAAATAAAGAGCATTCTTATAAGGCATAGAGAAACTATTTATAGTTAAAATAGACTATAAGAACCTTATAGGATTCCTAATAATAAAGAAACTTAACCAAAGACAGGTTAGATAGGCGGAAATGCTTATAGAATACTATTTCGAAATTCAGTATACTAAGGGTATAGACAATGCATGAGCAGACGCGCTAAGTAGAAAGGCTAAACTATAAAGTAATAAAAAGCTATTGGGAGCTTTATTACAAAAGAATTAAGATAGATTAATTAGGTATAATTATCTAAAGATTATAGCAACCAAGAAAAGTTAGATCTATAACTTACTAGAAAGTAATTAGATATAAAAGATCCAAAAAATATAGATAAAGGATTTAGACTTAGAGTAATATAAAAATAGAGAAGTAATGTATATACCTAAGTCTATTACAGAAGAATTTGTTAAGGAATTCTATAAGGGAATAATATAAGGACACAACGGAGCTATAGGCTTAGTGTTAAGACTTTAAGAGGAGTATATTATTTAAGGAATCTAGGGACTAGCAAGACAAGTTATAAAGAAATATTTAGATTGCTAAAGAAATAAACTAATAAGGCATAAGCCGTATAGAGGGCTATAACCTATTAAAACACTAGGAAGACTATGGGAAGTTATATTATAGGACTTTATTATTAAGTTACCAAAGTCAAGAGATCCTATTATAGGACAAGATTATAACGTAATCTTAGTAATAGTAGATAAGCTAATAAAGTAGGGATACTTTATAGCATGTATAGAAGAGATATTAGCAGAAGATATCACTAGAATCTATATAAAGAAAGTATTTATAAGACATAGAGCACCAGATAAGGTTATATTAGATAGGGATCTAAGATTTATAGCAGTATTTTAGGAAGTGTTTTTAGTAGAATAAGGGGTTTGCGTAGTAATATCTACAGCATATTATCCGCAAATGGATAGATAAACGGAAAGACTAAACTAGACACTAGAGCAGTATCTAAGGCATTATATTAATTACGCACAGAATAATTAGGTATTGTTATTACCAGTTACACAGTTTGCATATAATATAACACTATAAGAAGGAATGGGGACATTACTATTTAAGGCAAATTACGGATATAAGCCAAGAACATCGTTATCGCTATATTAAGTAAAAAAGATGAGTAGCACAGCTAAGTAAAGAATAGAGACGTTAATAAATCTTTATATAGACCTTAAAGAAACAGCTAAACTAGTACAAGAACGAATAAAAAGGTACTACAACACTAAGAGATCTAAGGGACCAGATCTTAAGGAGGGGGATAGAGTATAGCTACTATATAAAAATTTTAAGAGTTAATAATTAAGCAAGAAGTTAGACCATATTAGACTAGGACCTTTTAAAGTTAAGTAAAGAATTTTATTGGTTATATATAAGTTAAACCTACTAGCTAAAATAAAAATCTACCCTATATAATATATTGCAATGCTAGAGCTAGCATACGGGAATATTAAGCCACTAGTCTATAAGGCAGACATATATAAAGGACAAAAGGAAGATAAATAGTAAGTTTTAAAGATTATTAGTTATAAAGACATAGACAACAAAACGTGGTATAAAGTAAAGTAGATAGGCTATAGTAAAACTACCTAGGAACCACTAAGCAACCTAAGAAACGCTATAGGAAAGGTATAGGAGTATCAAAAAAAAGTAGGTTAGGTAATATTAACAAAGAAGGATTGCTAAAAAATAAGTTACCTAAGGGGGACCCAAGAGGAGCAATTACCAAGCTACTTAGAGTTGTTTCCCTTGCAGAAGGAGAGCCAATCCTTTTATTACCCAGCTTAGATAAACCCTATTAAACCAGTTTCTACTCCTTAGAATAGACCTTCTTACAAACCTTCTTAAGACGGGTTAACCGAGCGAACGCAACCTACTAAGACTTAAAGGAGCGACGTTAAGCCTTAAGGGCCCAAGCAGTCTCTTTAGTAGAATGGTAAAGTTTAGCACGCGCGGTGGCTAACTCAGACTTAAGCTTCGCAGCGGTAGATTAAATATAAGACCCTATAATAAGTTACTTAGGGAACTTAAAGACTGTTAAGAGTAATAAAACACGCATACTTAGCGTTAGAGATAGAGCAAACATTATAGGACGATTAAATGTTTGCTTTAGTGTACTCTAAATAAAATAAGGGTTATTAAGACAAGGGACTTGCTATTATAATATATACTAACCCTACTTTTACACAATAAGAATATGGAGATAACATTATCTTACTAAGCAATAGTATGGCAGCTATAGTGCAAGCATAACATTACGCTTATAAAGAAGAAGAAGCTTTAGGTATAATAAGCAAGGATATTAACCAGACTAATTAAACGGACATTACACCTCTAGTGGACAACTTGGAGATGTTAGGAATCTTTAAGGACAAAGATAAAGAGGAGGGAGATAGTATTACAAACACTTTAAGTACAATATTACAAACACTTTAAGTACAATATTATAACTACTTAGGGAAGAGTTGTAGGAAGCTAGTTAGTTAATATAGGTATAGTCTAGGATAGATCTGGTGGAACTATATAATAAGGAATGGTAAGCGAGTTATATAATGTTATACACAGTATACAAAGTGTATGTAGTGTATGGCTATATATAACACGTATAACACGTACCTTATATATAAGAGAGGATTTCTTAGGAGTATAGTTGTGTATTTAAAGGACCTTAGTCCCTACTATAGATAGTTCTCTCCTTATAGTGAATCTTAGAATATAATTAGAGTTAATCTATTAGGCAACCACTCCACCAGTTATTATTACGTTGTTGTTTTGTTCTTACCTACATACCCAGCCCAATAATAGAACCCACCGTAGTTCCTACTACAAGGTTCCGTTACATAAGGTAAGGCTGTGCCTTGAGCTAAACGCAGAGTCTATCTCTACAGCTGTCAGCATATACATTTGGTATAAAGTGCTTTAGCTGGCGCAGCGAAAGAAGTACGACAACAAAACGTAAGACGCTATGCTAGACCATCTGTTCTTAAATGTGAATAACACTTTCCTCTAGGTGGCTTTGGTCTGTTAAAATCTTAAAAAGATGTTATAATGGAACGTCCTTACAAAGCTAAACGTATTTCCACCTAGACTTAACTCTCTTTATGAGCAAATAATAGAGCAAATATGTAACTTAGACGATGCTAATCTCTACAAGCGGATACTGGCCTCAATCGCGATTGTATACCAGCCCATTACATTAAAAGAACTAACTTCTCTTGTTGAGATGCTTAAAGATATATCCGATGATCTAGAGTTATTAAGGAAGATTATTACCCTATGTGGTTCATTTCTTACTATTTGAGAAGGTACTATCTACTTTATATATTAGTCCGCGAAGGACTATTTATTTATAAATATATTTAATAAAATCTTTCCATCTAGAAGGGAAGAGGCCCACTATGTAATCTTCTTAAGATCGCTCCTAGTTATGTCTAGGACGCTACAACAAGATATCTACAGCTTATATGCGCTAGGATATCCTATTAAGCGGGTTAAACAGTAGGATCTAGACCCATTAGCAGTGTCACGCTATGCGTGTATCTATTGGGTTAATCACCTTTGTGACTAGAATTCTAACTCTTATACAAATTATAAGGTTAACCTGCAGGATAGAGGCATTGTCGACGAATTCTTAAGAAAGAAATACCTTTACTAGCTAGAGGTTCTTAGCCTTTATAGAAGTATATCACACGGGGTGGTTTTAATGGCAAAACTTAAGGCTTTAATCTAGGTAGTACTTAGACCAGCGATGCTATCTATGTATAGTTTATGCTAATATAACTTTAGGAAAGAGTAGATGCATTTATATTAACTGAGCTAGTTTGGGATGCGTGCCGATTTATTATATATTATAAGCAGGCAATTAAGAAGAGTCCTCTTCAGGTATATGCGTCTGCACTTATATTTAGTCCAGCCCGCAGCCTAATAAGGGGTCTTTTTAAGGAGGAAGAGCCGAAGTGGATGATGATAAAGCCGGCTATAGGAGATAATTGGAGTGCCTGCCTACAAACGCTTGAGGGCCATAACGATTGGGTCTGCTCGGTCGCCTTCTTACACGACTTGGCACGGCTCGCATCAGCGTCGAGCGACCGCACGGTTAAGATCTGGAATGCAAGCAGTGGCGAGTGCCTATAGACGCTTGAGGGCCATAGCGATTCGGTCTGCTCGGTCGCCTTCTCACACGACTCGGCACGGCTCGCATTAGCGTTGAGCGACCGCACGGTCAAGATCTGGAATGCAAGCAGTGGCGAGTGCCTGCAGACGCTCAAGGGCCATAGCGATTCGGTCTGGTCGGCCGCCTTCTCACACGACTCGGCACGGCTCGCATCAGCGTCGAGCGACCGCATGGTTAAGATCTGGGATGCAAGCAGTGGCGAGTGCCTGCAGACGCTCGAGGGCCATAGCGACTCGGTCTGGTCGGCCGCCTTCTCGCACGACTTGGCACGGCTCGCATCAGCGTCGAGCGACCGCACGGTCAAGATCTGGGATGCAAGCAGTGGCGAGTGCCTACAGACGCTCGAGGGCCATAGCGACTCGGTCTGGTCGGCCGCCTTCTCATACGACTTGGCACGGCTCGCATCAGCGTCGAGCGACTGCACGGTCAAGATCTGGGATGCAAGCAGTGGCGAGTGCCTGCAGACACTCTATATTGGCAAGGCACTCTCTAACATATCGATCGATACCACCGGCTTACATCTTTACACTGAAATTGGTACTATCGCTATTGATGCATCAATGGCTTTAAATATGACACCGAGTGTTACGGATCCCCGAAATCCTCAATATCAAGGCTGGGGTTTAAGTTCAGATGGAGCGTGGATAACATATAATTCAGCGAACTTAGTGTGGCTACCCTCAGAGTATCGGCCGTCATATTCGGCCGTGTCGGGGAGCACGATCGGCATCGGCGTTGGATCTGGAAAGGTATGGATATATAACTTCAAGGTTGACAACGCTTAGGGTTCTCGGGAGGGTTTATATATAGGTAACTAATAATTTTATATTATTATGTCTCTACTTTATAGAGGGGTCTGGGGGTAAGCGTGAATATATAGACTGGTAATTTGCCACTACGCAAGGTTGAAGCTTCTAGAATCCTCTAGATAGAGTGGCAAAATGGCTATAGGTAAGCGTAAAGATTTGACATAAAGAAGCGGTCGAATATTTGATCACGCTAGCAGGGAGGGCGGCCAACCCGCTCTGGCTATTCCCTTGTACAAGGGGTAACCTTACGCTCAGACCAAGTGAAGTTGTGTCGGAGCCAGAATATCAATACTAGCCGAGGTTTTAGTGCCTTGGCGGGCACTAACGGAGCTTTCGGCAACACTGGCCGAGCTGTATGCTCCTTGTACACCTTCATGGCGACTCCTGTCACATCCTTACGCGAGATCCATCGCTCTGAACCAACCAGATTCCACAAATGGATTTTCGACTCTAGGTCTCGTATTCTTCCGCAGCCGCACACATAATCAAGGATCGTTTCAAATCATTCGCTAAGATTCGGTCGCTACCTTGAGGATAAGGTGGGATTTGAAATTTGTTGCGATGCCCGCCTTGGGCGCTGAATATTCGGACTTCCCTAGCTCTTTTGGCGGGAATATCTGGTCGTCGTGGATGAGTGAACAATCAGTCTAGCATCATAATCAGATCTTCAACATCTTTCCGGTTCGGTTTAGTCACGAAACGATCACTAGTATGCTACCCTTAGGTTTAGGTCTCTATGGGTATTATATGATACCATAGAAGTCTTTTGCCTGCCATATATCAGAGCCAGGAATTTCGATCCCAAGGGAAAAAAAAAAAAACACCGTAGTTGGCCCTGGTCAATCGTCAAATATCCATCTATCTTGGCATGCGTAAGATTTCATGCATGTTTTGGAGATTACTGGTGGTCTCTCTTTTTTGTACGATTACTGAGTTCTCGTCCCCTGCACAAGGCGAGCAACATCATGAAAATGAAACCGTGCGACCGCAAAGGCGAGCGCGCGACGGCCGTGGATGCTAAATTGCGTGGAGGATGAGGCTTAGCCAGGGTGCCGTTTACTTAGTCTGGGATGGTGCTAAAAACGCTAAAAACAGCTACAAATGGGAACGAAAGGGAACGACAACCGAGTAACCTCAGATGTGCTAGTTCTTGAATAGTGAAATTCATTTAGAAGTTTTGTCATGCTCTTCGGCTTTTTAATAGCCGCAAATTCCACAGGTTCAAAAGTTTGTGTGGGTTTATGTGTAATAGAAGCGAGATATGTCTGGGTTGAGAACACCTAGTCATGACGGAATCTTGGCAAAAAGGGTTCTACTATTTTCTTCGGAGAGATTTAGCAAGTCAAGATACACAGAGGAAAACTGGATGTATCCAGAACTAGTAATACCAAGAGCCTATAAACCGCATACTAGTGCTATTCCGACAGATGCGCGGAAAATCTGTAAAACTCCTAGCCTGGATATTGCCATGAAGAAGCGCCATAGTCGTGCAATTGAACCCACCGTTCTAACTTCGAGGGTTTTCCTATATATCTCTTATCATCTATGAGTGTATTCTCATTCACAACCTAACAAGTTCCTTAAGCGCCAGCCTGCTGCAGCCCAGCTCTCTTCGTCCGCTGTGCCGTCCATTCCGCCACTCTTCCTCCACCCAAACCAACAACGCCGCACTTACTGCTCAGAGGATCCCGTGCCGCATTGCCGCATGTTATGCTTTGTTGTTCGTTTCAAAATCGCCAAAATGCAGCAGCATGAATGACCACACGTGTAAAAACCAACATACAGCCCGGGCGAGGCTGCTGCTTCCCGGAGGCGGCGTCTGCTGCGGACCATGTGTTCTTTAGATGCATATGCGTCCTCCATTTCTGTGAATTCATAATAGCCCGCCGGCACATTTCTTGCTGTCTCTCGTAAGCAACTCCCGCAACATGAAGCCCCGCATAGTCCGCATACTTCCACACCTTCTTTCCTATGGCGTTACCACCATTTTCGCAGAGCCTCTTACACTCTACAGCCCAGGCAATGGGCAGACAAATTTTGCGCTAGCGGCAGCTTTGACTGGATCCGAAGGCTGCAGCGTTCTGCAGAAAGGGTCGATCCAGAACGGGTTTTATGAGATGAACGATTTGTTCACCGCAGCATATCCTGTAGATTGGGACTCGGATAGCATCACAGACTACTTCGGACCAGCACAAAGATTGCAACCTTTCAAAGATATGGTTCAGCGTATGTGGACTTTAAAGGACGACTTTGGTTCACATTGTAAATGATACTGACAGATTGTGTGGTAGAAAACCTTCTCCATGCTCACGTGTACTCTTACATTCACGGAGCCAAAGCCTCAAACCCAGATATTCATGTGCGATGCGATGATCCATACAAAGTGTGTGGTTCTTGTAGTGTAGGACAAGGCGAATACTTGGCATACAACATTGGAAATGAGCCGCACATCAACTTCTGCCCTGGCTATTTCCGCCTTGGGGAACTTAGCGCCATTGTGCACGAAGTGACAGGAAACAAAACTTTGAAAGAGGATATGGATGCTTACTACAACCGAGGCACGTTCTTATTCTCTATTTTCTAAATTCAATAGTGACTAACGTAACCTACTAGCAACCGCCTGGGCTCGCCAAGTCATGCACATCTCCGTTGTCGGAACAGTAGCCCTAGAGTCTAAGAACCTCAATGGCAGTAGCAGCATTTCGCACATTCCTATGGGCAATTCATTCCTTGCTGGGGTTAAGTCTTCCGTGCCTCAGCCGAACAACCTGAGATACGCTTACGGCGCGCTACGTGCAAAATGGATTGCTGCGCTATCCCCACAGGAACCATATGATGCACCTAACAATCCGGAGAACTACGCCATGTACGCGCAAGCGCGATATTTGGAGAAAACACGGAATATTTACCCAAGGAATCCAGTCCTAGATTTAACGAGCCAGAGTGCGCTTCTAGCAGACGAGAAGTTACAAGACAGTGCGAACCCTAAATATGGGTGCTTTAACCGGCCAGATGTTGTGTAGGTTCCTCACAAACATTTAATTCTGGGTATGTTTACTAATTGCTGCCACAGGACTGCAGATGGTAGAACAAATGGAACCACAGTAATGAAATCTGCTGGTTCAAGATTTGATCTAACAAGTCCTCATAAGAGTGGCGAAGCGTTTTTTGCTCTATTTTGGGCTTTAGCTTTGATATCCATGGCTTGTTAAGTTTGAAGTCCGAGTTTTGATACCCTAAGAGGTTCTCTTGGTTGTTTTGTTCCCCTCTTTCCCTCGGGAAATTTCATTTTCATGTTGCCTTAGCCATGGCTCAGAACGCCATGCTACAGAACATTGCAGCCACGAGATCTTTGCAATGCATCGTACCTGTGGTTGGAGTGGGGGAGCTTGGATGACATTGACATGACATCATCACCATTCGAACCGTATTTTATAGTGTTGTGAAACATATTTGAGGAAATTGACTAAGAGAAAAAAAAGGTATTCAGCAGGGAAATGCAAACTGTTCAATTTGAAGACAAAAGCTTATAATATTGCAGTAGTCTATGAAAATGACAAGGATTCATGTAACGATTGAGAAGATCAAGACTCTATTGCGCAGACTCATGAGGTTTGGGGTATCGTAGATGCAGCGCTAAAGAGATGAGGTAAAATTCAGGCCGCAGAACCAGGTGAGGACCAGCCACAGAGATAAAATGAAGAAACGGAGCGAGTGCAATAACTTTTAACGAAGGAAGAAAAACGAAATCGGCTGGCATGGAAAAATGACTTAAGACTGCGAACACCGAACTGGAGTGGAGGAAATATATGTTGACGTGCAGATAGTGCATGTGCATGCTGGAAGGGTTGCACAGCCCTTAACGGCTGGGTGGTTGATCCCAGTGTCTGAGCATCTGATTCAAAGCCCAATTCCATTCGGAGACAAAAGCGCCGGATAACTGCGCCACACCTTCGGCGGAAGGGATACGATTGCCCCACATGGCTGGCTGTGAAGCCTGTATGCGGGCGTAATAGGGAACAAGTTGACTAAGCCAAGTCAGCCACAATTTGATGCCGCAGACAGCTTCAAAAGTACACACTCATTCTGAATCTTCGTTAGAACCAACCAGCAAAAATTCCAACTTCGGTTGCTCTGTGGATCAGAGTAGACACGGCGTTTGGCCTCCTCTAGGCATTCGGAACTATTGGCAATATGATCAGCCTATCATGCCATACAAGTAGACAGCGAGTTTCTAGCTGGCATACCTGAATGGGTAGTTTTTGGTAAGAGCTCGCAGCTCCGTCAGCAGGCTATGAGAATTGACGTAATAAGACCCTACCAAACGTGTGAGCCTGGACACCCTGTTGAATACCCTGTTGAGTCACCGCAAACTTACATGCTGCTGTCATGGGTTCGGTGACATCGGGCGAGCCAAGAATAGCGAATGCCTTTTCGATTCTTCGAAGTTCGACGAGTGTGTTGACCCGGTGAGATTGTAAAGCATGGATTAACTGCTCTTTTTCGGCCTGGTTAGGCTAAATCAGTAACATTATAGATGGCTAAAAACTTGCATAGCGGGACCTTGAGGCCTAATAGAGAGGGTTCAAAATAGCCTTGACACCAACTGTGCTTGCAAATGTTGCGGAAGGAAACATACCAAAGTAATCTTCCTTGAGCTAGACATGTTTTCAAATGACGGTAGGCTGTAAGAACGAGCTGGTGGGTTGCTATACTCGGAATCCACAGATGAGAGAGAATAAACGGACATATATATTGGATCGGGGTAGTCGGCGAAGTTGACTCGGGGTTCTGGAAGGTCGGTTTGTGACCCTGGAGAAGTAGGAGGAGCTGGTGGGACGACTGTTGGTGGAGGGACCTGTAGCGGCTCTGGTGATGAATATATAGGGAAGTTTTGAGGATTATCAATGCCCTCCGGATCCCTTAGGCTTGAATGTGGTGATGAAAGACGAGTGCGACGGTTCCTTCCACTGCTTGGTACTGTGAGATAACTAGATGAAGGTATGCTCTGCCGTGCAGAAGGAGGTTGAGATGATTTAGGGGAAGAAGCTGTGGAATCTTCTGGCTGTGAAGGGCTCATTGTAGATGAAGGCCTAAAGGGCTTTATACAAATTTAAGGTAATACTTCTGTCCCAAGAGTTTAAGTTCTGACGTAGAGTGAAGAGCGAATGAGACATTGAATCCTACACTAGCTGGACTGGAAGACCCTGTAAGGATCAACTTAGCCACAGAAGCAGATAAGTCTCCGAAGCCATAGCACTTTCCCGGAATACGAAGCGTTTGGTGGGGGGTGAAAGCTAAGCATGGGTCCATATTCTAAAGAAAATAGAGAGTCTCGGGACAGAGTGCTGATAAGATGATGACAAAAGGTGAGAACTCGGATTTCAGTTTTTACTAGTGTGAAAAATATGATTTGTATAACCCTAGGCTTGCATATTCATGATCCAGGATACTGTAGGCTGTATACGGATCTCCCGCCTGTCATCTAAGAGTTAAAGAAAGGTCATGGTCATTTGCGGGCTCACAGTGGCTGGAGATATCCGCACGGTCCGGTCGATCCTCAGTTTAAGGCCTCATTACGGCTTAATTAGATCACTACAGCCACCACATACAGACGAACTTGTCCCTGTACGGGTCGCCATTGGCTTCCAGGGCCAAAGGGGATGACCGTAACGGATGAGCAGTAGTGGGGCAGTTCTGACAACAGGCACGCCGAGCTCATGATTATACTCGTGCTGCAGAAAGAATGAAGATGATTGCGGGACCTAGCGCTGTGATCGCTCGGAGGAGCATCAGCTGAATCGGCATGGGGCTACGGAACGTTAAAGGACTGAAATCTGGGAGTGATGCGCAAGAGCGAGTCAAGATTGGTGTGCGAATCTTCGACGAGATGGAAGAGGGCTCGCTTCTTGGAAGTTGAGGCTGATGCTGATGCTGAGCTGACGGGCGGTTTGACGTACGTACGTAGTCGTCGGATCAGGCCGACAAAATGGCGGTTCCAAAACTAAACCGCTAGTATTCCCGGACTAGACTCCAGGCCGCAACGCTCTTTGGCTGTCCTTCCTTTCGCAGTACCTGTACATCTGTTGAGTTCCTCAGTATTGTAGGCCGCTTTGCTAGAGCCTCAGCGCAACGAGTTTGCCTGAGCATCTTGTGCGCTCCTCACTCCCGACGCCGCATTCTCGCAGCCACAGTGACGGGAAAGGTTGTCTCGGGCATTGACTGAGACATGTGGCTCTGTGGCTAGGTTCCGAAAGAACCTTAACCTGAGATCTCCTTGGCCTGTCAGCTCTAGCAAGGTGACTGGGATGTCATGAGGCTGAAGAATTCATGTCAGCCACCACGCGTCCTGGTCTCAATCTCTGCAAAGATATGGCCGCTGGTCCAACTCCCCAAAGTATTGGCTAACAGTAGACAAGACAACTGCTAAGCATCGGAGATCATCCGCTAAAGGGAATATGAAATAAGCATGTTTTCTGACCGCAGCTCTAATTTGAATCCCTTCCAATCAGGCCGTCCTGGATGCCACATTACCAAGAACTCCACATCGAGGAACTTTTGTTGCATGGTTCAGCCTCATGATTCCCTGTTATCAGCTTAAGGTTGAATTCTAACGTTGTTTTAGCGCTCCCGCACCATCCTATCATTATTCGAGATTGCAAGGAGTTCCAGTCCCGAATCCCAGGTCTCGAGGGGGGAGGTCTGGATTCTCACCCTACATGTCAGGTATCCGAGGACTTTCGCTGATTCCCTCAGGTCCTGTGCATTCATACCGCAGACGCCGAAAAACCCTCAAACTCACTGCAATTATTTCCCTGGTTGTAAAAATATATTTCATTCTATCATACCATTTCTCAAATCTAGCTAGACTGGCGCTGGAGCCTCTCACTAAGCGATTCACCCTACTGCTGACGATGTACTTAGGTCAAATGATTCGCTACAGAAGTAATGACGGAACAAAATATCTTGTGCTATTTTTTTCTCGGGTCGTAATTAGAATATCTCTAAGGAAAATGGCTCTTCGTTTCCGATTGTTTGGAATCCTTTCATTTCCCTCCAATGCTTTGTGCGTGGTACTTTATTTTTGGTCTTGGGGACCGTGAACGTCCCGCATGTTATACGTCTGAATAGAAAGAGGTAGAGATATTGGACATTCTCAGATTATTGTTAACCCAAAAAGACCAAGTGCTCTACATTGAACCTGGACTAGGAGTTCAAGTTCAGTTGTCAAAGGCCTGTTTAAGTTGGTTTGACTCACATTTTACAAAAATAGGGTCTCAGCTGTATGTCTCTCTGTGTAGCGATTGAAATGTATTCCTCGGAGCCATACTTGTTTTTCATTGGCAAGTGTATGCCCTTTTTTTCAGGTGTTGAAGAATGGCTTCATTTCCGATCAAAGTTGGAACAAAAACTCCGCTGAATCCTTAAAATAAAATATAATAAAATTCTGTGCATTATATATATGTGATTTCCTAAATTTGTAGGCTTCAACCGTCCCGTGCCGTCTATGACGCAATTAGGAACGCTGCCTCTGCGGTGCTGATTGAGCAAGCGGCGAGCCAGAAAAATTACGAAGTTAATACGAATAAAAAGGCTGTAAAGAACTGTAAAGTAACTTAATGGGCCACCGGTGTCATTCCGCTGATGGAAGTATGACAAGAGGTTGTTTTCTTTCGCGAGATGGCCGTGTGGAAGCTTCGCCAAGAAGCTGGCCAGGTGACGTCCTTTCTAGACTTTTTGGAAAACACAGCGTTGGTTTCCTGGCTTCCTGGCCTCCTGGCTTCCTGGCCTCCTGGCTTCATATCTCCTCCATTCTCTTTCACGCAGTCTCGTCCTTCGTTTATGGCGTCGTGAGCTTTTAATTGACTCTCAACCCCGGAGGTTTAATCCTTGCACTCTCCCTGCCGTCTTCTCACGCCCTCCCTATCCAGCACATGAGCCAAAGGCAGTACTCCACAATGAAGCGGTCCTCGAAACCCGCCATAGAGCCTAGGCGGAAGTCCTCTATATTGCATTATCAGACCTTCCCAACGAAGCCTCCGGCATCTCGTGGTCGTCCTCCGTCTTCCTCGCCCCAGCCATACAATGGCTCCCACAGCCACGGTTCCGACTCCGATGAAGTCCACCACGAGTCCCCGCTTCCGAAAAAGCAGCTAGCAATCCTAGCGGTGATAGCTCTAGCCGAACAAACCGCACTCAATTCAATTAGTCCTTACTTGCCCGAAATGGCTTCTACATTTCCAGAGGTTAAAGAGGGGCAGGTCGGACTGTATGTGGGCTTGATTGCCTCTTCGTTCGCTCTCGCTCAATTCGCCACCAACTTCTTCTGGGGATGGCTATCGGACAGAATAGGCAGGAAACCGGTCATCTTGACAGGGACGATTTTGACGGCTGCATGCTTTGTTGCTTTCGGGTTCTGCAGGACATTATGGCAGGCAATTGTGGTACAAATGTTTATGGGCTTGGTCAATGGAAACCAAGGTGTTGTGTCGACATGTCTTGGCGAGATCACGGATCGAAGCAACCAGTCAAGAGCATTTACTTATCTTCCGGTGGTGTACGGCATTGGTGGCATAACAGGTCCTGTTGTAGGAGGAGTCTTGGTCTTCAAGGATAATCCATTCCACCAGGGCAAGCCGAACCCTTATCCATATGTTGCACCAAACCTGTTTGCAGCTGCGGTACTTACTGTGGACCTGATTCTTTCAATGCTATTCCTCGAGGAAAGTTTGGAGGAAGCAAAAGATCTCCCACCGCTAGGGAAAAGAGTGGAAAATCTCTTTTCCTGGCTTTGGCAATTCACCAGCTCAAGTCGGCCCACATACATACGCCGACTAATTGGGAAGGGCAAACGAGATCATCGACGCCGACATCTCAGCCACGTGGAAGAAGAAGACGAAGATGCATTAGGCTCGGAATCGGAAGTTTCTGCGCCCATGTTATTCCCGGAAACCTCGGGTGAGAACCTAACGAAGAAGGAGATCTTCAACCGCGACACGATACTCCTTCTCCTAACATACTTCATCTTCCAGCTCGCCAATATATCCTACAATTCCCTATATCCTATTTTCGCTGCCGCTCCACCTCCCACGGGCCGCAAACTCTCCCCAGAAGAAATCGGGCTCTCGTTGGCGTTTGCAGGTGCTGTCACAATTATTTTCCAGATTGGCATATACGGGAAGTTGAGGAAGAAGATTGGTAACAAAACTACCTACAGAGTCAGTTTAGCGGCGTTCGTTACGGCGTTTCTCATGATGCCTTGGGTTGGTTACAAAGATAATAGTGGTCCAGGAGTTGGGAGTGGAAAGGGGTGGTTTTGGGCTGAACTAGGGTTTGTTTTGATTGTCAAGACTGTTGCGGCAGTGGGAGGACTTACGTCTGCACTTTTACTGGTGGGTGGCTTCTCTTACCAACTCCCCGAGTATCAAACTTCATGGCAATGTCGGGTCCATTCAAGCTGACGCGCTTGCCTCCTAGATCACTAACTCTGCACCTAATCACTCCGTCCTGGGCACCTTGAACGGGCTCGCTCAAACCCTCTCCGCTGCCGGCCGAGCCACCGGCCCCTTCATCTCCGGCAGTCTCTTCTCAGCCGCAACCCACGTCGACCCAAAGGGAGAGGCTCTAGCTTTTGGAATATTTGGCGGCATTTCCTTCATTGGTTTCTTGCTGAGCTTTGGCATTAGAGGCGAAAGCCTAGAGGCAGAAGGGTGGGACGAGGAAGAAGGAAGCGAGGATCAGGACACAGAGGCCGAAGAGTAGGAACGAGGGCTCCGGCCTCTTTTAAGATGATGAACTGTAGAGAAAAGGCGTTATTCCTGTAACAAGTTCTGTGATGATGAGACGGTTAACGATTGTGATGTTTCGGCGTTAAAGTTCTGCATAGTCTTAGAGTTTTGGCATATCCGCAAGGATTACATGCGGATATCTGCAAGTAACTCTCTGATTTCGTCGTACGTGTATAAAATATATTAGGTATAGAAAATACTAGAAGAAGAATAAATATAGGTAGTAAAGCCACCCTTTCAACATATAACATACACCTCTCTGCACGAGGAAGCTATCTGTCACTAAGCGACGAATCAAAATTCTGGGACAGAAGTACTGGAAGGTGCTCTGGTAAAGAATGAGACTTCGGTGACTGAAAGAATAACTAAATTGCGCTATGCCCGCAAGAATGCTATTTTCGCAGGTGGGGTTACTGGAATGTTATTTATTATCTTGGTGTAAAGGCGTGAGCGAGCTCTAGGAATTGGCTATGTTTGGATCATAGTGAAAGCAGAGGACGCCGTTCAGCTCTTCGCCCCACTACACGTGTGTGATGGAATGTCGTAGTCGAGCGATCAGGGCATCCAAAAGTCAAGCTGAACGGACTGATACAGCATATAATCACTCTTCCCCCAAAAAGGAACACACATTAACATCAATCGTAGTGCATTAGCCATCACTAAAACAGTAGCGCTACATATACATTAGCACCCGCGCCTAGCCTAACGGCCGACCCCATCATAAGCCAGAACATTAGCCGCTCTCGACTATCGGTAATCGCTTTAAGATGTCTAAAAAGGCACTCCATACGCCACGATATGAATGTAACGCCAAGCCCATGCAATTCCCATGATCATCATGCATCAAGCACAATCCGGAGCGCCCTTCCAAAACGCAGTAGACTAAGCGGCTTTTCAAATTCCCCATGCAAAGGGAAGCAGAATCATTACATGACGACGCAGTCAGCCTCGTGCTGCTTCTGGTTGCTCCTGCTCAGCCGCTCGCGGTTCCGCTGCACCTTGACACCGCCCTTCTTCAGCTCCTCAAGGCGCTCTTGCGCTTTGGGGAATCTGTACGCTACATCACGAATTAGCAAATTGCATATTCAGGATCAGGACTGGGACTGGGACCAGATGATTAAGAGAATGGAATTAAACTCACCAGCAGCCCTTCCATACCATCTCTTCGCCTCCTCCAAGCTTCTCGGACACCCAATCCCGACCTCCGTAAAATACCCCATCGCAAACAAGGCCTTCGGCAGCGGTGGCTCCGCACACGCTGCTTTCCTAGCCCAAAGATACGCCTCAGTATCTGACTGTTCCAGGACGCCCTGGGAGCCCGTCAAATACCAGCCCGACAGCGCCAGCTCCGCCTGATGCTCCTCCTGGGCCGCCGCACGCGAGTACCACGCAATGGAGGACCTCGCATCGATGGGGCAGCCCAGCAAGCCATACTCGAACGTCTGGCCGAGACGAAACTGGCTGAACTTGTAACCCAACTCGGCCGCCTGCTTGAACAGACTGAGCGCGTACGCCTCGTCGTGGATGATGCGCTCGTTGCCGGTCTGCGCCTCGTACAGCAGGCCGAGCTCGTGCAGCGCGTGCGGGTTGTCCTCGTCCGCGCGGTCCGCGGCGCGCTTCAGCATGTTGACCGCCTCGCCGATGTTCTTCGGCTGCCCCAGCAAGCCCTTCAGCAGGATCATCCCCATCTTGTACATGGCGGGCGTGTCGCCCAGCGCCGCCGCCCGCTTGTACCATTGCACGGCTTTGAGCGGGTCGCGCCGCGTGCCGCCGCCCTCTTCGTTGCCCATCTCGCAGCACACCGCCGTGCGGTATGCGCTTGCGGCGTGCCCGGCTTTCGCGGCTGACTGGTATAGTGCGAAGGCTTCTTTGGTGTCGACTTCGAGCCCCAGCAGCCCTTGCCCGTAGCAGTCGGCTAGGTAGAACATTGCGTCTGGGTAGCCGTTGCTGACGAGCTTTTTGACGATTTTGTGCGCTTCGAAGATAAATTTCTCGCGGTTTTTGTTGCGGGTGCGCGTGTCGGCGCGGCCGCCTTCATCAGCTAGGATGGATGCTGCTTCGACAAGCTTCTTTGCTAATAAGAGACCTGTTTTTTGGTTTTGCGGGGTGAGTTTGAACGCATTGCGAAGTCGGTTGAGCTCATCGTGGGTTACAGGGTGAGGAACTGAGGCACGTTTTGCGGGTGGTGGCATGGATGATGGCTGTGGAGCGACATTCGCTGTAGGAGTAGGATCTGTATTATATTGTCTAATTGGAGGTGGTTTGGAATTTTGAGGTGTGGATGACTGGTCCATTAGACCTGGTCGGACTGGAGTTGGATGCTGTGGGAGCGCATCTGGATTGCTACGACGGCCTTGAGGAGCTGGCCGTTGATTCATTGGGACACCCGGTAGCCCACCTGGGACTCCATTTAGTACAGCTCCCGGGAGGCGTTGTCCAGGCATTCCACCCATCTGCGGTGGTCCGTTTGACATTCCGCTAGGGCCTGGATCTGACCATTGGCTTTGTGCTGAGAAGCTTCGTTGAAACGGTGGATGCTCTGGCCTTTGGTACTGCGGGTCATTCAGTGGGTATCTTTGAGGCTGACCTGGTTGTTCAGGTCCATACCCTTGTCCTAGTGGAGATTGACCTCTAGGCATCGGCAGAGGAGGACCTCTTCCTCGAGGGCCGCTTGGAAGGCCGTTTGCAATAGCGGGAGTTGAATTTGTACGTGAGATAGGAGGAACATCAGGGATATCGCCAGGCATTTCAAAGACTATGGGATTACTTGCTGTCTCATTTCCAGCGAGTAAATTGGACTGAGAACGGCTCTTTTGTGCCTGCTGATAGAAATCCGTATTCTGACCCCCTGATCCCTGGCCTACATAATTTTGGGACATTGTTGCCATTGGTGGAGCTGTTGTGGCTGGCACCACTTCCAGATGGTGGTCAATAGTATACCCTCTGCGGTGGGTGACGCTTTGATTTGGTATAGCGTCGAAGTTTGGCATGTCCTCTTCAATCGCTGCATCTCTACTGTCTGGTTTCCGACTATGGGGCGGATTCAGGTTCTCATAGTAATCATCGTAGAAATCTCCGAGACTTTCGCGTCTCTCAGGAGGCTGTTGTTGCTGGACGGGAGGAGGTCCTTGCGGTATTGGCCTACTGTCAAGTTGATGAATAGATTGCCCATTAGGTTGGTTTTGACGTACTCCTGTTGCGGTAGACGGACGTGGAGGAATATAGCTAAGAGACTCCGGACCGTGATACCCAGCTGTAGGTCCAGGTTCGGCCCACTGTGCCTGTTCACCTTGGAAACCTTGGCTGTTCACGGCATTGGGAATATTTTGTGGCAACGTCATTGCTCTTTGAGTGTTAGGGCCAAAAGCTCGTTGTGAAGGCGAAATGGGCATGTTCAGGTCCTCATAACCGCGCCGCTGCGGTTGTGTTCCTTCTAGGTTCATCGGCGGTGGTCTCTGTTGAAGGTAGCCTTGCTGCTGTGGAGGCGGCACCCCGCGCCCATTTCCTTGAAATTGCCTTGGGTCTTCGCCGTAAGTTTCCGGTGGTCCATAGCCACGCCCTCTACTTGGTGGCGGTCCCCGGTTTGGGTAACCTTGTCGAGGAGCTGCCCCTCTTCCTCGCCCAGGAGATAAAGCTCTTTCAGGAGATGGACGCCTCTCCTCATTTGTATGATTATCTATGCTCATTAACGCCATAGCTTCATCCATGGAGCCGGTCTTAGGTTTCTGCTTGATTTTTTGTGTGGGAAAAATGGGGAAAGGGTTATCTTGGCTTAGGGTCACAGGAGATAGAGGAGACAGAGGAGATTGAAGTATTCGTTGTTTGGCTATGTGGCATGTCAGCAAGCCCTAGATAAATGTTTAGTCAAACTCAATTCAACTTCATACCTGGTGGCTTCTGCGGCTGTTGAATATTTTGGGGACTTTGTCCTCGGCCATTACCAGGACCCCTCGAATTACCACGCTGCACTCCTTCATCGACCAGTCCATCTGGTTCCATTGGCCGACTGCGCTGCTCATACCCTCGAGGCTGACCTTGATACGGTGGTTGCTCGTTGTACATGGGTTCTGGCCCGAACTGGCTTTCTCTTGGAGGCGGCATTCTGCCCTGAGGAGCATTGTATCCCTGATTCTGAGGTGGTGACCTCGGCTGACCGTTCATATCATAGCCTCCCTGATACTGCTGACGCTGTGGCGGTGGTCGTTGCCCGTCCATGTTCGCATTCCCCCAACCGGCGCCCTGCCTGGGATCTGCATAGCCTTGTTGATATCCATTATTCCATCTGTCATCCTGTCCCTGGTTATAACCATCATAGCCATCATAACCATCATAACCATCATAACCATCATAACCGTTATACTGATTGTTGTATCCTGCCGGTGGTCGTCCTTGTGGAAGCCCCTGATTATAGTACTGACGCGGCGGAGGTTGCTGATAGTTTGAGTGCTGGTCGTATGCCATGGCGCTTTGTTATGGAAGACTCGTTGAGCGCAAAATCCCTCGCGAGATCAATCAACGTTCCGGCAGTCTCGGTTGTATCGTGAGGGAGAAGCGCAAAGCAGACCGAGCCATACACGATGACGGCTCAGAGGCGCACAGACTGATTACGTCGGCCAAATTGGCGGAGTGGGGAATAATAAGGAGGTGCTCAAGGACTAGTGAGTTTAAAGGAAAGGTGAGGGAGCGTAGTTTACGAAAGTTTGGTGTTTACCCAGATTGGCGAGGTCAGCGATTATCCCGGCCGGAGGTGGTTAAATGAAGGCCATCAGGTGTCCAGCACCGCGTCAAAGTAGAAGGGCAAGTAGTACGTCGTCTCTAGCGGAATTCGGGGGGGTTGCAGCCAGTGGATGACTTGCCAAGGATCTTTGACGGAAGGTCCTTGAAACCTTTGCGCCACAGTGGCTGCAAGGATTTTCAGAGGCCGATCCTGGAGCTACGGGGCCGATTTAGCCACTGAGTGTAACAGGAACAGGGAAGGTGTGTTAAGGTGGACCGTGATGAGGCCTACAGGTGCGAGAATGGGCCACGGTCGTCCATCCAAACGCCCAGCATCTGGAGGATAGGGGGAGATTGAGGATGAGGGCAGAGTGAGGGAGGAGGCAGCAGTAGAGTAGTTGGAAGAGGAGCAGAAGGGTCAGGTTTCAGCTGGGCGCGTCAAGATGCGTATTCGTGTCTGTTATTCAAGCGTTCGACGATGTCACAGGTAGTTGAAGCTCCATGCCGCCGCGAACGTGCCAATCAAGGCTCAGCTGCCTCCGCGCCCGAACGCCTCCAACGTTGCGCCAGATGAGATAAAGAGCGAACAGTATGCCGCATGCACAGACTCCCGGCTAAGCCTCAAGCACCCTAAGCAGCCAAAGCAACTAGCTCAATCCATCAACGGCAACTGCACACCACCTGTTTCATCATCATCTCTAACCCCTCCCGCTTCCTTCAGCAACAGGGAGTTTAGACCTCATTCCAGGGGAGTAGGGCTGAATCCCGGTTTGCAACTCTTAGATCTTCGATCTCTTTCCGTCCCCGCCATGCCGAGCCCAAGAACCACCTTCAAGATGCTCGCTGCGTAAGTCAGAATTTGCCATAATCATGATTCCGTTATGTCAATTGGGGTTGACATCTCGGTAGCGGTGCATTCATGTGTATAGGCGGCCCAGCACTGGTGTGGTACGTGTCGCCGACTGAAGAGGAGCTTTTCAAGGTGTGTCATTTCAGCTCTGCTACATCACATATGACGCCCCTATCACATAGCGTAGCCTAATGCTCCTGTAGAGATACAACCCGGACTTGCAGAAGCGCTCGCTTGAGAACCGGAAGGAAAGACAGGAGGACTTCGATAAATTTGTCACCAACCTAAAGGAGTATTCCAAGTCAGACAAGCCTAGTAAGTATATTTATTCTATTCCAATGCGTTTTCGCCAAAGCCCTTCTCCTGCTAATTAAATTATTTTAAAGTATGGGCAGTAGCAAAGGAGGCTGAGGAGAGAAACCGAAGAGAGGCTGCTGCAAAAATGAGGGAGGAGCAGCAAGCCCTCGCCGCTGACATCGAGAGGCGGCGGCAGGAAATCAGATCGAGCGCTGGTGGCTCATAAAAACGTGGCCATGGCCCATCTTTCCATGTATTAATGCTTGTACATTACGCTGCTCTTCCCTGTATATAAATAACTCGGAGATTTTTGGCGCCTATCTACCGAACTATCTTTCGCTATGAAATACTACTCTAATGTAAGGAATCACATTTTCGGAATTGCGTTGGGGTAAGCTCCCAAACTTTAGAAAGAGAACTTTCATCACTTCTATTATTGGCCCTAATTTCCACACTTGAAAATCCGCTTCTTCGCACTAGTTGAGAATATTCATATATGCGTTGTAGGCAGTCCCACTGGTAGGTTCAATGCTGTAGATATAATCGGCCCATCATGGCCCAGTAGCCCACCACAAAGTGCCAAGCCAGACGCCTGAGTTTGAGTCCATGTAGCCTGCGCAGCCGTTTCGCATCGACTGTTTGCGCCGCCGGCGAATTCACCAATTATTCCCAATTTTCCGTTGCTCTTCAGCCATTGTGTGGCAGCTGGGATGCGCTGGCCAATAGTGCTGGAGACGCAAATTGCGCTTGTACCTGAGCCGTCGCCGTCGAGGTATTGGTGCATTTGGTAGATAATCTTGTTCTGCGGATCGGTGAAAGCACCTATGGTAGCTCCATTCTTTCTGGAAGTTCGTGCCCAAGCTACAGTCCAGTCGTTGCCTTCAACTGTAATATATTGAGAGGTTGCCCCCGCTGCACGGACGCCGTTGATAGCGGCTTGATTGAGATTTACAACAAGACTTTGATCCATATCATGGTCTAAATTAGGAGAGTTGATGCGTTAGCTCAATGATTAGCGCAAAGAATAAGAAGACAAAGTTCTTACATCTATTGTGGGTGTCAAATATTACCTCGCTGTTGCCTGCAAAAGCTCTAGGAAGAGTCTTCTAAAATGACTGGAAATCGCTAGTGTCCGTGATTATGTTACTATGTATCTGCCGTAGTTGTGTGGCACATTCATTGCATAAGCACCCTTGTTTGTAATGTAGTTCACAGTCTACGAAACTAGTCAATTTCAGGGGTACACCAGACGATATTTCGCGCAGCACTAACGGTGGTAAGACCAGCCGGTAGGCGGAATCCAATGATCCCGTATTGAGTTGGGAATAATACGCTTCATCATAATATTCGCGCGGAATGCATTGAAGCCTTTGCTGACGAAGGTCTAGAGTGATTGTTAGTGAGGAAGTCCACTACCATGTTCGGCATGCCTGCTCATATCAATTGTGCTCAAAGTAGGCCGAACATAGTCCTTGCCCTTGGTGCCAGGAAGATTCGTGTTTCCAAATTCTGGACTGCTCTCATTGATACCGAAGAACTCTAGCTTGGAAGCTCGCTTTTACTTTTCCTTAACTAGGGCTGCTAGGGTAAGCTCGCCGTATCAGCGGTAGAAGTATTGAGAAGAAACTCATGACGAGAGAATGCATACTATTGATCCAACAGAAATGGAGGAATGTACTGAAGCACCATCTACAAAAGAGCGCGAGGCAGCGCTCATATACTTTGAAGCATCTCCTCATTTTGCACTGCATTGCTCAATTGATCGTGAAGAAATCCAAACACCGGCGCAAACATGACTTTAGTCGGAGCGCCACGTCCGTCGGCATCCACATCATAAGTGCCATATTGGCCGACGCGGAGTGTACTGTTGACTGGCTCTGGGGGGAAATGGCTTGTGGATGATTTTTATAAGCCGGACCAAGGGCAGGCTAAAAGAGCCAACCAGAAGTAGCAAAATGTTCTGACCTCCAGCGCATCTTGTGCGCATGAGGAAAAATGTGGATTGTGGGGAAATATATTGCGGGAACCTAAGACAGGGGTTGGCCTTAAATAAAGACTCCAAGGCGACAGCCGACTTTAGTGAGTAGTAACGTCGGGGAAAGCAAATGCGACAAGTCAAGACACTGCGAGGAAATCAATGGGGGCTATAGCTGGCCCACAAGACGGAAGAGGTCCTTCCGCACATAGAAAACGGTTAGCATAGATGGAAATGTGGTGTAGTTCCCATGACAGCAATTGATGCCAAATCCGGATCTCAATTGCACCAATCTGATTCTAGTATTTGGGAATTCTACCAGAATGGTATTTAGGCCGGCATACTACTCCCTTGCTTGGCAGTTGGGCAGAGACGGATGCGTGTAAGGAAGAAGACGATGAGTGGTCGTGGTGTTGAGAAACTGGAAACGTGACACCGAGGCCAAAGCGCGAAACCCTGCCGCGCTCCGTCTCCCACTTCCCCACCAAGGCTACCAATCTCTAGCAATCTATACCAGATGCCCAGCAATGAGAAAACGCCGGTGAAGCTGTCACTTCCTCTGGTAAACCCGCTACTCGCTTCAACTATGAATGATAGACAGCTAAAGACCACTACAGGAATTCCAGCAGGACATCTTCAAAGAACTCCGAGAGGAGGATGAACTTATCCTCATCGCCCGTGGCCTTGGACTTTTACGGATTGTGACAAACCTTCTTCACTCCTACGATGCCGCCGGGAACAACTTAATCCTACTGGTGGGAGCAGACGAACGTGAGAATGTATGGATCGGCGAAGCTTTGGCGGAGCATGCTGCCATCAGCATGTCTCCTAAAGCCAGAGGGCTGAGCTTGGTCAATACCGATATCATGAGTGTAGGGACTCGAGAAAAGATGTATGCACAGGGAGGCATATTCAGCATCACATCACGGATACTCATCGTAGATTTTCTGTCTGGGCTGCTAGATCCTGCGACTGTTACTGGAGTCGTAGTTCTACACGCGGAAAGAGTTGTGGCAACATCGCTAGAGGCTTTTATATTGCGTATATATCGTCAGAAGAATAAGGCAGGATTTTTGAAGGCATTTTCTGACAGTCCCGAGCCATTTACAACCGGCTTTTCTCCTTTAGCAAATATGATGAAGAACCTTTTTCTCCAGAAGCCATCGTTATATCCACGCTTTCACGTTACCGTCGCGAAATCTCTTGAAGGGCGGAAGAAAGCAGAGGTTATTGAGCTAGAAGTTCCCATGACAGAGGGGATGAAGGACATCCAAAATGCGGTTCTTGAGTGCGTCACAGTCAGCATCAGCGAACTGAAGAAGGGTAATACTGGACTTGATATGGATGATTGGACAGTGGACAGTGCTCTACACAAGAACTTCGACGCAATTGTAAGAAGGCAGCTAGATCCTGTATGGCATCGCACAAGCTTCAGGACACGGCAAATAGTGCGTGATCTTAGCCTACTACGAGCCATCTTACAGTAAGCACCCAGTTCGTGAGTTATGATAGTTCAATGCTAACAAGCCAGTGCTCTTTTAACGTACGATGCTGTAAACTTCAACAGATATCTAGATACCGTCCTCGCTGCTTCTCAGCCCCCGCCAGGATCAACCCGAATGAACCAGTCCCCTTGGCTTTTCCTAGATGCCGCTCACACAATATTCGATACCGCAAAACGTCGAGTGTATACAGGGAAAGTGACAAATGCCGACTTGAACACCAACCCCAATGCTGTCCCTGACTCTCTCCACCCAGTACTTGAAGAATTCCCCAAATGGGCTTTACTTGCGGAGATTCTCGAAGAGATTGAACAAGATGCATACTTTAACCCGATCGTTCAAGATGGTTCCAATGGCTCTATCTTGATAATGTGTGGTGATCAAGATACATGTCGTCAACTACGAGAATATCTCCAAACAATGTATGTGCGGCAGGAAGGAAGCAATGGTGAAGACGAAGATTTAGCACGAATGCCAAGCGCTGCCTTTATGATGCGTCGGAAACTCCGCAATTATCTCGCCTGGAAGCGCGACTTCTCTAGGGTCAGCACCTCTTTGTTTGCGGAGAATCAAAAAGCCATCAGCGGAGCCACAGACCAGCGTGGTGCTCAGGGGAGTAATAGAGGGAAAACACCGCCAAACAAACGTCGCCGAGTTCGTGGCGGCGCAAATGCTGCATCTGGTCCAACTAGGACGGCCAGCGGAAGCATTCATACTGCAGGCGATCGAGACGCCCATATTGCTAGTCTGATGGCAGAGCTCCAGCCAACCGAACTTGAGGCAATGCAAAAAGTCGAGATTGGTGCCGATCCGCTTGACAACATGGAAGACTACTACGAGCTATACGACATGAATGAGATCCTCATAATTCATCCATATGAAGGCGATATGGACGAACATGTCCTCGAAGAAGTAAAGCCTCGATATGTCATTATGTACGAACCGGATGCGGCATTCATACGACGGATAGAGGTCTATCGTAGTTCACATACAGATAGAAATGTTAAGGTGTACTTTATGTATTACAGTGGATCGGTTGAGGAGCAGCGCTATCTTAGCGCTGTGAGAAGAGAAAAGGATGCTTTCACGAAGCTAATTCGGGAGCGAGGGGTAAGCTTTTCTTCAATCTACCTTCCTTTATTCCGAATATGGACCTCTTTTGCCTGACAATCATGATAGAATATGGCTCTTACCCTGAATTCAGCCACTCTCGACCCCCAGGAATCTTTCCTCCGCACAATCAACACCCGTATCGCAGGCGGCGGTCGCCTCGCCGCCACAGCCGATCCACCTCGTGTGGTGGTTGACGTACGCGAATTCCGCTCCTCCCTCCCCTCCCTCCTCCACGGCCGCAGCATCGTTGTCGTACCCTGCATGTTAACCGTCGGCGACTACATCCTCACCCCCAACATCTGCATCGAGCGCAAAAGCGTGAGCGACTTGATCGGCTCCTTTGCCAACGGACGTCTGTACAACCAAGTCGAGAGCATGATGGAGCACTACAAATCGCCGATGCTGCTGATCGAATTCGACGCCAACAAGTCCTTCACGCTCGAGCCCTTTGCCGACCTCAACTTCAGCAGCAACAGCGGCGCCGCAAGCGTGGCCCCAGACCTGCAATCCAAGCTCGTGCTGCTGACGCTCGCCTTCCCGCGCCTGCGCATCATCTGGTCCTCCTCGCCCTACCAGACCGCCGAGATCTTCTCTGAGCTGAAGAAGCAGCAGGATGAGCCGGACCCTGTGAAAGCCGTCAACATTGGGCTCGAGGCTGGTGAGGATGCAGAAGCCCGCACGTTCAGCCAGGCTCCGCAGGATATGTTACGCGCGGTACCGGGAGTCACGGAGAAGAATCTAGTGCGCCTGACACTTGAAGTGGGCAGTATTTTCGAACTGGCGAATATGGAGGAAGAGGAGATTAGTAAGTTTGTTGGGAAAGAGGCCGGGAGGCAGATTTGGAGGTTTTTTAACCGGAATGTGTATGATGATTACTAAGTGAAGCAATGATATTACTTGAGTTTAGGAAAGGCATCGCACTAGCCTGTCCAAAAGAAAATGCATGGCCAGGTGATAGATTTGCTCCGTCTTGTCGTTGGAGACAGGAAGTTCGGAGAAGCTTCCGCACTCGCACTAGGACGTACGGCTTGCAACAGCAACTTAGATAACGTTGTATTGATTAATGTGTTTTGTCATGAATAAGTTTAAGGGCATCTAAGTGTCCCGTTAGAGTGCTAGAAGATAAAAAAGTTTAAAGTCGCATTGTATTGAAGCGGTGCAAACAAACCTCAAGGTATCTAGCGCCTCTTTGCCATTTTATAGGTTTGAGCGGCGCAACAAGAGGTTGAAGCCGCCCATCCATGTTCATAGGATGATTTTACACATGTCCATTTACATTGTGCCGTTTTGGAGGTGACCCGGGATATGAATGTATATACCATTTTCTAAACCTCGTTATGCAGCTAGAGTCGTGACGCCTTGTCGGCTATGTAAAGACCCTTTCTTGCGCCGACAACGTACCCTAGACCCAAAGACAAGAAAAGCATAGGAAGCATGCGAGTCACGAAAGAGATATAACCTAGTCCTATGTCCATGAAGCCATGGTCCCCAACCGTCCCGTTCTATTTCCAGGCCATCTCCCCTCCGCCGTCATAAACACGTGATAATCATTGGGATGTGTCGGTTGCCCGTTCGTAAATCTGAAGCAGGCCTCGCACCCTTTTTGCGAGTGTTGTGAGACTCGAAGCCGAGATGATGGAGCTGGCAACGGCGGACAAAGGGACCCAACGCAAACAAATCCCCATCTGCTCAAATCTCATCCACATCAATTTCCTTTCCATCGCCCTCCTCCTCACTGTCATCCCGATCCTCGTCGAATTCGAATCCGATGCCCTCGTCGCCCTGGTCGCCGTAGGTATCCGTCTCGTTAATCTTCGCGTTCTCTGGTAGTTCGCCGTACGCCTTTAGACTTCTTGCCTCATCGGCTGTGTATTTGAGAATAACGTCGCCCTTCTCGTCTTGATAGTCACGCAGGGAGAGAAGAATGATGTCGCCTTGGTTGATCCAGACCTTCTTGCGCAGCTTGCCACGAATGTGTGCAAGTCGCCTAGCGCCGTCGAAACACTGGGCTTCGAGACGACCGTTGCCGAGCATTTTGATGACCTGGGCGTATTCTATTGTGAAGAGCGGCTTAGTTAGCGTAATTCTCTATATTTCTTCTAAATCGTATGCAAGCTGCTGTAGTGTAGGAATAGATGCAGTGTTGGGTGGCTGAAAGCTTCCGAGTCAACAAGGAAATCCAGATCGTACCTTGACCCTCTTCTTTGAACGTCAACTCGCGCTTCTCATTGTCGTTCTCGTTCTTGCCCCTACGTCGATTCTTGCCTCCCTGTATACCGAATGTAGTCAGTCTTCTAATATTCGGCTTCAAGAGTGCAATGAAGTGGGGTGGTGGGGCTGCCAAGTGGATAGTTCCGACGTACTTTTCCCTTATTCTTGGGCATATTGACTTATTTTCAGGTGTCTTCTTCAGGAGTTGTGGTTTCGGTCTTCGTTCCTATTGTTTCCGAGAGGAAGAGTGCGGTGTTGGATCTGGGGTAGTTGTTGTAAGTATGAGTCGTTGGTGAAGGCGGCGGTGGATTTGTACGTGGTGCGTGCTTGTGTGACGGAGAGCGCTTTGCCGAGAACGGATTGGCCCTCGAGATTTGATGCAAGAAGAGCTGGCAATGTACACTAAAATCACCTCCATTTTCACCATAGTGGAAGGCCTTATAATATTTAAAAGATCAGAGCATAAAGGTGATCTATCAGAGCAATTACGAATAGATCTTAGAATTGCATTCTTCGTTAAAGTATATTTACCTTCATGCTAAAGGGCGTAAAATCCCGTCTTGGCGGCCTGCCACTTTTTGCTATACCGAATCCCTGACCTCCAAAAAATTTCCGGAGCTAGGCAAAGTTCACACGAACACCATTATGTCGACAGAACACCATGTCTGCGCACATAATTAATGTGTCTTTTCTTCTCCAATGTAATAATATTGAAAAAAAACCTCCTCTTTCTCCTTACATTGTCAATGGACACCCGTCCAAGACCCTCCTCGCCTTTCCCTTTTCTTCGACATCCGCAGACACCCCCTTGAACCACACGCTTCTCGAAATCGCTACAACTCCTCTCTCCTTGTCGCACGTCTGTACAAATGACCACCGTTTCCATTCCCCTCCGTCATCTCAAACTCCGCATCTTCACCGTTCAATATTCCACCCAGCACTTTCTCTGGTATGGCACGGCCAACATCCTTTCCGACTCCGCCCACCCTCTCTACATCGCCACACTACGCCGCTCTAGAACCGCCGACCGCTCCGGCCTGTGGTGGACTGCCGCTGGCACTTTCGCCGTAGGCAAAAAGAGAGTAGTACGGAGCTGGGCGGCGCGACGGTTACGGAATGCGTTTGTTGAGGCGCTAGCGAGCCGCGGGTTTGATCGTGATGGGAAGCGGATAGTCGAACTAGCGAAGGAAGACGGGAAGCGTGATGGGAAGGAGAATCGGAAGGCGCAGGGCTCAGTGATGCAGGCTATTAAGCGTGTCGATGAGCGGAGGAACCTCACGGGCACTTTGCGCATACAGGCGAACCCGGTTATCTTGATGGTCAAGTTCGATGCCGTGAAACAGGAGGCTAGGCTATTGGTTGATGAGCTGGTGAAGATTGCTCGAAAGCAGGACAGGAAGGGGATTAGTAAAGAACGAGGCCCACCGCATAATGGCAACGGCAATGGTAATTAGAGCCAGAGCGGGAGCGTAGAGGCTCTCGTCACTATAGATCTCCTGCAATACTCGGTAGGGATAATATTCACTGAAAGCAGGCTTTGAGGATACTCCATTTCCCTTGAGGCAGACACGCTGCGCTGATCGAGAACGGTTCCACTTAATTCCATGACGTGTCTTGGCCTTTCCTTTCCTTTCTCTCTCTCTGATCGTCTTTCACTCGAATGCAAAGTAAATGATAACTTGATGTTTCCCGTCTGTCTACTTGGGCTTCATGCGACTGGTCAGAAACGGCACAGCCTTATAGGCAGATCTGACGTGCCAACCGGACCCCACCATCAGCCGTGCGAAGCTCGTGGGCAATGCCGGAGTGCGAGCGCGACATATCCCTCATGGGATTGTGACTGCCAGACCTTACCGCGATTGCCCTACGGGCTCCCAAGCGTATCTGCAATCTCTATTATGAAGATTGCAGCAATGCTTTAACTATTGTTTTAATTTTTCCCTTGACTTTTGGTGTGCGGCGAGCCTCCTTTGGAATGTCGATTCCCAGGCTATTGATTGCGGCTGGAGTTGTCCAACAGCGTTCGTGCGGACTGCGTATCACATCTCCACCTATCTCACCTCTGATATTCTCGACTCGATAGCGCTAGGCAAACCACAATGGGAGACCTACACAGCCGGAAGCGGGAGCGGCTGCGAAAGCTATTCGCGAAGAAGAGGAAACCCGCCTCAAACCTGCCGTCAGAAACGCCTTCCCAGTCGACTTCACCGCTGAGTCCTTCACCAGCGGCCGATAACCTACCAAAGACTCTCGCTTCAGCTGTGCCCCGTCCGATCAACCCAGATCCTTCCCCTAAATCCACATTAAGCATCCCAACGAACAGCAAACACAAAGACCTTTGGGATAGAGCGGAAGAGGAGTTAAGCAATGACAAGGGGAAAGCAAAAATTCTAAAAGCATACTTGGAAATTCTCAAGTCACAGCTCGGTTCAGAGCTTGCCCCACGGGGGACTGCCAGCCGCGATGAACAGATGAGTCAGCTACTGGATACTAAAGTTGAGGAATTGGAGAGACTGAAATGGAGACTTCACTTGGGGGATCATGATGTAGAGGTTGGGATTTTGTTCAGCGGCGTGGTCAGCAACATCCTCCTTGCCAAGGATATTATATCATCTGCAGCGAGTGCGGATCCACATGCGGCATTAGCTTGTGCCGGGGTGTCTGTAATTCTCACTGTAAGTCCAGCAGAGTTTCAACTGTTCTCTAATTTCGCCCGCGCTGAGTAGCCACTGAAGTTGAATCTCTCTCATTTAGCCATTTTATTGGCTATGCTAACACTAAATTCCATATCCGTAGCTACTTATTCAGCCTGCAGAGCAGCGGGCCGCTCTCATAAGAGGACTAAACTATATCTCCACTCTTATTTGCCGATTCAATGTTGTCGAACACGTTTACCGTTCGAGGGCGAGGATTCCTTCTCTCCGCCAAGAAGATGCTGTTCGGTTTGAGAAGGAATTCGAAGCCAACTTGACGACACTTTACTCTCAAATCCTCGAATTCCAAGCTCGAGCCCTCTGCCACTTGTCTATACATCCGGTTACTCAGTTTTTCAAAGACATGTTCAAGTATGACGATTGGGGTACACTACTGCAAGACATACAGGGATCAGAATCTCAATGCAAACGTTTTAAAGATTTAATTGACGGGGAAAAGCTACACAAAGGGCTTGAGGAGCAGAAAGCTCGAATGAGGGAGTTGCAGCAGATTGCAAACAACATCCTAGATATGCTCAAGGAGGACAGGGAGGAGCAGAAAGAATTGGCCCAGAAAGCGAAGAAATTGGAGCTCTTCAAGAAACTCTACACTTCGCCGTACAGCGATCGAAAAGACAGGAACCCGGAACGTGTGGAAGGAACATGTGAATGGTTCATTAGCCATCAGCGTTTTCATAATTGGCAGGAGAGTAAAACGTCAAGTCTGCTTTGGGTATCAGCAGATTGTGGATGCGGAAAGTCGGTTTTGGCAAAGTACCTAGTGGACACCGTGCTGCCGAGCACAGCATCGAGAACCACCTGCTACTTCTTCTTTAAGGATGATTTCGAGGATCAGAGAAGTGCGGTCAGTGCTTTGTGCTGTATCCTGCGTCAGCTTTTCATACAAAACAATGCTCTCCTCTCCGATAAGATCCTCGAAACGTTCGAAACGGATGGAGAAAAACTCACAGGCTCATTTCGCACCCTTTGGGATATCCTCATCAGCGCCGCGGACCACGACGCTGGCGAAATCATCTGCATCTTGGACGCTCTAGACGAATGCAAAGATGAAGGACGAGCTCAGATTGCCGAAGCCTTGCGCGAACTCTATGGGACTAGAACGAGGAAATTTGTGTTGAAGTTTCTCTTGACTAGTCGGCCCTACGTTCATATTCAACGGGACTTCCAATCTTTGGAGAATCGCCTGCCCACTATTCACCTGAGTGGGGAAAGCGAGCTCGAGCTCGAGAAAATTTCGCGGGAGATCAACCTTTTCATCAAAAGTAGAGTCAAAGACATCGGAGCAAACCTGCAACTCCTGCCAGATGAACAAAAGCTTCTGCAGGATGAACTTACCAGGGTCCCTAACCGGACCTATCTATGGGTGTACCTCACCTTGGATGTGATACGAAAAAGCGTAAATATTTCTAGGGGTAGTATACGTAGGGGCATTAACGAAATTCCGAAAACCGTTGAGGAGGCGTACGACAAGATCCTGTGCAGGAGCCATGATTCTAAAAAAGCCATGAGACTCTTGCACATCGTTGTTGCAGCCGCAAGGCCTCTGTCTCTAAATGAGATGGCACTGGCGTTGGCTATTAAAGAAAACCACCGGACATACGACGATCTTGAACTCGAACTTGAACTAGAAGTCTGATTTCGTGCAACTGTCAGAGAACTCTGTGGCCTCTTTGTAACCATCATAGATTCGAAAATTTACCTGCTTCACCAAACCGCGAAGGAATTCTTAGTTCAGAAAGAGACCTTAGATGCAGCGAATCTTCCCAATCACGAGAGTGGCCATCTCGAATGGAAATTTTCGCTGCGGCCGGCGGATTCGAATCGCATTCTCGCGGAAATCTGCATTTGGTACCTCTTAACGGATTTTGAAACCTATCCTTGAGGCGCTAACCAGGAGAACGACCAATCCCTTGATAGTCACGTATTCCTTGACTATTCGGCTAAAAACTGGGCTGCACACTTCCGCGTGGCCAATATCAGAAGTGATGCGGCAATAGTTTCTTCAGTGTTAAGGATTTGTGATCCAGGTACAAAGAGTTGCTTAACATGGTTCAAAATTTATTGGACGACTATAGATCCAAGTTATTCTGGGTATCTTATTACTGCCCTTATAATAGTATCATATTTTGGACTAGACGTGGTGGTTAAGCAGCTGCTCGCGGCGGACGACGTTAACGTTAACTCTAAGGACGGTAACGGTCGGACGGCGCTGTGGTGGTCGGCAAGGAACGGGCGCGAGGTGGTGGTTAAGCAGCTGCTCGCGGTGGACGGCGTTGACGTCACCTCTAAGGACGACAACAGTCGGACGGCGCTGTGGTGGGCGGCAAGGAGCGGGCACGAGGCGGTGGTTAAGCAGCTGCTCGTGGTGGACGGCGTTAACGTTAACTTTAAGGACGGCAACGGTCGGACGGCGCTGTGGTGGGCGGCAAGGAACGGGCACGAGGTGGTGGTTAAGCAGCTGCTGGCGGTGGACGGCGTTGACGTCAACTCCAAGGACGACGTGTACGGTCAGACGGCGCTGTCGTGCGCGACAATGAACAGGCATGAGGCGGTAGTTAAGCAGCTGCTCGCGGTGGATGGCGTTGACGTCACCTCTAAGGACGGCAACAGTCGGACGGCGCTGTGGTGGGCGGCAAGGAGCGGACACGAGGCGGTGGTTAAGCAGCTGCTCGTGGTGGACGGCGTTAACGTTAACTCTAAGGACGGCAACAGTCGGACGGCGCTGTGGTGGGCTGCAAGGAGCGGGCACGAGGTGGTGGTTAAGCAGCTACTCGCGGTGGACGGCGTCGACGTTAACTCCAAGGACGACGTGTACGGTCGGACGGCACTGTCGTGGGCGGCAGTAAACCGGCATGAGGCGGTAGTTAAGCAGCTGCTCGCAGTGGACGGTGTTGACGTTAATTCTAAGGACGGCAATGGTTGGACGGCGCTGTCGTGGGCGGCAGTAAACGGGCATAAGGCGGTAGTTAAGCAGCTGCTCGCGGTGGACGGCGTCGACGTTAATTCTAAGGACGGCAACGGTTGGACGGCGCTGTCGTGGGCGGCAGAGAACGGGCATGAGGCGGTAGTTAAGCAGCTGCTCGCGGTAGACGGCGTCGACGTTAACTCTAAGAACAATGAATACGGTCAGACGGCGCTGTTGTGGGCGGCACGGAACGGGCACGAGGCGGTGGTTAAGCAGCTGCTCGCGGTGGACGGCGTCGACGTCAACTCCAAGGACGACAGAGGCCAGACAGCGCTGTCGTGGGCGGCAGAGAACAGACACGAGGCGGTAGTAGAGCTACTGCAACCGCATAGTAATCTATCTTTATAATCTATCCTCCCCACCCACGTCCTATTGCTTGCGTTTTCTTATATGTTACTTAGGCGTGGCAAATAAAGAGCCCTAGGAAGCGGAAGAAACTGTTTTGTAAAGTCTGTCTTTGATTCATAAGAATAAAATAGTGCAAGAATAGTAAGCAGGGCCAAGAATAATTATAAATGCGTGATTAAATTTCTCTGCTATTTGCTCCAGTTTATACCATGGGATTTAATAACGGTAATAGCAAATATTAGGATGATTAATCTCTAAATAATAATACTCACTTCGCCATCAAGGCAGTGCGCGCAGCGCGACACCGGAGACTCCTCTAGATTAAAGCGCTGGCGTGGAAAATCTGCCAAGCAGAAGCCGTAGGTGCCGGAAGGATGTATCACTATGATATTGATATCCCGCACAACTGCTGATGTATTTGGCCGCGGGTGGTGAGTTTTAATTTTAATAATAGAAAATAAGACATATAGAAGATTTCGGGGTGGTATAAACTACTCTAATGGTAATTGTATAGCAAATTGAGTAAATAATTATCTCCAAGGCATTTGTTCACGGCGCTAGAATCCCTCGTTGACTTTTGTAAGTGTCTGATCAAGGTTGCGTCCTTGCAGTCATGTGACCGAAAATTTCCATCACGTGACGGCAATCTAGGGCAATTTGCGGCAACTTGCCTACGAACGCGAGTCAAAAGGGGTTGATTACGTGAGCTAAGCGAGCTCAAGAAATCCACCAAATTCCACCTGTAGAATAGGAGAA
>Ga0307507_10001031_pt1 | contig 62125 bp, 8 predicted proteins | sample 7_EM_MG_FD_207223 | JGI IMG/M metagenome (GOLD analysis project Ga0307507, IMG submission 207223) | Populus trichocarpa ectomycorrhiza microbial communities from riparian zone in the Pacific Northwest, United States - 7_EM | ecosystem: Host-associated > Plants > Roots > Unclassified | place...
AAGTGAGTAACTCTCTACTCTTCTTCCAGTCCTTTAAGAGTATGGGATTGTATAAAAAATTAGTGCTATCGTTTCTAATAATGCTTCTTTAAACGATACTCTTTGCTAACAATTTGGTATCTACCTCCGGGAGGAAGAGGCAATTAAGTAGGATGCTTTATATTAATAGATTTGCTATATTAGGCATATTATTAACCTAGCTATATAAGCCTTTTTATTTTAGAATCTAATTGAAATAAAGCAAGTTAAATAGTACGATGAATAGGAAGAAATAGGAGAAGTTAGAAATAAAGAAAAGAAACGGGTAACCTTTTAAGTAATAGGTCTACTTAGAAAACTTTATAATATTGTTATATATGTTACGGCACTGATACAGACCCTAGTTAGGGGCTCCTCGCTTAAAGCCTTGGCCTATATATATAGACGTGTCCTTTCCTTAACCTTCTTCCAGTCCTTGTCTTGGAATTCTCGTTTACTGGCTACTAATAGATTCTGTTCTTTTGACTAAGCCTTTACAATATATATCCACAGTTCCGCTAATTATGTAAAGGAGTTTAAAGCTCTAGTAGGAAGGTTAATTCCCCTTAATAATTGGATAAGATAGAATAGCTAGTATCTAATACTACTTATAGTAATTAAAAAAGCAGGAGCTATTAACACCTACTTAAAAAATAACTTCGCTATACTTAAAAAGGACTATCTCTCTCTAAGCAACTGGGATCAACTTTAGAAGATTAAGGCATTTCTTTAACTATTCTATTAAGCGACACTTAAAACTTAAGGATATAACGCGACAATTAATCGTATGCTATTTATGATGGATATCCTTATTTAATACTTTAAAAAGGCTCTCTCTAACTATACTAATAATAAAGAGTTTAGCTCCCGAATTAAAAAGGGATGGGAGGCCTTTAATAAGTACTATACTAAAATAGATAACTGCCCTCTTTATATAGCCGCTCTTATTCTTTATCCGAACCGACGTATAAGGTACATTCGCGCGAATTAGAAGGTAAAGTAGCAAAAGCCAGTACTTAAGAAGGTAAAAGAGCTTTAGGAGTCCTATTAGGAAAGAAGTTCTTTCCCTCCTATTTCTTTATACGAAAGGAAATCTACTTAAGGTTAAGATCTTGACGTATTTAATTAGATTGCTTAGGACCTAGGAAAGTACGCTTAACTAGCAAGTTAGAATAAGTACGAAGACTATTCTAATAGAGAACCATATAATATTGGAAAAATTTCTACTCTTAAATAGTGGTATTAAGATTAACAAAGAAAGCGTTGGCTAAGGTTATTAATTATAGCAATTAATATTTTATCAATTCTAGCTATAAGCGATACACTAGAGCGAGCCTTTTTAGGAGGGCGTTATACGATTTCGTGGGAAAGGGCACGGCTAGGGGCTAAAAATATCAAGAGAGTAGAGTGTTTAAAACATTGCAAACGGAGTAGTATTGTAAAAGATAAGCTTAGGGTAGAGCCCAAAGCATAAGCCGCATAATGCAACCAATACCAAGCATTATTAATAATAAGAGTTGTCAATATTAATTGGTATTATAAAGAATAAGCTTAAGATAGAGCCTAAAGCGTAATACGGTTAATACTAAGCATTATTAACAAGCATTGTCAATATTAATTAATATTAACGTTTAATAAACAATATTAATTAAAGCCTTATTGCCTTATTAATAACCACACTGGCTACCAGTCCAAGGGATATATATATTTACTTTACCTTAGCACTTCCGAGTCTCCTAATAGGTTCACCAAAAAGGTTATAGGTATACCTTAAAAATCTCTAGAGTTACACCCTTATTATATAATTATATTACTGTCTAAACAAGGTTGTCTATAACTAATTAGGTTAGTTATATAAGCTAAATAAGCTTAGGAAATCCACCAAATTTTACCTATAAAATAGGAGAATTAAATAAGCATTAATTAAAATCAGTTACCACCCCTATACTATTGCAATAGCAATACGTATTACCGGAAGTGATACCAACAATCACTTTTAGGTGTAAACTAGAATTTCGGAATAAGTTGCATATAGCAATTAATAGTAGATTTATATCTCGTATCCTTAATAAATTGCCAAGACTAAGCTATAGGACTTAAAACGACTTCTTAGCCAAAGCTTCTCCTTCCAATCTATAACTTATTGCAATATAATCTCTTAGAAACGGCTTATGGAAGGTTAAAATTTATAGAGGATTCTCCTTAATAAATGCCAAAACTGTTTACCTCTATGGATATTACATTCCTTTAACAATTCCTATCTACCTCTATTACGGCGCTGGTATATTACCGTAGATTGCCGTAAATTGCCATTACGTGACCAGAGAATTGTATATAACTTTAAGCGGTGCTTCCATTCTTCCCCTTTTCTTTCTCTAGCTTTGGATCCTCGTTTATAAACTATTAATTGTATAGGCTTACGCGTCCCTCTTACCATACTTATGCCTTGATTAACTAAGTCGCTAACAGCCTCTACCTAAATTTCGTCTACGGTAGTGAGCAAATTTCCTATAAAAGGGCTTTAGTTATTACTATTTAACTTAACTAAGCTCTCTAAATCCACCCATTAAATATTATCTTTTCTATCTATAAACGCACTGTTTATACCATTAAGAGAGAGTATTTTAGCATCTTCCGCTATATAATCGTGATCTAATACAAGGTTAGTTTATAGCTATCAAAAATAAGAGAGGGTCTAACTGTTAGTATCTATCCATTCTAGAGCTAAAGAATACTTAGAAAGACCTAACCTAAGGCTAATAAGGGCTCTTAAAGCATTGTCCTCTTTATCCCCCTTCTATACTATAGTAATTCGCTCCATTGCTTGTCTTAATCTCTTTATAGCAACTTTTGTTTCTTTAGCAACTTTATTATTCTCATTAAACTTTCTCTCAAGTATTTGAAATCTACATTAAGTTTATAGCCGAAAATTCTAAAACCGTAACTCAGTTTTGGACTGCTTATTTTATAGAGATGCGATAGTAATACAATCTTAAATAAGCTCTTCTTTAAGTGTTTAAGCATAGAGACATATCTAACAACAACACCCCTTAGGCTTAATAATAGGTTCAGAGGGGCTCTGGGCATAATCCATATTAGCTATAACTTAAGTAAGGCAAACTGTAACTCTGCCTATACGCTAGTCTAGCCTGCTTTAACCATAGGATATAAATAGTATTAGGGGATTTGGATATATCCCATAGGGGTTTATTCCCCTAGGGGCTTATTCCCCTAGGGGATACATCCCATAGGGGTTTATTCCCTTAGGGGTTTATTCCCCTAGGGGCTCATTCCCCTAGGGGATATATCCCGTACGGGTTTATTCCCTAGGGCTTATTCCCCTAGGTCTGCTTATTATATCCATATTATTTGCCGCTAGCTAGCTTTTTCCTAATATTTATCCTTATAGACTAAGGCCTTTCGCACTACCTGCCGTCATTATAGTTTCCTTAGAGAATCAACAGTAAACCTTCCTAGCTATACCTCCATCTCTCTCCACTGGCGATTATAAGATGCGAGACTACTACACCCTATAAAATGTACTATGGCCTTTAATACACCAAGCTCTATACCTTATACTATACCTCGGCCTTTGAGCTAGACTCTTATAAGTATAGCTTAATCGCTAGACAGTCCTCCTCTTTTTTATTCTTGCTAGAACCCTTATCACCATCACCAGTATTAATAATAATCTCTTCTTAGCTAGACAACAAGCCCTTTGCGCCTATACAGAAGTAGAAAATATTGGCAGCACTATAGCATCTATGCCTTATTATATAGCACAGGGCGTTAATAAGCTAACCACTAGTAGTGTTAAAAAGGGAGCAAATAGGCTCCTGTTAATAATAAACCTCAGCATTACCGCTGTTGAGAACATTGTACTATTTGTTATTAATATGATAACTTAAACCTACGTATATCTAATTACTCTCGCTATTAGTAGAAGTCTCCATGCCGCAGTCTAACTTAGGGATAAAGTAGTCAAGATTCTAAATGGCACTATTCCTATAATTGGAGACGATATTGCTAGTATTACAAGCACCTTTAAAAAGGATTTCAATAGCTTTATAAATAGTGTAAAGAGCATTCCTTTTGCGAACATTAACCTACCAACACTAAATCTTGATACAGATATTAAGAAGCTAAAAAATTTAGCAATGCCTACTAACGTCTCTATAGGACTACAGGATCTTAACAATTCTATTCCTACTTTTATTAACATCCAAAACTTCACCAAAACAGTTATTAAATTTCCGTTCAAAGAAGTAAAGAAGCTTATTAGCAAGACCTTAGGAAATTTCATATTTAACTATTCCTTACTACCCGTCCCCTAAAAGGAGCTGCTTAGCTTCTACTCTAAAAATAACAGGATTAACGACTTCTTCGACGGTTTAGTAAAGTTGGAGATTATAGCCCAAAAGATCTTTATTAGCGTCGTTATAGTTCTAGCTATCCTTATATACATTCCTATAGCCTATAGAGGGATCTGACGCTGGCAAAAGATGCAATAACAAGCCTAGCTTATTAGTCAAAGTAGGTACAACTTAATAGACGTTATCTATATAGCTTCTCAACTATATATAGCGATATTTAGTATCAAGGTTGTAAACTACCTTAAATCCACACGTTGGCAAACTCTTATTAGATAGGTAGTGGCCTACGCAACATCAACCCTAGTACTTTTTATGCTCTCCTTAGGGCTTGCTAGACTTTCCGCCTACTTATGCCAATACATCCTCCTTAAGGTAATTAAAAAGGAGGTTCCAGCACTTATAAGCTAGGTCGCAGGCTTTACAGACAAGGTTATTAACTCCCTTAATAACACTTCTAAGACCTGGGCCAATAGGGTAAATAATACTATTAATATAACAAACGCCGATATTAATAAGAATATTTTCGGATGGGTTAATATTACCACTATAGCTATAAATTCAACTTTAAACAAGTTTATAGACTAGATAACAGGTGCACTTAATACTACCTTTAGAGGGACCATTCTCTATAACCCTATTATAGGTGTTTTAAACTGCCTTATTCTGCTTAAGCTTTAAGGCTTTTAAGGAGCCTTAACGTGGGTCTTAGATAATGCATAAGTTAACTTCCCTATGCTTATAAACAACACTTTCTTACTTGGTGCTGTAGCCTAAATTAGTAATAATTCTTCTTTAGCAAATCTCCTTACCAACCCAGGTAGTAGTACCACAGACAATATTTCTGCCTTAGTTCTCGAGCTTACAAATAAACTTTAAAATGGTATCCGTATAGAAGCAATTATCGCAAGCTGCCTCGTTCTAATTTGGGTCTTCATTACGCTTATTAGCGTAGTCTATATTTGTGTGCTCCTTTTCTGGCACGAAAAAACCTATGCAGAAAGTGGCTAAGCATATATTATTAATCCTATCACTAAAAACTTTCGAGGCCACCAGCTTAATACTGCAGCACCACTATATAAATATCCTATTAACAAAGCCGCACCAAATATAGTTTAACCCCAACCTTTCCTAACCTTTAAGCCAACTTCTAACGCCTATAGCTCGGAAGCTGAAAAGGTTGGCCAAGTCTATGCATATAATGTCAGCGATTCGGTAGCTTGCCCTGGCCATCTATAGACGAGTAGCTATAGAGATCTTGGAGGAAACTCCCCTTTTAACAAAAAATCTGCAAACAATCCATTTTCTAACTAATTCGCTAGTATTTATTTGCCAATCCTCCCTAACCTTTTCTCTTTTGCTATATTCTTATTTCCATCCCGCATAGATTTGATATTTCTTGGTTTATTATTTATATTTTACTCTACATTTTACGCGCGACGTTAGATAATATCCCCTTAAACATTTAAAGTCCTTTAAAGCGTTCTTTACTAGATATTTTAACGATCTTTTATGTCACAAGCGCAAGATGTCTCCTTAGGTGCTAAATAGGATCGGTTTTTGCCTAGGTTGTTATACTACCAGTTTCTTACCAGTCACTTATTTATAAATAATATCAGCAGGGAGTTATGGGCTCCCTATAAATTGTAAAGTGTTAAAGGTCGTAGAGTAGCCAAATTGAATTTACTAAATAGATTAGTAGATATTTAACTAAAGCGTATTAAAACCTATATTATAGCGTCAGGTCGGGTTTCTAAGCTACTCTAGAGGAAAGAACCCATTTTAAGAGATTATACTCGCAGGTTCTAACTCTCTTAACGTTACTCTTATAAGGCTTTAAGCTAAAAACGCCAGAAAACACTAGGAAAAGAGAATTACTCTTTAATAGCAATTATAGATAAAAGACTTTATAATAGTAAAAGGCATAATAATATTTCTTTAGTGGCTGCTAAATTTTATCATAAGACGATTTAATTAGGCGAAGGTATTTTTAGAATAATAAGAGACTCTAGTAATCTTTACTAGAAAACTAGTTCCTAATATCTGTTACTAATTCTAGATAGTATAAAACAATAAAATATAGAGTAAAGGCGTAATATAACTTATACTAGTAATTTAAGCTCGGCACTTCTTAGCGGGTAGACCCTTCTTATAACGTGAATTTTCCTTTATTGTTATAATATCATTGCTAATATTATGTCTCTATACCTAAATCTCTTAAAGATACTCTTAATGTATCTTTACTTAACTTCTAAGAGTTAGTAATCCTCGGTTACTTTATAAATATAATACTTTTTCAATGCCTTAATTTTAGAGAATATTTATAGGCGCTTATTCCCCCTAAATATATCCTATTAAATTTTATAGGGGTCTGTTCCCAGACCAGGGCCCGTATATATATAGTAGCTGTTAGGTATATAATACAAGGGCGCGCGATTACTTAATATAGAGGAAGGCAAAATCGACTAGAGAGAGTAGTGTTGGGCTTAGCTTACTAAATATATTAGTTAGTAGAGACCTTTTTTAATCTAGTTTTACTAACTTCAATTCTAGAGGAGGCTTTAAATATTAATATTTTACCCTAGAATGTCCGGTTAATAACTAAAAGCCGGGATCCCTATAACTGGGAAATCTCTTCTAATAAAAAATATTTATTTACTAAATAGATTAGCAAACACTTAACCAAAGCGCATTAAGACCTATATTATAGCGTTGGGTCGGGTTTCCAAGCCATCCCTAAAGGAAAGAAATTACTCTAGGAGATTGTACCGGCAGGCTCTAACACTCTTTACATTACTATTGCAAAGCTTTAAGCTGAAAACGCCATTCTAAAGCATGATATTGAAAACGCTAAGAAAAGGGAAATATTATTATAGAAAGAAATAGTAATTGCGGAGAAAAGACTTTATAATACGGAAAGATATAATAGCATTCTTTTAGAGGTAGCTAAATTCTATCACAATAAGATAATTTAATTTGGCGAAGGCATTTCCAAGATAATAAGAAATGCTAGTAATCTATATTAGGAAACTACTTCTTAATATCCGTTGCCGGTCCTTAATGGCACAAAACAATAAAACAAAAGGTATAAGCATAATACAACTATTTAAGCTTAGGTGCGCAGTTTCTTGGCTTATAGGCCCTCTTTATAACGTAAATTATTCTTTAGCATTGCGATATCATTGCTAATAGTATGGCTCTATGCCTGTATACCTTGCAGATACTCTTTATATAACTATAATTAACTAGCAAGAGTTAATAATCTAAGAATAAGTAATAGCTATGTAATTTACCGCGTTAATGCCTTAATTCTATAAAACTTTTAGCGACACTACGAATTTAAGCTAGTAGGTAAACGTACTAATTATATAACTCTTTGCGACTAGGCGCATCTTCAAAGTTAGGGTCTAGTATTTCTTGTTAAACTGCTTGAACTAAAGATGCTAAACTCAACTTAAAGCAGATGGGTTACTGGAAAATACCTAGGCAAATATATATTAGATTTAAAAGCGATAAATTATTTATTATATCCTATAGCTGCGGTATATCCAATAAGCTAAACGCATTAAATTGGGGCTAAGGAAGGTTAGGATTAGAAAAAAGCCCTATAAAGAATTAGTTATCCTTAAGCGGTATAAAATGCGGCAGAGATATATTTATATCTATTATTATAGGGAGCTAAGGGTTAATAATTGCTCCTATAATTAACGTTATAGGAGAGCTGCAGGGGGTTTTTAGCATAGAAATCGTATCCTAAAGCAACATTTCCTGCCGTTTAGAGTCATTGGGAAGCTTAAGAAGTATATTAGTTTTAAAAAAGGTCTCTAAATCATTTATCTAGGCGGCGTCTTAAGGATCCATTTCGCAAGGAATCAATTCTTTGGCTTACAGAAGTGGGTCAAAAAGACGTAATTTATATAAAATAAGAAGGCACTGATGAAACCTCCTATATTACAGAAAATGCTTTTTATATTACCCCTATTTTAGGTATACTCTTAGTGCTATTGAAAATCTTATCCCGTACTTTATATAGAGCACTGTATTTACGCGCGTCCTTAAACACGTTTATTATAGAACCTAGGGGCTTATATTTTACTATTGCTTTATATAGAGCACTATACTCGCGCGCGTCCTCAAACACGATAATAATAGGTTTAGAAACTTATATTTTATTACAAATATTCGCATCTTTTTGAATAAATCGTATTGTTGTAATAGATATCGCTAAAGTAAGCTATTAATTTATTTTCCAGTTGGTTACTAAATTGGAGATAGCCCCGCTGCTGCCTAAGTAAGTGCAAGACCGTAAAGTGCTTAGAAGATCATATTGTATAGATTAGCCTAGAGGTTAACCAAATATATTAAAACCTATTAGAGTTAAAAAGAGCTATTCTACAGCCCAGTAAGTGAACTTCGCATACGTTTGGAAATATATTAATATATCTAGATTACATTCAGCTCCTAGATACTACAATAAAAGAAAAGAAGTTAATAGATGCTCTAAATTCGGCCAAGGAGGCTTAGGAGTTATATCGTTAGGGGCGTCTACTATTGTCCCCTAAGGTAAACGAGTTTGGAATATAGAATTTAATACAATTTAAGTTTTAATAGTAGAGAATTATGCGAGTATCTTCTAAATTTAGTCAACTAAGCCTACCTTCTCACTTTAGAAGCGGGACTGTTAAGGTACCTACACTCTAAATTTAAATTCTATAATCTATATAAGAACCATAAATGTAGGTCTATTTCAGAGCAAATTAGCTAGACTAAAGATAATTATTATTTCCCTAATATAGCTCCCCTAAGATTATATATACGCCGCCAGGACAAAGAATCTCTTATTAAATCTCCTTAAGGAAGAACGCCTAGAAGAGAATCTCTTCTAGCCTATCTAGTACAGACGCTGGGATTAAGAAGTGGAGGGCGCCATAACAGGGTTCTATAGAGCTTATTTAGACTTCCTAACCCTAACGCACTTGGGCGTAACTTTAGACAAGAACAGTTAAGTTCCACCTCATAACAGCAAAGCCCCGCCCTATAACAGCCAAGCTCCACCCTATAATAGCCAAGCTCCACCTTATAACAGCTAAGCCCCACCCTATAACAGCCAAGCTCCGCCTTACAACAGCTAGGCTCTACCTTATAACAGCTAAGCTCCACCTTATAACAGCTAAGCTTTACCTTATAACAGCCAGGCTCTACCTCCGCCTTATAGCAGCCAAGCTCTACCTTATAATAGCTAGGCTCCGCCTTATATCTACCCAACCTCTTTGCTACTAATAGACCTGTAGGAGGTTCCACCTTATAATAGCTAGGCTCCGCCTTATATCTACCCAACCTCTTTGCTACTAATAGACCTGTAGGAGGTTCCGCTTTACAAGACGTATTAGTAGGATTACCTATATCCAGAGTATCTAATCCAATTGCAACTAATTAATTAATATAAGTCAATTCGCAATCTAGTATCCCGCTAGACGCTGCTGGAAGCTCTAGATCATAGTCTATATCCACAATAACTGGAGATTAGGGAAGGGGACGAAGTCTTACACCTACCGTTAAAAATATTGACGATAAGACGGCAACTACTAATAGGCTAAGTAACTAATCGATGAGCCAAAATCTAAGCTATATCTTATCCCTAGTAGAGCAAAATGTTCCTAAAGAAATTGTTCCTAAAGTCAGCCTACCTTTTCAGCAGCCACTTTAGCAGCTTCCTTAGGGGCCACTTTAACAGCCACATTAGCAACCGCTTTAACAGCCATATTAGTAGCCTCCTTAGGGGCCACCTTAACAACCGCTTTAACAACCGCTTCAATAACCGCTTTAATAGCTACTTTAGCAGCCACCTTAGCAGCCACTTCAGCAGCCGCCTTAGGGGCTACTTTAACAGCTACCTTAGCAACCGCTTTAATAGCTACTTTAGCAGCCACCTCAGCAACCGCTTTAGCAGCCACTTTAGCAGCCACCTTAGCAGCCACCTTAGCAGCTACCTTAGCAGCCACCTTAGCAGCTACCTTAGCAGCCACCTTAGCAGCCACCTTAGCAGCCACCTTAGCAGCCACCTTAGCAGCCACCTTAGCAGCCACCTTAGCAGCTACCTTAGTAGCCACCTTAGTAGCCACCTTAGCAGCTACCTTAGCAGCCACCTTAGCAGCCACCTTAGCAGCCACCTTAGTAGCCTCCTTAGGGGTCACATCAGCAACCGCTTTAATAGCCACTTCAACAGCTATATTAACAGCCACTTTAGCAGCTTCCTTAGGGGCCACCTTAAGAACTATAGTGCGTTATATGCTAATATGCACTTATAGATAACCTAGAACCTGCATCTAGAACTAGCCTCTATAAGCACAAATTTTATAGGGAGTATTTTGTTTGACTAGGCGCTATAGCAATTTAGCGGGGAGCTAATATACTTTGTCCAGTATATAGGCTTATTATGGATAAGGATAGTAATTTCTAGCCTATATACTAAAGATGGCTACTAGGCGCCATTATAAGTTACCTAACTCTTAATATAATTTACGAAGAACTTTAGACATACCTATAATTACTTATTTAAAATAGTAATACAAATATTCTAACCCCTATCTTATAAGCGGCATTAGATAGGCTCTAATAATTAAATTCTTTATCTCTTTCTACTTAAAATCTATACAATCTATTTCAAAACCGTAAAAACTCAATCTATAACAACTTTTTCGATAATATAAGTTGCTAGGAAGGTGAAATATTTTAGTTAATATCTAGGCACCCTATCCCAATTACACTTATATATTAGTACTGGAGGAGTCCAATAGTAATTGATTTAGTAATACTGGATATATCTCCGCTTTTTTAACAGCCTCTACTTTCTTAACAGCCTTTACTTCCTTAACAGCCTCTACCTCCTTAATAGCCTCTACCTCCTCTACTTCCTTAACAGCCTCCGCCTCCTCTACTTCCTTAATAGCCTCTACCCTATTAATAGCCTCTACCTTACTAACAGCCTCTACCCTATTAACAGCTTCCACTTAATTATAGCGCACCCCTAGAATGGGTACCTCCTACTCCTCTAGAGATAGGACCTCCCCAAGAAGCTAAGGCAATGTAGAGAGTACGTAATAATCGCTTTTTTGTATAGGACCAAAATATTTAGAGAGAGTTAATCTTAGTATAAACAAGAAGTGATAATGACTTATATTATTTATTCTTTAAGAATAATAGATAACAATAAGGGACGCTGATTTTCAATATTGTTCCTATAGATATAATATTAGGAGGACTTAATATCGCATAAAACTTTATTAAATGGGCCCGCGTAGCACAGCGAATAATATATGTAAATGTTAGAAACGCAGAAACCCTAAGAGAGATATAACGTAGTGGGGAAAATCTAGTAGTCCAAGGAGTTAGGTTTCTAAGAAGACGCCCTAATATTATATTTAGAAGGGCTACCTGGACGTAGGTCAAAATAGGAAATAGAGAAGAGTATAAATTCTTTATATTTAGTAACTACGCAAATGCACTGCTCTGTTTAGACATAGTAGCTCGCCAACAAGTTATAAGTATATGTTATAATAGTGGACAGAGTATACCATCTAATTGGCCCCTGGATAGACAATAAGCCCATTCTAGATAGAACGTATATTAGGTAAATACCTCTTTAGCTTAGGGCTTCCCTAGTCCCGCTAGGGGATACTTTAATCTAGCTAGAGGTTATTAAAATCCAGCCTATTAAAATCTAGCTGGGGGATACTTTAATCTAGCTAGGGAATACTTTAATCTAGCTAGAGGTTATCTGAATCCGGCTAAAGGTTATCTAAATTTAGTTAAAGGTTATCTAAATCTAGCTAGAGGTTATCTAAATCTAGCTAAAGGTTATCTAAATCTAGCTAGAGGTTATCCAAATCTAGCTAAAGGTTATCTAAATCTAGCTAGAGGTTATTAAAATCTAGCCTATTAAAATCTAACTGGGGGATACTTTAATCCAGCTAGAGGTTATCTAAATCTAGCTAGAGGTTATCTAAATCTAGCTAGAGGTTATTTAAATCTAGCTAAAGGTTATCTAAATCTAGCTAGAGGTTATCCAAATCTAGCTAGAGGTTATTAAAATCTAACTAGGGGCTACTTTAATTAAGTACCCGCACCTATATCTATACCTACGCCTGCGCCTACGCCTGTACCTGCACCTGCGCCTATACCTGCACCTGCATCTATACCTGTACCTACACCTACACCTATACCCGTAGCACTACTAGCAGGTAATGTAGTTACTTAAGGACTTCTTAATACAATTACTATATATAACCCTAGACAAGCTGATCTATTTTTAATTCTCCTCTAGAACGCAATTACTGGAATAAGTGATAATATTAGAAATCCAGCTCTAGATGGACTACTTTCTTTAATTTATACGCACCAGCCTATAGATTAGGCGCTAGGCAATCTTCTTACTTTACTTACTATAGCACGTGGAACATAAAATCGTTCACCTACGGCCATATATATATAGATAGACAATAATACCGTATATAATAACGTGCGAAATATATGCTACTTAATAAGCTCTATATCTCCCTTTTCTGCTACGCGATTGCAATATCCTTATCTAAGTAACTTATTAGCCCTATTTTGCCTGTTATATTAGTATTGGCCTTAGTAGAAGCCACTAATAAGCCATTAAGAACTTTAAGAACTTTGGTTAGATTAAGTTCTTTTAACTTAGGTAAAATTTTAATTAAGTGTAATCCGAGATACACCTAAATCTTTTTGTAACCTATATTAGGATGTATCAAACATAGTATACACCATATTATGGAATTTATACAAAAGGGTAGAGAATAGAAAGAACATTTTAGTATAGTAGTAAGAATTCCTCTAGTTATATTGAAATAAGCGCTAGATTCCCCTTTTCTACTACACCATTACAATTTCCTTATCTGAGTAACTTATCAACCTTATTTTACTTGTAATATTAGCATCGACCTTAATAGAAGCCATAGGTGAGCCATTTAAGACGTTAAGGACTTTAGTTAGATTAAGTTTTTCCAACTTAGGTAATATTTTAATTAGGTTTTTTCTAAAATATTCCCAAATCTCCCTGTGACCTATATTAGGGTAACTAAGCTGGAATAAACTAGTATAGTTAGCAATTTCCGCACCCTATAGTGGAGTGGATTACTGACTAATGTCTCTTAAATCTATATAATAAGTATAGGATTGGGTCTGGTGGATTATTTAAATTTAGGTCAAGTAAAAGCGGAGTTAAAGGGTGGCCTAGGAATAGTAGAAGCAAACTTAAATCAAGGTATAGAAGGGCATAATAAAGTGCACGTCCTTTAGTAATAGTTTTCTTTAGCTTAGCTTTTATAGTTTTCTTTAGCTTGGCTTTTAATTTCTTATAGTCGTTATATAGGTAAAGCTTTTCTAGGTAAGGGACAACCGTGTTATAGACTATAGTGGTTGCTTTTTTCCCAATCTTACCCTAGGACTCAGCCCGTTGGTTTTTCACTACTTTAACTTCCTTGGAAAAGCTCTAAAAGTATTAATAAAGAGCGGACCTATGCTCGTATAAGGAATTCAAACTAATATTACGCTCGAAATTTTCTGCTGCAAGATGTGACTCCACGATGCCGTCTATACTCTTCGCTGTATCTTTTATAGGTGCCTATAACTCTATATAATATATAGTATCTCTAAGATATCTAAGAATCGCTAGCTTCCCAATCTTATATATAAGTTGAATCGTCCAAAGCATACATCCGGCTGCTTAATCTTTTGGACAATTATCCCACATTTCTAAAATGCATAGTGTTTAACGCTCTTTGTAGCCCGCGGCTACTACGGAGGCCTAAAGATAGCATATCTAAAGGTTACTGGTGATTGAGATCGATAAGACTATATATATATTTAGAGAAGAGCCCTTGTTTGTTATATATTTTCTCTTTCTTCCTAGTACCTGGAATCCATAAAGGCCCACTTTAAGCATGCTTTCCCTATCTCCTAAGAATAGCCCCGATGCTTGCTTAACGTAATATTCGGACCTTAGGGTCTAGTAGTGGGTATTTACAAAGTCTGTGGACATAACCGTTAATATTAGGGTATATATATCTATAATAGTGTCGTTGCCTAGAGTTAGTAGTTCTTTAGAACTATTTAGTGGTGGTATGCTTAAGGATCTTAGTAAGGGGTACTCGGAACTGCCGTCTGGGATAGAGTTTGGCATTGGTGTATCCATAAGATAGAGGTTTATTGTAGATTTAACGTCCGACCTACAGGTGGAAGAGGTAAAAGATTGTTCTTTAAATAACGGAGAAAGCTTAGAGAACCCTTAGAGAGCGTCTATATTAGTAGATTGTATACTAGAAACACTGGCAAACGAAGCTACTTTAGAGGGAGTTCTATAATCTTCTAATTCGAGTGCTTTCCTTAACTTATACTCAAGAGCATCTAAGTCGGTTAATTTAGCTAAGTTAGGCGTTTCTAAAAGCTAATCATCGAATTCTATGTTTATATTACTCTCACGTCCATCTACAGCTACTTAATTATATCTGGACCTCATATTATCTTTAAACAGTGGAGAAAATTCCCGGTTTGAATTGCTGGGCAAGATAGACAAATATTATACGTTAATATATATATCCCCTATACATTTCTCCGAGCAGAATCGGTAACCGACAGGAGCTTACTAGTCGCCTTTTAGTATTAAGTTAATAGCCTCGGCGCAATTAGGACCTAGGTTTAGCCTAAAATGGTATATATTTTTTAGAACTCTAATAACCTGCCTAAGTTCCTAATGGATAATAGTGAAATTGATACTCTATTTCAGCAATTATAATGGAGTAATAAGAGGAGCCAAATAGTGGACAAATTGAGTACAAGACTTAATGCTGCGAAAGGTTTCTCTCAGCTTAGATTTAAGGAGATGGGAATAATATAGGGGTATAACAATCTATACTTTTAGGGAGCTAGTATGGAGGAGATTAATAGAGCTAAGACCAGTATCTTTAATATGCATACTAAACAGCGATATTATTCGACTAATATATATATAGGGATAGTGTATACCTTCTAACTTCTAGGCCGTTTGCATTAAGCGGTTATTGTATTAAAATAGTATTAGAGGTAAGCCAATTAAGGCTTATATCTCTGGGTCTTTTATATTAAGTATATAGTAGTCTATATCAATGGGCAATCCTCTAATCAATTTGGTCAGCCAATCTCCCTAAGACTGCGCGGTCGGTAACAAAGGTAAATCTTTATATGGAGTAGGCGCCTTTATGTCTAGTATAAAAGGATTCTTATAGGGCCTGCCTCGGTCTACCTAATAGACTAAAGAGTTTAGAGACTTTTTTAAAAGGTCGTTATAGTGAAGCTGAAATATAGTGCTTTTAAAAATCACTAATAGGAATCTTTTGTGCGCTCTACCAAAGTTAAATAGTTCTATAGGCACTTTAATCCGGATGAATCCGTCCTTACAAACCTCCTCTGTAAAAATAGAGCGAAAGGTATAAGGAAGGTTTTGCAACTCCTTAATAGTGAGTTGGTTGCAGTTGCTAGTAGAAAGTTTAATTAAGTCTAGATATTAAACCCTCTAAATACCTAGATAGGTAGACGCTAAACCTAATATTCTTTTACCACATCTTTTACGCGGCTTAGAATTTTCTATATATTTATTAAAATATATAGAAATATTCTCTAGGCCCTTCTAAACCTTGTCCCATTTAACCCCTATATTGATTGGAACATCCTCATTTTCGCAAATATAAGGAAGATTGTCAGTATAGAATACCTTTACCTATTCCTAAATCTAGTCAGATATGGCTAAAGCTGTATATCTTTAATGTACTAGGAGGTCTTTAGTAGCTCTTTCAATTTTGCTAAACTCTTGGTTAATAATAGAGCTTTGCGCCATATCTAGTGTTATATATCTTTTTCGTTATTCCACTCTTAGCTAATTGTAGCGGTCCATTTATTAGTATGCTGCTAGCTTTAAAATTTATTTCTAGACCATAGAACATATTATATTTGACATATTGCACACTTCTTAACCACGCCGCATAGTGAGAACCTATTATTAGAAAGAACAACCCACCATAAACATTTAGTTATTAGAAAACCATAGTAGCACAGTAGGTTTACTTACACAAACTCAAGCCTATAATAGGGTATATTACGCGGCCAAATTTAGATTTCGATACGCTATATATAGCTGACGTTTAAGAACCTAATTAGTATCCACTATAAAACGCCAGGTTGACAGTTAACCATAAACATAGTAGTTAGCTCAATTTAATAATAAAAGAAGATAATATAATTGTCGCCAATAGCTCTGTATTTTAGAACTTAGAGTATTCCCTAGTCGTGGTTAGTATAACCTTAGCGTTTCTATACGCCAACCAACGCTTTAACCTCCTGGCAGGACTAAAATGGTTCACCCTACGCTATAATAGAACCTATACTAACGGTTCTAGTGGTGTTGAGATCGCTAGAGTAGGATATAGGTAGCTAGGCTTTAAATTAAGCGGTCTTTAGGGATCTGCACAAATGTTACCCTATTAACCAAACCTAAAAATGACCTATTTTCAAACTATATGGGCATTTCCCGTTAGTATTACCAAACTTGGAGCGTATCTTAAGGCCTACGCTAAAGGATCTTCCGCAATTTTTACTTTGCGACTTTGTTATCAGTTTGGCCAAAAACCTAAGGTTTATATTAACAAGTTATTACTTAAGCTAGTAGGAATAATTGAAGAAGAGTTTCTACTCCCCTAGTAAGAGGTATCCTACTCTAAGTGAGATAAAGCAGCAAAATGCTAGGAAGGCCAATGCACTTAAGCGGACTATATGCGCTTATTGGGCCCAAAAATATATGGACCGTTTATAACCGATTAGTCCTACTAGTATCGCCTTAATTACGACTTATTACTCGATTATAAATAGTCCTACAAGTCCTAGATGGAAAAGTTTACTAAAAGTCCACCTGTTAAGTCTATAGACAACTAGTTGACCCTAGCAGAATATAATAAAGTATAAGATGTAATAACCAGAGCCGGTAATTACTAAACGGTAATAGATACTTAAGTCCGATTTTAGTCTTAAGACCGTTATCTTTCACTATAATATAAACTCTAAAATAGGTAAACTCCTAGGCTATTTAAATTGGCAGATAAGCTTTCTAAAGATAACTCTTAGCTACCTTATCCTCCTATTACGCCTTAGCGCAGTTAGGCGGTTCTTAATATATAGATACTTTATAATATCCGACTCTAATAGATCGCGGTTTGGTTGGGCTATACGTATCCTTAAACTTATATCCTCTATTTAGATTTTACAGCTATTGCACCTTATTGGGTGGCACTGTCCAATAGCCTATAATATTAAGAGTGAGATAGACACTCTAGCATTATTAAAAGAGTAGGATATAAAGGGTTCCTTTGACCTTTTAACTAGTATGCTTATATTTCCTCCTAACCTCGAGCTATAATAACTAAGATATAGAGGTGGCCTGCTTAAACTAGCTAAGACTTATAATATTCTCATTTTCTTATAATTTAGTGGTATTCCTAGGAGATAGTAGCGTTTAGAAAAATATCCCCTTTATAATGGCTTGGTTTGAGTCAAATCTTATATACATAAAATAGCCTTGCGAGGGCACTATCTGGAGATTTTGCTTGTTAAGATAGAATAGCATAAGCCTTAAGGGAACAGCTCTTTGTTAACAATACTATCCTCTCTTAGTAAGCAAGAAATGAATATTAACCCAAACTTAGTAGTAGGCACTTTTTAATTTTTCTTAAATAGAATGCTCTAAATGGCAAGAATTTGGATATAGCCTAATACTTATATATTATATCACCTGGATTACGCAGCTCTGAAGCTAAAATCTATTAATCCCACTATGCTATATAATAGAGTTGCTGTTTATGCTTAATAATTTCTACCTTTTAAGCTAAATTAAGGCTCTAACACTGCGTTGAACCCCGCAACCTGTTAAATAGACAATAAGGTATAAAAACTTTGTCTATTAAAGAGGGCTCTAGAAGCCTCTCTATATACATAAAATAGGTAGCAAATAGAATGACGACGTAGTCGTTATTTAATTAGGAATAGATAATGGAAACAGGTATTAAGACATTTAATAGGACATTCAAGTAATATAGTAGGGTAGTAAGACATAAGGTTCTAGACTTAAAGCTAGTATTAAAATGGTGGTAAGGAAATCTGATTTAGTTTAACATAACCCCTTACTGCCCTTAAATGTGTCACCCCCCCTTACCCCCTGCTTACTACCCTAACCCATAAAACCCACTATATTAGCCATTGAAGCGCTCACCCTTTGGGTCCTTAAAAGTTAACTAGGTCGGCACTATAGATAAAGGGTATAAATACTTATGCTAGCCTTTTACCTAAACCTGCCTCTTCTTTATTACCGCCATTTGCGATTTACCTATCCCTATTTTAATGTTGTAACTCTTTTAACCTAAACTATAGACCTCTTTCCTTATTTTATTCTTTTAGCGTATGTCTTCGCTCCTCTATCTTATGCGCTCTAGTTGCTCTTCCCTACTCCTTAGCTGCTTCGCTGCCCTCTATCGCCGTTCTACTTATAATCGTCGTACTCCTCCCACCTGCAGCCCTACGCCACTCCAGCGCCCTTCTTCCAGTATATTATTACCCATAGTTGGGCCTATAAGATAACAATATAGGTTTAAAGATAGAAACCCTAACAAAAGAGAGTTAAGCACGTAGGGGATTATTACAAAAAGCTAGCACTATAAGGTCCGGTTAAAGTGGAGCTTATAGACACCACTAAGACCAATATAGGCGGAGTATGGAAGAAATAGAAGCTGTAAGTTAAGTGCTTATTATCCTACAAATCCTACTTACTAGCGATTAGATATTGTAGAGAGATTAACTAAAATCCTACCAACTTTCTAAAATCTTTAACTATAGAACATTATATAGCGTTCTTTAGATGGGTTTTAGATTTCTTCCCTTACGTATAGAAGAAATCTAGTCTCTACTAGTACTGGAGAGTGCTTAAGATGCTATTTAAAGAATATACAAATAGCTAGATAGAAGAAGACGTAATAAAGGACGTAAATAACATATGGATTCCCTCTATAAAGGCTAAAGGCGTTGTTACTAACACAAGTGCTATAGTATATTAAAATCCTAAGAAAGGAGTACAATCTTATTAGATAGATAAGTCACTTATAAAAACTCTGTTAATTAAAGCTAACTTTTAGTAACCGTATTAATAACCAAGTTAAAGATAGCAAGAAACAGGGTGGTAAGTTATAAGGTAGTACCTAATAGTGACCTTAACAGTTGACAAATCTCGATATATCTATATGGGATAAACTAGTATTATTAGTTAACGACCTTCTTTAAGTGTTACCCTTTGCTTGCTTAACTGGCCATAGTCTATCCTGCTTAAAGCAGTGTCTATGCGTCTGATATAATCCTAGATCTTGACTGCGGTTAGCAAATAGTTAAATAGAGTATATAGAGTTAGGTGTTTTAAGTGTAAATAGTAGAGGTTTAACTTTAGAAATGCACGGAGTACTTATACAGCTATAGAGAAATATAAATCTTGCTTAAAGAAAATCTCTTACTAACGCTTAGCGCTTTTCCCACAAGTGACCATTTATTGAAAGAAAATTGGTAGTTAAAAATTATTATCAAGCTCTTTTAAGAGATGTTTTCTTCAAGGTCAGATTTTCTCCTTAGTGCGATTAGGACTTTCTTGATTATAGATATAGCAACAGCGGCAACCCCTATTGTAGCAGCTTTGAGTCTTATAGCTCTATCCTTAGTAATAAGAACGGCAGGTTTTGTTCCTAGATAATCCCCTAAACGGTTTCCTTAAGCCTCTTAGTTGAGATCACTTTCTCTACAAGCCACTCTAATAATAATTTCAACTAAACTCCTCCCTCCTTCCAATATATAGTTGCCTATTTGCTTAGTTACAAACTGGTAAGTAATGTCACTACCCATAGTAGTAGTAATTTGCACTTTCTTCTCTTCTATAATAGCAGCCCTAGTGGTATTAAGAGTATCTTATACAGCTATGCCTATTAAATCTTTGTTCCTTAATAGCATAAGGAGCTCAGCGATAACTAGATATTTTAGTTAGATACGCCTGCAAATCAACATTATATACGGCTACGCACCACTATTTGGAACTACAACGCTCCAGTTACCCTCCTTAAGTAGCATCTGAAATACCTCTTATTGGTTAAGTAGAAGATTGGTGTTATAAACTATAACCTAGTTTATAGGACTATTAACAGAGCACTAAAATAAGACACGCTGTATTATTTTACGGTGTAATTCCTAAGTAGTATTTTATTAGCTACCTTTGTAGGAACGGGCGCATGGCCGCTCTAAGTTATAGTGGCGCTCGGATTCTAAGTTTTAGGCGCTAATTATAGTTAACTAAAAAGACTTTATTTAGCTTTAAGATCTTATATCTCTAGTGAGTTATTATTAATATCATAAACATTATCAAACTTTTGAGGCGGTGCACTTGATAAATCTATATCTATTATATTAACCAACAGTAATGTATGGTTTGAGGAATAAGAACCCTTATTAGTTTTATATCCTAGTTGGACTTATACAAATGCAGAGGACACAGACTATATATTGGATGTTTGGTTATAATGTATCTAGCGTTTATACTAAGACAAAGTTAGGCTAAAAGTCCTTGATTATGGCCTTTAATCTTATAGATGCGATTTGTTGACTAAGGCGTAGAATATACTCCGTTCTTGATTTAATTATCGAGGCGAGTTTAAGAGAGCGCTCCTCTTTATTATATTCACTGTTAAACCACTACTTTAGGAAATAGCATTGACTCCAAACTTGCCTATATATAAGGTAATCTTCTGGTAACGGACGGTTGTCGTTTTGATCTTAATTAGGGAATAGATCGCTTGTAACAAGCGGCTTATATCTCTTAGACTTTAATAATGTATTAAGGAAAGTAACAATTTCTAACTAGGGGGCAATGTTGCACAGTAATATGCTAATATATAAGATTGAAACAGTGGTAGAAAGGAATGCAAACAAAACATAAATATAAGAAAGAACATTTTTGTCCCTAATACGCCAAAGAATAAGAGCTAAAGTTAAAAATATTAGATAATAAGCACGGGAGAATGCGAAATCGGAGGATAATTAAAGGAGCTAGGCGGATAGCTCTTTGTCAAAAAAGTGTTTTAGTTTTAGGGAAACTAGAGATAGTAAATGACTTAAATTATCATCTAAGGGAGTTAATGGTTGTTTAGTGTAAGAGCTACAGAGCAATTTTTCAGCGTATAACTAGAAGGCATGCCTAAGGATTAAGTCCTATAAGCCGTAATTAAAAAGTCCAGCAATATTAGTAATGGCAATATAGATACCTTGCTCTTTCTATTTAGTGGTTACGCGCCCGATATAATTATCTAATTAACTTAAGAACGATGTAAGAGCTTCTTTAAAGCCCTCTAATAATAGCTTTCCAAAGAGAATACCGTGAGCTTTAATAAAACTTGTGTCTATAGGTAGAGAGTGTAAATATAACGTTCTAGAACGGCTAAGGATTGGATTTAGTAGTGTTAAGATAGATTCTTAGGCGCTTATAAATAGCTAGACGTAGGTTAAGGACCGTAAATAGTAGTAAAGTTATTAGAGCGCATTAGGCCGCGCTAGTATAGCTAGATAATAGTATAAACGGCCTATAGAGGGACTCTTATTAGCAGCTTTACTATACCAGAAACGTGCAACACCTACCCAGGTTTCGCGATCGCGTAGGTCCTTATCTTTAATAGCTATACAATATCGACTAAAATTACTAAGGCATTCGATCTAGGTATCCTAAAATGTAGGCACTGTTTTGTAGAGAAGAGCTATTATCTAATAAGCAAGGTATATAAATTGGAGTATATAATCCAAACTTTCGGGCAGCTGATGGTGTAATAGTTTAAGGAAAGAGTGGATACCATATTTCCACATTCTAATAGGCATAGAGTACTTAGATACTAGGCGACGTAATATAGGGGAAGTAGAAGGATGTTAAAAGGCTAAAAAGAAGTCGTAATATTTATAAAGTAGGGTTTAGTGTAGAGCAATTAATGCTTACTAGTGATTATTTGCTAATTTAGAATTGGGATCTCCTTTAGTTTTAAGAGCGGTAGAGGCCTACGCTCTATTTATATAAATACATTTTGTCTCTACTATTGTAAGGCTAGCATATATAGACTTTACCTCTAAGGCAAGCTGCTCTTGAGAAATAGGGCGTGAGTTGGGTTAAAGTAGAAGGTTTAGATATTAAGGATTAAATTGCTAAATTTTAATAACACCTAGTTGCTGTTAGCGGGTTGGTTATATATTAAACGGTGATAGTAAACCACCTATTAAGCTATACTTTGGACTTCCATAAGATGGCGGCCTATAGGTCTTAAATTATCGCCGATAGGTAGAGTAGTAGTGCCCATAGGGGTTTGCTTTAACGGACCACCTATTACTAGACAAGTCGTCTATATATAGCTTGCCAGCAATCTCATACCCAACTACTTTAGCACGCTTTGGACTGCCCTAGTAGATTAGAGTTTGCACGGCAAATTCTATAGGCTATACGCTAGAGCCAGTAGCACGTTTCCTACTAGGTCAATATATTAAGGGGGCTTGGCCATTCCCGCTAGAACTCTTTTTACCTTTAAGTGTTAGCTAAGTTAGGTTAGGTATCGAACTAGTTATATTAGATAATGTATATAAGGCTTCCTATATTAGCCAATTAGCTAAAGATTTCCTATAGAGGTAAATTAGCTTTTAGCAAGGGAGAGATGCTAAGGATAATAGAGTAGGCTGAGTAAAGGGAGCCAAGCTAGGTTTCCTAAGGCAGCCTAATACTTACGCTTTGCGAAGCTCTTCTTCTTGTAGAGTTTTCCGGAAAAGGGCAGTTTCTCCCTAGGGATTTAGCCCCGCTCCCTGCACTTCTAATAGGTGCTTAAGATTAATATAGCTAAACAGCTGGTCCTCTTGCTGGAATATCCACACATTATAAAATAGGTAGGCGAGGTTCTGTAGCAGATCAGCTATTAACGCAATAAACTTTTTAGGTCGGTGCTAGAAGTTAAAGGGAGATATAAATTACTTATAGGAGCTTTTAAGTAAAGGGGGGGGACGCTGGGATTGGCAGCCTTATAGTAACAACTGCGATTTGTAGTTTTGCGTACCAATTACCTTCTCTAATAATACGCCTGCCTCCTTCTTGTTGCCTTAAAAACGCGACCCACAGTTGGCGCTATAGATAGGTAGGAATAAGCCACTATTATATGCTAAGATGGATAATGTTTTTGTGTTCTAAGCGCCGGGTCCTCTGGCACTTGTTAATAAAAAGTTAAACCTTTATAATTTCTACAATTTTATAGTAATCTACGCAAGAAAAAAGCGAATGGACACTTTTATATTAGACTTAAATTTAAGCTTTAAAACCTTCCATAACGCGCCTAGCTTGTTAAAATAGATAATTCTAGGGATATATAGGATGTAACGGGGGGAGATTAATTAGTATATATATATAGGCCGTCCGCATCCAGTCTATCAATCTTTGGACTCTTTATAGATAACCTTTAATTCTAGGATCTCGCTTAACTAGGTTAATAAGGCTTGCTAAACAACTGTTAATTTCTAGACTTGCTTATATAGATTACCTTTAATTCTAGGATCTCGCTTAATTAGGCCAATAAGGCGTGCCGCTATAAACAATATGGTTTAATAAAAGCGATTATAAAATTAAAGATTCTACTAGGATAGTTATACTAAAGTAAGAGTAGGCGCCTTATCCTAATTTAATTATTAGCGTTAAGTTAGAGAGGACTAACTCTACCTTACTTCCTACACTTAATAACGCTATTTAATTAATTGATATTTGGGATAGTAGAATATCTAACCTACCCAGCGGACTAGGTATTAAGATATTATCCAGAAGGCGCTATAGGACAATTAGTTTCAATATTAGTATTATAAGGGTAGGAAGGAACTAGTTATCTTAAAGGATTATAAGCCTTAAAATAATAGAAGAACGTTTCTCTACTCTAGTATATTAACTAAAGAAACAGTTTACTCCGCTAGTAAATCGCAGTAGATATTATAAAGCATTTAGAAAAAAGGGGAAACTTTCTATAAGGCTATAAAGCAGGAAGGTTAGAAACACGCTACTAAGGAAATATTTAGAGCTAGTAATAAAACATAGTTAACTTTGTTTAGATGGTCTAGATATATACTTTTTAGTAGAGATGCTTTCTAAACATATAGCTACTATCTTTATAGGTAACCTCGCAGTTACTAATATATTCTTAGTGTTTAGATATATTATGCACTTAACCAGTCTAAAAATAAGATTTACGTAAGTGCATATATAGATGGTTAATTGAGACTAATATTGCTATTGTAATTAACACTCGCGATACTCTAGTAGGGTAGTTATACTAATTGGTATAGATATTTGTTAGGGCATATACTCTTATAAACTGCTTAGGAACCAGTATATAGCTTAAAAAATACTAGAATCTATTCTCTAGTAGCTATACCCTCTATAGCTAATCTGCGGATCCTCTGCATGCGTATTAGTAGGCCGAAATATATTATTTAGCGCAGACTAGATGTGCGGATATAGTAGCTTAAAGCGAAACTATGGAGCGTGGCGTCACTTTGGAAGAATACGTAATAATATATTCTACACCCTACTAGTAGCCACTACTATTAATTAGGCGTTAGAGTTAATAGTTTTATCTTTTCCCTACTTCTTCTCCTCTAGCTCCTTCTTATACCACTTTTTATTTTTTATACAGATTATTGACGTTTAAAAAATATACAAGAACAAAAGCCCCTAAGTGATAATATGGAGAGATTAAGAGCTGCTATTCACCGCTATCTGCTTAGCATAGTCCTTCTTTTGGCTAAAAGGCTGGCAAAACCGGTGAGTTTACACGCATATAATAAGAGGAGACTTGTATTAAGTAAAAACTTATTATATTGTGGCTTCGTTACGCCCTGCTCTAAATTTAACCAACGGTGCTGGATACGCTTTATAATGGGGCCGAGCTGCATGCCTATCTAATAGTTAGGACACTACTATTGGTATTTCTAGGATTAAAGGGAGTATAAGAAGAATAATAACCCCTAAGAAATTTTAATTTGCAATGCTTACTTATAGTTTTTAACTACTTTTAATTTATACTATCACTCTAATTTCTATCTATTGCTCTTTTGTGTTTTGTAATCGACTTATTTATACAAAGTAGATTGTAAATAACACTTATACTGGCTCCCCGGCCTTCTTATTCACCTATATTTTTCACTATTATACAGAATTTAGGTGTCCTGCTGACTTTTACAAGTACGGTCTGTCTCCAGATTAATGGCAGAAAATCCTATCTAACCCAGCACGTTCCGCCGTACAATTATATACCAACCCGTCGGGCCAGGATAGCGAAAAAATGCCCTATAACGTTGCCCCGCCTTGGCCAAGTATATGCTTTTCACGCCTTAAAATTATGGAGTCACTAAATGTGGCTATAGAAACTGTATAACGGATAGAAAACTTTAACCTCTCTAAGCTAGAGTATTTAAGCGTAGTGTTACAAACCTTGCGATTAACTGGATAGGTAGTACTTAAGAATATAATAGATCTAGATTTTACTTCAAAAGCTTAGGTTTAGGATAACAAGGTTAGTATCTACCTAAGATCTCCCTAAACTATTTAAATATCAATTTCTTAGTTTATTCGCGCAATTCTAAATACGATCCGGAATAGCGAGTTTAATATAATACAATAGGACTATATTATATACAACCCTTCTGAGAAAGTCATAATAGGGAGGGCGACGCTTTAGGAAAAGCTAGTAGCTAATAACAAGATTGTCCAACTTACTATCTATTACTTTGGAGGGGGCATAAATTGGAAGTAGGGAATAAACTATAATAAAGGAGCTAATAGGAAGGAGATGGGGGATATAATACAAATTAACGTATATAGAAAGGATATGTATAGGCTTTTGAGCTCCCTTTTAATTCAAGGCCTAATAAGTCTTAGGTTTATTTATAATAACTAGCTCTATCTTAAAAGCCCCTAACCTAACAGCTTGGCGATAATGGGTATAGTTTAGTATCACTAGTGTGGATTTTCTTTGTAGTAAAATTATACCATTTGTACGAAAGCCAATGCTCTGTAAAGGTGCTTATTCTAAAAAATTTTAGGTTGCCGTAATAGATTAAGACCCTTAAGACTATTTAATTACCCTTAGGATTTGTCCTGGAGGTTGGAATCCCAATATATATAAGGTTGCTTTTTTGTTATCAGAGTATAGACCATTAGAAAGGAAAGAGGCATTAGCAATAGAGTTGAGATTGCTATAAAAGCTGTAGTTAGGTTGGATATTGTTATCCTAGCATAGAGCTTTGTGTAAAGTGTAAACTTCACTAACTTTAGGCATTTTAAAGTTCACCCTAGGGTTATTGGATAATAAAGAAGCCTATTCCATATATATTAAATTGTCACTATTACAGAATAGAGTGCTTTATAAAAAGTTTAATGCTCCATTGAAGTTAATTCTAGGGGTATTATATAGAAAATAGGCTGTTCCGATATAAGAGGGAGCGGAAAAGGCGTTTGGTTTAGGAACACTGTATAGGAAGTTGGCTTTGTCGATATTGGCGTAAGATACGATATTAGGTAACAGGCTATTGAATAAATAGTAAGCATTAGAGATATTATTAAGTCTACTTATATAGGAGCTAGACAGTATCTCTATATTATAACCCTCCGAATATCATGTCCCTGGGAATTAAAGCTTGGAGGTTAGTAGCTAAAGCTTAGAGGTTAGTAGCTAAAGCTTAGAGGTTGGTAGCTAAAGCTTAAAGGTTGGTAGCTAAAGCTTAGAGGTTAGTAGCTAAAGCTTAAAGGCTAGTAGCTAAAGCTTAGAGGTTAGTAGCTAAAGCTTAAAGGTTAGTATTCTAAGCTTAGGCAGATTATCTCCCTAGACATTAATTAAATTACTAAAAAGATCCGCTATGTGCTAAGGTAAGAAATCTACTATATAATAGGTCATTTGTCTAAACTCACACGTAATTACTCTAAGGAAAGTTAGGTGATATGTAATATGCTTAATAGGTCTAGTATTATATACCGTTTGCTAATAATATATGCGGCTAGTTAAGCTACGGAATCTTTTATAGCATTAATTACAGACTTTTTCGTCAATTATGCTCTTAGTATATAAATGGCCAAGCCTATTTAAGTCCCTGATATGTCTAATAAGATTATTATGCCTTAAATACTTTTGTATACAATTCTTAACTGGATATTTCTCCTTTCCTTTCTCCTTTCCGTACTCTGTAAGCAGACCGGACGCTTTCCATTGGTACGAATAGTATAAAATACCAAAAGTTTCCTCTAGTTTGATGATATTAGTGCTAATTAATATAATAAGCCAAGCTACTGAGGCTAGGGATAGAGGGATTAGTAGTAGCTTTAAAGTATAATAGACTTTTTATAAAATACGAACTTGTAGACAAAGACCCCTAATTGCTTGAAATATATTGGTTATAGCAACACTCTCTTATGGCGTGTGTTTGTTGCGTAGGGAAATATAGGAGGGAATATTATAACTAAGTAGTTGTAAAGCTATAAATTGTAAGACAAATGGCTTAGTTTTAGAGGTTAAGCAAGTGGTTAGAGAGTATGCTTGCGGGCTTACCCATTACTTTATAAATATGGCTTGGGCTTTGTGGAGATAAAGGTACAGAGGATATAAGCGGCTAAAAAGTTAAGCGTATGAAGGAGGTAAAGAAGTTAAAAATATGGAGAAGATAAAGTGGAGAAAGTCGCGATATAGGTAGGGGTAAACGACAATTCTAAGTGGTAGGTACACCTCCAAACCGCTCTAAATGCAGGCCGTGCAACAAAAGTTTAGACTCCGCTGATTTTGGCTAGCGCGGATATTCTATTAATCCGCTGCGCTGACTAACTCTTTATGGGCGCGCTGTCAAAATTACGTCTAAAACCCTTTATTAAGACTCAATATCCAAGCTATGGACGGTGCGGATATTTAAATTATTTAACTATAACACGCGAAATCGTTTTTAAAAGTTTATCAATTATATACTAGAACACAGGCTTTTAGATAAAATAATTTTTATATTCTAGTAATTACTTTGGCAAGTAATCAATTCTATTTAAGTTTATAATCTTGGCCTCTTCAGCCTTACTTATTTAATTATTAAAATAATTAAATTAAGAAACCAATTCCCCTAATTTTATCTTCTTGTCGTAAACTTCTTAAGCAATTATAACCCGACCAATTTCCCTTATAGGTTAGATTGCTCTGAATTTATATTAAACTCTAAGTTTTCCATCAAAGTAAACGTCACGCTGTAACTCTTAGTAAGATATTCCATCGCAATAATTTCCAGTATATTGCTATTTGAACACTCTATCTTTAGGAGTATGGGTGTTGTGTTATATTTGGTATATATATATAAGATGCTAGCCTAATACCTTTTATTTTATCTAAACATAGGGCGTACCTAGCCCCAAAGTAGGGTGTTGGTTATAAGGGATTCCGTTAGTATAATACTAGCAGTTAGTTTTCTGGGTAGAAAAGGACTCTGGAAAGAAGCAGTCATTCTTATATAGTTTAAAGAGTATAGACCTTTTACAAAAAGTATACGGGAATCTGATTGATAAAAGAAGACGGTTTAAAGAAGTATATAGGACTTGGCGCTAAGCATTAGCATTAGTAGATTTGCTATATTTTAGGTTCTCACTATACCTAAATATCTATAACACCCAACCCAACTCCCTATATATTGATTAAGGGCTCTATTTCGCGCTGGAGATTCCTTAGTAAGTTAATAATCTAGAATTGTTAGTTTTGGTCTCTATAGGTAGAAGGAGACAGTACTTTTCTATCCTATATTTTTAGAGAATAAATAGTCACCTTACTGGGGTCGTTTGCTGCCTTATTATTATTTCCTACTATATGGCCATTTGCTGCTTCGTAGTCACTAAACTCTATATAAATAGGAGAACGTTGATCCTCTATCTCCGGGTATAATATTATAGAGACAGACAAAACCTAAAAGAAGATAGTAACAATATATTCCAGAATTATAAAAGTTTAGTAATTTAAAAGGAGAAAAAGTAAAATTAAGGTAGAGTTAGCCCGAGGAAGCTTACCTAAAAATATATTAAAATATAATTTTTTAGGTACTTGAGGGTAAAAAGTCTAATAGCAAGCTATATATAAGCCTTATTACGCTAATTAAGCGAGATCCTAAAATCAAAGGTAACCCATAACATATGCCCAGTATTGTGGTCCTAGAGAGGAAGTAAAAAGCCTAACAGCAAAGCCATATACACGCCTTATCGTGCTAATTAAGCGAGATCCTAAAATCAAAGGTGATCCCTATCTAAAGCCTAGCACCTATATGCATGTCTTATTATGCTAATTAAGCGAGATCCTAAAATCGAAGGTAACCCCCTTTATATTAATTAGCTAAGATCCCGAAATTAAGGGTAATCTACATATTAAGAAACACGTATTTGCTATGTTTAACGGCTAGGAAGTATAACGGGGCATTAGATTAGTATAATTAGTACATAAAGATAATCCATAGATATCTAGGCAGACTAGAGTTAGTTAATCTTGGACCTTGCCTCTATATCTACACGAGTCTCTTTGGCTAGCCACCTAATTAGCCATTAATATTAAAACCTAACTTTACTAGATTGAGCAGCTTTAAAGCTCCGCGACTATAATATTAAAGAGGTCGTGGCTTAGGGAACGTCTAGTTTATTACGGCCCCTAAAAAAATAAATGCTGACTCCTTTAGTAAGCATAGCACCTTAACAAACCAGTATATCCTTAGATGGGTTGTGATTTCTACCACAATAGATAGAAGTATAGAGTTTATTAATATATTAATCTAATTGCCCGTAAGGCTATATCCTGCAGCTATGCCTTGCTCTATAGGGATTTATTAGGCAAGTAATAGTCATATTAGAGAAGCCCTCCCCTTTGCCTACCCTTTCCATCCTACTGGTTCTTTAAATTATTATACTTCTTAGTCTACAGGTTGTATTTCTATTAAATATTAGATCGTGGGACTAACGGTAGGCAGGAAAACATTTAATAGGCTATTATCCGTCATTTTGAAGATCGATAAATTGCTAGAATAAAACATAAAGCTAACCTATTAGAATAGGTTCGCGGAGCCTACGTGCGCCAATGATAACATAAAAATATTTGCCCTAAACGCTACAGATATCGCCTTCTAATATATTTTCCCCTAGATAAATAAGATAGTGAGAAGTTGTGTATCTAGTAAAGTTATAAAAGAATTAAGTGCAGAACAATATAAGCTGCTTAGGCTCGCATATAACTCTGTTTATAATATACCTTTGGAGTTTATCCCGAAGTTAGACAAGGTTAAGATAGAGTAGAAGATACTTTAATATATTCATTCTCCGACTCCACCAGATAATAGAATAGGCTTTAATAACTAAAGGAAATTATAGGTAAGTTTAAAGGCCTTATCCTTTTCAATTGCTAATAAACGTTAAGCCAACATTATATAGCTATATACGTAGACGTGGAGATATTTAGATGATAAGCGAGACAGCACAAAAATGGACAAATATAGATATTATAGATAAACCACTCCGCCAAGTTAAGCGGCTAAAGTTGGCCTCCGTAGGGCTAATAAACTCTTTAGTAGCGCCTAATAAGTTTAGATCATTGTAGTATTCCCAGACTAATCCTTTATATAATATGGGTCCATCTAATATTAAAGACTTATTATGTTCTAGTAATGGACAATCCAGGACTTTAAAAGCTTAGAATAAAGGCGAAGATAAATTGCTCCTAGACCAACAAAAATTACCCAGTAATTAGAAGACTATTGCTGCTAAATCCCTAGGGTGTAGTGGCAACGCACACAGGAAACAATACTTTAAGATATTAGGAAACGCAGCCTAGAATAAGGACTAGGAAGCCTAGCTGGCCTATTTATATAATATATAAGCCCGCTATTGACCTTTTTTTAGATATCAACTAACATCAGTCTTCAGAAATAAGAAGAAAATGTTTTAGATAATTATAATTTAAATAGGTCTCTTCTGGCCAGCTATAGAATTAAAGCATTAGATGCCTGGATAAGAAGGAATAGACGCGGCTGCCAGCCTCTCTACTATACTAGCGGTCTCCCAGCAAGTCCTCCTAGGTTGCCCTCCTCCTACTCCTATAAACCTAAATAACTAAAAAACACGCTTAAATACTCTAGGCTCGCAGCTACTTAGATAAACATCCAGTCTTTTTCTTCCTAGGAGTTACCAGTGCTTATATACAGGTTTCGTGCTATTTGGAAATGGTTAGAACCTATCGTTTATAGGATATATACTACAAAATCTATACTCTAATTGCAAACACGAATTTAAAGGGCATGATCACTTAGGGCGCTATAATATAGTACTCTAAATATTAGGAGTATGCAATTTCCAAGGTTATTTTATTATATTTTATAAATTCCTCTAACCCAAAAGGATTTATTAGGTTTTGGATATTTAGGTTTAATTATATTAAAATTTAATATCTCCTTTCTATGCTCTATAGTATTATTCGTACGCGCCCGTTTTAGGCCTGCTGGCCGAGGAAATTGTGTTCTAGGCTTCGCTCCCTGATTACAGTGTCCATATTAGTTTAGGGCAATATCTTCGTTAATAACAAGTCTATAAAGCCCTATACAGCCCACCATGTTACGTCCAAGCGAAGGCTGAAAGTGACTAAACTGGGTGCAGAGGGCAATAAACTCAATAACAGCTGGATAAGCCAGGGTGGCAAGCCATAACGTATTATAAAGGGCTAAATTTTGATAAAATATAGAGCTTGCTACGTTTAAGAAGTCTAAGGGCTAGAAATGCCGATAAAGGCAAATACTAAAAAGCAATAAAAACCTCGCCATTACTTAAATCCAAAGACGCTATACCCTATAAAATGCCAAGTTAGCTTAGGTAAAGAAGTAAATATTCTCCCCTTTCTTTTTAAGGGGAAGGTTGGTGGGATAAGGTCTGGGATATTTATATAGATATAGCAGCAAGGTTCTAGAACCACTCTAAGCCTACTTAAAGAAGAAAATTTTAGTATTAAGTAGCACTTTCTAATCGTTAAATAGGCTTATGCGTGTTTCTAGATTTAGGGGATCTTAATTAATAAGCGTAATTAGGCTTATTACTATAGCTTTTTCACACGGTAGGCTTTATATAGATAACCCTCGATTTTAGGTTTTTGTATTATTAGTATAATATAGCTTACTTAGGACCTTAATACGCGTTATAACTTTTATATAGTAACCCTCGATTTAGGGATCTCGCTTAATTAGCGCAGTAAGGCTTGCAGCCACTACTATTTTAAGAACAAAGCTTGGATTAAGCATTGTAGACCCTTAATAACGTAAGATAGTTTAATTAAAAGAAACATTACTTTTGTAATGGTTTTTAAATAAACGTTCTTAGGCTATATTTCTACTTGTCCTAATATCCAAAGCAGTGTTATCTATAAGAGATGTATTCAGCCCCTTAGGATTCCACTTATTCCCAATCTAAGTCCGCGGTTACTATTTCTCTTATTTTATCCGCCTCTACTTTATTATACCTAATATTATGTTTACTTCTCTTTTCATTCCAACTACGGATGGGAAGAAAATGGATATTATTTCTTTCTTAAATTATTAGCTTATTTCTGGCCTTTATAATTTCTATTTGCCTATTATTGATTTAAATTTTATAAATCTCCCTAAAAACCCTAGAAGGTATATTAAACGCTAAAAACTCCCAATTTCCTTATTTTAACGCCTGTTTAAAGTAAATTAAAGAGTTTTGATGATTGCTTTATATGGTATTGCAATATATGTGCCTATATTCCATAAAGTAAGTTAACTATTAATATATAGTGGATAGATTTAACAAATATAGCTCTATTACTTATACCGATATGCTTTAAAGCTAATATTAATTAATATCACTGGGAAACATATAAACTATCTCCTACTTATTATTAGAGCATTGCTCTTTTGCGCCGGATTTACTATTTTTATAGTGTGAGTTATTCCTATACGTTTATTACCTAGCATCTAAAGCTTACTATAATAGTTTATATATATTTGTGAACCACTTTCTCTATAACCGTCTTTCTTATGCCTTTCTCTGTGCGGGGCTCTTTCTTGTTATAGCAAATAAGGCCTCAATTTGGGTATTATACTTTTGGCTTATTACGGGCAGGTATAGAAGTGAGGAACTTGAAGATAGACCTATACTTAACCTTAGTGATTTTAGGAGCGTAAGAAATAAGAAAGCTTAATTACTTCTTTATATAGTCTATTACACAACGTTTACTGTAATACTATATGCGGTTTTTGTAGGTCTAGTAGTTAAGTTCAGAGAACTTAATAAAGCTTTTATAATGGTAAGAAATTCCTTGCAGAAGAGATTAACTAGATTGTTAAACTTTCGCAGTTTTAAGTTGGGGTGCTTAGCTAGAGAAGAGTGTTAGTAAATATAAAGGAAATAAAACGCCCCCTTATTATATTAAGAGCTTCTAGCTACGATCTAAGCATTATAAGTAAAGAGAATTTAAGAAATAGCGCCGACCCTTCTAGCTCTTCCGCAGTTCATAGTGTTAGCTTATTGGGAACAATTAATAATTATTTAGAATCTAGAATTAAACATATTGCGTAAGCTTATAGGCTTATGCGGCGGTTTACTTTTTATCCTAAATATAAAGGAATGGATGCCTTCTATACTGTTTCCGTGGATATGAACCTGTGCATACCTTATATTTAAGGACCGGAGGGTAGGGCGATGCAACGGCCTTATATATAAAGGCTATGCAGAACAGTGGTTATAAGAGGGATAGGATTGTAGACGGCAATATTTACTGAATATTAATCTCTATTACCCGTAGCAATTAGCGAGGTGTGAATTGCGAATATAGTAAGTTTTGGTGTAAAATCGCTTAGATGCGAAGACTTTTATCCTATAACTATATATATGCGATATCTACGAAACGGCGCAAAACTCTAGCTGCTAGACAATTGCCAGCCTTATACGGTGGTATAATATTATAAGAATAAGCAGGCTCCTAAAGTAAAGCGCTAGTAGGCTATAGGGTGGATATCGCTAGCTAATTAAGATTAGTTAGTATATCCTTACCTTTTGTCTATTAAATATATTACGTGCAATTTATAGCTGGAGATTACAGGACACTAGAGCTAAATAGAACTTATACTAGAAATAGAACAAGCTCGAAACAGATCTCTAAAATAAAAAAAAGCGTAGGGTCTTATATAGGTATACTCTAAATTACTATTACCACCAGTTTTTCCGCGTAGTAGGCTAGCCCCTTCTCTTCTATACAGTAGGCCGGGCCTTTAATTTTAAACAATAATGCGCCTATAGTGATCTAAGACTTCTGCTTAAAAAGCGGTCTTTAATCTATGCCTATAAAAGATTATATTCCTCCTTTAATTTAATAAGCAGCGCGTCTTCTACTTTAGTAAATTTTATTTTAGATTTTAGCTCTTAGGGCTTTAGCTCCTAAGGCTTCTTAACCATATTAAAAGGTAAAGGAAATTATTAAGGAAGGATATCTAGTATATATAACCCGTTTTCCTGGTGCCTAAGAGTTGCTTAGATTAACCATTCTTTTAAATTAGCATTTAAGGTGGCTCCTAGTATTGCTTTACTAGAGTTAGAGCCAGAGGCTAAGTTTAACAGCGGCTTTTAGGCATAAAGGCGATTATATATAGGGGATCTAGGTTTCGATCTACCACTAATAGTTATTAGCGATCCTCATCGCCCTATATACCCATGGGCCCCGCTACCCTCGTCGCCATCACTGCTATTGCTATCGCTGCTGTTGTCCCCAGCGTCGTTATTATCTGTATGGCCGCTGTTGTCGCTTCCGTAGTTGCAGTTCTTGGCATTACTTTCATCTACAACATCCTCGCCGTTCTTATTGTTATCGCTATAATTGCATTCTTTAGTTAAGCTATTAATAAGATTGTCGAGAATTTAATTATAATTGTTATTAACCTTGCCTTATGGTAATCTAACGTTACGAAAAGACAAAGATTACTAAAGGGAAGGGCTAGCAGACCGCGCAGCGAAGGCCGCTCGCTCCTTAATACGTTTATCGCCATTGTTAAGGCCAAAGGTGGGAGGGCTAGAAGGCGAGGTCTTCTAGGAAGCTAGTAAGCTTCGTTACTTCCTAAGTTATAGGCTCTTACCACTCTCGCCAATAGAAGTATTAGAGATATAATCAATGTTATCTAGTTACTTAATATAATTAAACCTCTACTTCTTTATCTCCTGCCTAAGCTGCGGAGCAGTTCCGATGCGACGCCCCTTAGCTAAATTATCCGTTTGATTGCCATCTAGCGTTAAGGGTGTGGTATAATCGTGCGTAGATACGTATACTTCCTCTTTTAACGCTTCTAACGAAGGCAGCTCCTTATTATCTTTATTATCCTTATTACTGCCGTTATTTCTGTTATCTACTAGTTATTAGACAAGGCTATTATAAATTAAAGGGGGAAGCGTATACTTAATCTACAAGGTATTGGTTAATTATTGGCTTCGCCAACTTTATTAGCTTCGTTATTAGCATTACTAGCTTTGTTGCCCTTAGTTTCCAAGTCCAGATCAGTTATATTATCTTTAATAACTATTATATTTGCTGCTAGTCGTTAAAACTATATATTTAGAACTATTAGGGAAAAAGGGAGAGTAGTTAAGTAATTGTTAGGATAATTACCTTAACTACTTTCTCCAGCGACTTAACTGTCATTTCTATCCCTATAGAAATCTTCCTCATTATCCTTATTATCCTTGACATCCTTATAATACTTATTATAAGCTTTCTTGTAATTATATATAGGGTCTATAGGTGCTTTATTAGACGGAATCTCTGTAAGACCCTAGGTAGAATAATATGCCATTAATTGCCTAAGCTTCTAATGCTTCTTGACTTTTTAGGGGGAAAAGAGGTACTCCCCTATTCCTTCTTTTAGGTTTGCTGCTCGTGCTTTTCTTAGGGGCTATAATTATATAGTACTAAGATAAAGCTGTTGATTTTCTTAGGGGACCAGTATAGAAAGTGTTCTTATTAAGTGAAATTTCGTAAGGGATACGAAATAAAGATTAAAATAGTGCCAATATTAGTGTTACCATTAGAGTTGCCATTGCTTTATAGCGTTTAAAAGCTTTAAGGGGGAATTAAAGGTCTTTTTAAGTGTATATTAGTCCTCCCTTTGCCGCTAGCTCTTACCTATTGCCCCTTGCCTATCACCCTAGGTTTCTTATTAAATTAAAGCATTTAATGCGTGCGCCTCCGGCATAAACTGGAGTAGATTGCCGTTTATAGGGTATAAAGGTTTGTAAGGGCTTGAATTCCTAGCGCCTAATTAACACCCTTAGTAAATCATAATTGAACCGTATCCGCCCGTCTAAGCTGGTATATTTAGCTAATATAGGTATCGTATCTAGCCCCTTACCAGGAGGTTAGTGGCGTGAATTCTCTACCCTTGTTCCTTGGTAAAGGGCGGCGCTAATATATCTATTTACTTTCCAACAATGCCAATCTAGCTAGTCTTCTGCGCCGCTTATATTAGTAGGATGTGAAGCCCTACTTATGTATATACGTTACAAGCTATTTGTAATAAAAGAAGGCAGTGTCCTTATTAGTAGCAGGGCTCTCCAATGCTAACTGCCTAGTAACGGATACGTCTATAGCTTGCATAGTAATCGTGTGCAGAAGTATAAATGTGCTAGGTAAAGAACTGCATGGGGTGCTATATATAGTGCTATATAATGCTCGCCCTCCTAACGTGGCTGGCTGGTGTTAGAGATTCCTTTATAGGCGTACAGCTAATCTATTATATGCCTAAAAGCTATAACCTTCTAATTTAATCTAGGTAGTTTCTATAATAGCCCCATAGCTTGGAAGGCCAGATTATTAATCCTTTACTGCTCTGCTGTTAAGTAGTAAGACAGCTAGAGCTAATAGCCCCTTAGTCCTAAACTAGCAGATTAAATAGCGTCTCTAAAATATCTATAGCAATACAACTATACCGCCAGATAGGTATGTATGGCCACTTAGGCAGTGCTCCGTGTAATATCTGTTTAAATGGCGCCTAACATAAGCTAGCACGGCGTGGTTGCTTAGATTAGCGATCTCCAGCTACTTTCCCGCTAAATAGCCTAGCACGTATGCTAGTTATAATGCAGGTGGCTTTAGCTATTAGTAAATACTAAAGTGGGCGGTCTAACCAACAGTGCATCCTAGGTAAGAAAAGAGCGCGTAATTAAGTTAAGTGCGTTAGCTAAAATAAGTGCGATATAAGCTAGCTTAAGCCCTTAAAGGGGGCGATACGGCACGCTTATTACCCTTTAGTTTGGTAGGAGATACAGGCAGAGCTAAACGAGACGACAGTACTGCCGCAGCTGGTGACTGCGGACTTCCCCTAACCCCCTTCCATGGGATGGCTGCGGATGAGCGTTATCTAGGTGCAAGGGAAGAGAGGGCGCAAGAGAGAGAGAAAATAGGATTATAAGGACATACACGCGCTTAGCAGATAGAGGCAGCGCTAAAAGGGCTTAATAATAGTTAAGGCCATTAGTACTAGAGGTGGGGATTAGGAAAGGAAGCTATAACCATCTATACATCACTATAAAAGAGTCGCCCTATTGGAAAGGCCGCAGTTTACTATATTAATTGTTAGTCTAAGATATAGGGAATAAAGAGGAATAAGTAGGCTAGACTTGCATGCGCATAAGCGCTAAGGGACGGCAGAAATGCCTTAATGCGACCATGCCAGGGACTAGCAGTTAAAAGAGGGGGCGGCGCAGCATTAGGAGGAAAGAAAGATGGAAAATAAGAGGAAAAGCAGCGAGGGAAACGGCCTTTTATAGTTAAGGTCGAGAGGCGGTCTTAGCGGAGCAATGGTTAAAAAGCAAGGCGCTTTACCTAAAAAGGAAGCCTTTATTTCCTAATACGGCAACACCAACACTCCGTTTACTTAAAAAATTATTTACCATACAAACATATATATAACTATTTAAATTTAATATAATATAAATTACCCTTACTATAAACCTTAAGCTAACACAATAAAGTAATAACTAATAATAATTCATTGCTTAATGTCCGATTTAGATCCCTATTGGGCCCACGCGGACTACTCCTTATTTACATATAGGGAGAAAACTCTATTTAAGAAAATAAGAAAACCCCGTAATCCATCTCCTTGCCTTTTGGGACTCGCCTACAAGGCGCCTGCGAGTTACCTATAGTGCTCTACTACCTTACTTTTTGACCTCCTTGGGAACCACTGCTGCCGTAACAAGCCTATGGACGCGCTAGTATCGCAAACTTAACTCTACTACTATAGAGTCATTAGGGGGCGCCTAATACTCGCCCCCTTACCTTCCATTACTATTTTAAAGCCATAACTATAGACTATAGTAAAGAATATAAAGATAATTTATTAAAACCTTTTAAATTTTATATAATATAGGCCGCGCTCTTTATCTTATTAGCAAAAAGATAAAATTATAAAATCTTTACTATAACTATAGAAGATATTAAGAAAGCACTAGAACCGAAATAGTATATTAATCCTTAACCTCTTATACCTAAATAGTACCACAATTTAATTAATAAGTTTAAAAAACGATTTATAGACTAACTAGCCCTATACTAAAATAAATATAATTTTAAGATAGAACTTAAGCCTAGTATAACACTAAAGTTCGGTCCGCTATATAATATATTATAAGAAAAACTGCTTATAATATAATAATACCTTAATAAGCATCTAGAAAAAGAATTTATTTGCCCTAGTTAATCTTTATTTACCTTACCTATACTATTTATTAAAAAGCTAGAAGGAGGTTTAAGATTTTATATTAATTATTAAGCTCTAAACGTAATTATAATTTAAAACTAATATCTAATTCCCCTAATTTAAGAAACGCTTAACTATTTAGTAAAGGTATAGTACTTTATAAAGCTTAATATAGTTGCTACCTTTAATAAAATCCGTATATATAAAGGAGATAAGAAGTATATAGCTTTTTATATATAATAGGGACTCTTTAAATACCTAGTAATGCCTTTTAGCATAAAGAACGGTCCTAATATATTTTAGCAATACGTTAATAATATACTTTATAAATTCCTTAATATATTTATTACTGTATATATTAATAATATATTAATTTACTTATCCTTACTTTCTAAATATTAGAAACACATTAAAATGGTTTTTAAACGCCTATAAAATATAGGCTTATAATGCGATATTAAGAAATATAAGTTCTACGTGTCTAAGGTTACGTACTTAGGCTTAATTATATCCTATAACAGAGTTAAAATAGACCCTAAAAAAGTTGCTATAATTATAAACTAGGGAAGCCCTAGTAATATATAAGACGTTTAAGGATTTCTAGGATTTATAAACTTCTATTATTAATTTATTAACTACTTCTTAGAAATTGCCTAGCTATTAGTAAACCTAATAAAAAAGAATATAAAATTTAAATAAACTACTAAATATAAATAAGCTTTTAACGACCTAAAGTATCGCTTTATAACTGCTCTAATTCTCGCTTACTTTAACCCTAAACTTAAATGTATTGTTAAAATAGACTTGTCTAATTACGCCCTAGGGGGAGTGTTGTTATAATATAATAAGAACGGTAAGCTACGTCTAGTAGCCTTTCTCTCCTAAAAACTCGCCCCTACTAAATTAAACTATAAAATATATAATAAGGAACTGCTTATAATTGTTAGATGCTTTAAATAATAGCGTCCCAAGCTTAAAGGATTGTTATTCCTAATACGTGTGTTAATAGACTATAAGAACCTATAATACTTTATAACTATAAAGCAATTAATATAGCGCCAAATTTATTAGGCTAAATACCTCTTATAATTTAACTTTAAGATTATATACTAACTAGGTAAACTTAATTAGAAGCCTAATATATTAATATAATAATTATAGGATCTACCTATAAATGCTTTAAATAAACGGATTATAAATTAATTACGGATTTTATTGCCCTCTAAACGTTTTAAAAAGCTATATCCTATATTCCTAGATATAGAACTTAATAGAAATAAATTAGAAGTTAATAAATAGAAAATAGAAATTAATAAGCTAATAAAATACAAATATAAGAATAATATATAAATAATAGATGTAATAAAAGCAATTTAAATAGGAAAACGATAGTATAAGGATATTATACTTGCTAAATACAAAATTTAAAATAATTAATTATACTATTAATAGAAGATAGTAGTTCCAAATTCCAAACCTTTATAATTTAAGATACTTAATTTTATATATAACTCCCCTATAGTAGGGCATCCTAGCCATATAAAGACCTACAAAATTATTTAATAAGTATACTACTAGCCTATAATACACAACTATATATAAAAATACGTTTAAGCATATAGGATATATATATATGGAAAAACCTCTTATATAAAGAAGTAAGGAGTACTTTAACTGCTACCAATTCTAATGCAAAGATGGCGCAATATCTTAATTAACCTTATAGTTAACTTGCCTAGCAGTAATAGGTTTATAAATATTATAGTAGTTATTAACTGCCTTATAAAAATGCAATATATAATTCCTATAGACTTAATTAATACAATATTAGTAGCCAAATATTTTATTAAGCACGTCTTTAAGCTATATAGACTTCCTAACTTAATAATATCTAACTATAGAAGCTAGTTTATTTTAGACTTCTAGTAAGCTCTATATAAATAATTAAGTATTTAAATATAACTCTTAACTGTGTTTTATCTAGAGATAGATAGTTAAACCAAAATTGCGAACGCGATTATAGAATAATACCTATAAATATACTGCTCCTACCTGCAAGACGACTAGGAAAAATAGCTGCCTTTAGCTGAGTTTACTGTAAATAATATAATAAACGTATTAACAGGTATAATGCTATTTTACGCAACCTATAGACAAGACCCCTAACTTAGATTTAAACTATAACCCGAAATTAATATAATAGGACCTATAATTAAATGGATCCAGTTAATTAACGCATATAACTTTACTAATTAAATAAAGTAGTTAACGGAACTGCTATAAAGCAAATTAACATACGCTTAAATAGTATAGGAATGGCATGCAAATAAAGGACAAGCTTCCGTATAGGACTTTAAGGAAGGTAATATGGCTTACTTAAATATACAAAACATACGGATTTAACGGCCCTTAAAGAAACTTAATTAGAAGTTTATAGGCCCGTCCTAAATTAAGAAGAAACTAAGCCTATATAATAATAATAATTCATTGCTTAACGTCCAATTCGGATCCCTATTAGGCCCACGCAGACTACTCCTTATTTACATATAGGGAGAAAACTCTATTTAAGAAAATAAGAAAACCCCGTAATCTATCTCCCCGCCTTTTAGGACTTGCCTACAAGGCGCCTACGAGTTACCTATAGTGCTCTACTACCTTACTTTTTAACCTCCTTAGGAACCACTGCTGCCGTAACAAGCCTACGGACGCGCTAGTATCATAAACTTAACTCTACTACTATAGAGTCATCAGGGGGCGCCTAATACTCGTACCTTTACCTTCCATTACCATTTCCTTTATAACCCAGAACTGGTCTAGTACACTTTAGTTAATAAGCCACTAGGTAACCGCCTTAAGACCTTTTTATATTAAGAGCAGTATATTATAGTTCTCTATGCCAGCTACTAAGAGCATTGCTTCTTAGTTGGTGCATAAGGGGCATAACAGTATTACGTATTTTGGTGTCTGTTTTGGCCAACCATATTTATATCTTAGGCTACCTACTAGGACACCTACCTAGTAGAGCCAGTCTTTTAGTCCTATTATTCCTATTCTTAAGAGTGTTACTATTATATTTTCTGCCTTTATTAAGCCTTCTTAGAGCCCTTAAGTGTTTACCCCCTATGGCGTTAACTATACTACGGCTTAGGTTTCTCTTGCCTAAGACAGCCTCTATACCTTTAACTCCTATATACCTTTCCAGCGTTGGTCCAAACAGTATTATATTACGGTAGATGGTTTCCCAGCATTCTTTTATGCTCTACTTTGGCTCCTTTCTCTCTCTTACTATTATCTTTATTAACCTCTTATACATCTCCCTTTCTCCTCTATATAGGCCTAGGCCCTAAAGCAGCACTATTTTTCTTCTACTTTCTTTACCTATTTCTCCAATATATCTTCCCTACTTTAGGGTTGTTAGTTTATTCTCCTATAGGGTGCTCTAGGGTCCCTCTATAGTTTATTTAGGCGTGTCTTAATGTACTTTATAACATTAGAGTTATATTTATTTTATGCCCTTTATATTGCAGCGGCTTTAATATATAGTTATAGAGGGGGAATATTAGCTTCCTTCTTAAGCAGTGCTATAGCCGTTTGCTTATACCCACCTATTATACTCTAGAGGCAGGCTATTTAGACCTTTTAGAGTGGTTTAAGGAGTAATTTAGGGGGGCCTTTCTCAGTTTCTCTAATGGCCTAAATACTGGACCTATACATTATGGTTGGCCAGATAACTGCTATATATAGTAGGCGTAACCTCTAAAAGCATGGTCCCTATATAAAATTGACAATCCTAGATAATATAATATACTATACTTAGCCCTTATGGGCCGCTTATACCACATATACGCTCTACTAAAGCTTGCTATCTACCCATACTCCTAATACCCTTAGGCCCTAAACTAGTTAACCCCTAAAGCCTTAGATGTAAATTAAATACTAAAAATCTACAGATTAGTTACGTTTTCTTATAAAATAGATTAGCTAATATTTCTCTAGTAAGAATTGGACTCTATATTATCTTGCCCATTCTATATAGATATTATAGGCTTTCTCTAGTGTTCTGCAATTCTCTACAGCTATTAGCCTATATATAATTAGGTTTATATTATTAACAAAGCCTATCCCCTAAGTCGCCCCTTCCTTAAAGGAGTCAAGCAGGTTGCTTATAAAGAAAAGGAAGAGTATAGGTAAAAGGGGTAATCCTTATAGTATTCCTATTATAACTGTAATAGGGGGGCTCTGGTATCTACTAAAGACTAGTAATATTTCTTTCTAGCCTATAAACCCTTAAATAAATTATATAATCTATTCTAGGAAGCTCTTTGCCCTAAGGATATATAGAAGGCGCTTATAGGGTATATTATTATAGGCACCACTAATATCTAAGCTAAGCATTAATACTATGAAGTCCCTTTGCATTACCCATGCAGATTTAATAGTAGTAGCAAGTAGCGTAAGTGCTAATAGTGTTAAGCAGTTCTTTCTTATCCCTATTTAACTTTGTAGTAGTAGGGCGTATTCCTTAGCCGTGTCTACTATATACTCTACTATTACCCTTTCTAAGATCTTACTAAGGGTGTTTTCTAAGGCAATAGGGCAGTAGCTTCCTGGGGTTAAGTAATTTACTTTGCCTTTTTTTTATAGAACAACTATTGTCATGGATCTTCTAAGTTATAGGTAATAGCCTATAGCAAAGTATGCTCTAGCTACATCTACAAGCTAGGGTGCTATAAGTGGTCTATAGGTCTTTAAGGCCTTATTTAGAATTCCATCTGGTCCTAATACTATATTATTTAAAAGGCGGCTAATAGTTCTGGCCATTTCCTCTATTGTTATATCGCTGTTAACCTACAGGCAAGTCACCAGTGTTTTACCTATAATATCACTAAGGTCTACTAGAGCTAGTTAAGGAAAGAACCTTTCTATAAGGATCTTTACCTTCTTATTATTGTTATTAGTGGCCTATACTTCCCCTACTCTTTATAGAGGTGGTAGGTATAGATCTTCTGCTAAACACCCTACCTTTTTCTTTACCCATTTTGCCATAGTCCAAAGGCCCTTATTATAGGGGAGGCTTAGGTTAGAAGTATACTTATTTATAAACCGTCTCCAGTTATTCCTTACTTCTTTTTTTAGGGTATTCTTTAACTAGTTTCTTATATCTTTATATCATCTTTTATCTTTAGGGTTATAGCTGCTTATATATTTCCTTCTTACTCATCGTTGGCTGGCAATAAGAACCGCGCATTATGCAGACCATACATGTCGCGTATAGGGGCCCAGTTTTAAGACCAGGCAGTACTCTTCTAGCCCATTTTTAATTACTGCCTAGATTCTTTCTAGTCTTTAGTCAATTTCCTTAGGGGTAGCCAATAAGCCTCGCTTATTTAGTACTGGGTAGATTTCTTCTAGGTCTTAAAGTTGTTATTTAACTATATTAAGGAAACTGTCTATCTTAAGCTTCCTTATTGCGTATCTTTTACTATTTAGTTGCGCCTTAATATCCAAATCTAGCTGTATCTGGATAAGGATATAGTCTAGGGTAAGTGCCCATTCTTCTTTAGGGTTGCACCTTTTAAGTCTCTAGTATAGGCCTTCATCTATAAATATAAGGTTAATTATACTTCTAGCAGTACCTTATTGCCATATAATTGCTCCTAGGGGGGTAGCTAGCTTAAGGCCCCAGATATCTATAGCTCTTAGTAGGCACTCTACCTATTATTTAGCAGCAACATGGATACCCCCCCACCATAGGTAGTAGAGGTTTATGTCTCCTAATAGGATAAACTCTATGCCTTCAATTTCCAGTAAGCTTATTACCAATATAATATTCTCTGTTTATGGGACCCTTTTAACTCTTAGGTTATACACATTAATAATTTATACTAGTCCCCTATATATCTAGATTATTATAACTGCAATATCTAGGTTAACTGCCTGCTATAACCATAAGGACAGGCTAATAGCCTTACTAATCATAAAACACACGCATATAGCTGCTTTTGGTTCATATAGGAGCTGGAATCCTTAGGGGCAGTATGTTAATTATGTGTAGGTATTGTAATACGGCTCTTATATAGCAAGGATATAGTATTTCTCTGGGTCTAGACTGTCTAGTAGGGGCCTTGCGAGGCGGTGGTTTGTATTACCGCAGTTATACTATATAATGGATAGGTGGCGGACCCCCGGCGGGGGTCCTTTGTCTCTCCTTCGTTCCTCGCTTCTTCTGTTTTCACTTTCTCTAGGATATTCAGAACTTCTATCTCTTATATCTGCACCCTAGTCGCTACTCATTTTGTATAGAGCTTTCCATTCCCGTGTCTTGTGTTCCTACTAGCGCTTCTAAGTCTGAATCTGTTATTGACTCCAGTTCTTCCCCTGATCTTACTAGTCGGCTATATGCCCTTTATAGGTCGGCTGCGAATGTTATATTTGCCGCGTTAAGTCTAATTCTTGATTGTCCTAGTCTTAAGCTTGCTATAGCTGTCCATAAGGAAACTAAGCCTATATATCTATAAGCTTAAACTGCTAACTAAGATAAAAATATACCTAATGTTTTATATAAGCTTATTACAACCTTTAAAAGATAATCCTATAACTTATAAAGTACCACTGCCACTTTCTATAATTGTTAATAATAGTAACAGTTCTTACTTTATTAACTTAATTAATAATATATAATAAAAACCACAATCTAAATAATTTAAACTTCTTATTAAGTGGAAAGGATATAAAATATAAACCTAGGAAACCTATAACTAGATTAAGGCTAACGCGCCTACTTTAATAAAACAATTCTATAAAGACCATCCTTTACGGCCTACTTTGGCTAGATAGATACGATATAAAGGTAAATAATTACCACCTAATATAAATATATAAAATATAATAGCAGGAAACTTAAAATTAAAAAGAACTTAAAATATACTATAACGCTTATAACGCAATTATATAACATATAATAAGTTATAAGTCTTAACTAAAATTAAATTATTTAGACCTTTGGTTAAAAGAGGGAGTACTATAATAGGACTAGCCCAGTTATAGTAGGAATGTCTTAGTAAAACACTTAATAGATAAATTCTGACGCTTTAATTAAATTCTACCAAGTTAATTAAATTCTGCCAAATTTCACTAACTTAATTAATTTCCACCAGTTTCTACTAAATTCTACTAATGTAATAGAATTTGGTTAAAACCTATTAAAATCCACGTGGGCTTATGCCTATACGTCTGCTGCCAAGACCCCAAATATTTAGTTATAAGTCTCCTATATTCCTTTCTCTTCTTTATATAACATCTTGTTCTCTACAAGAGCTATATACCCTTAGATTTAGATAGAATTTATATTATTCCTTTAAATCTTCCTTAAAGCCTCTTTACGCCCTTATAAAAATAATATATAGGCTGTCGGGAATTAGGCAAGCGGTCGTTACGTAACGCTGCGGCACTAGCGTGGCGAGGAGTCTTAAGCTCCTCGCCCTTCCTCATTCCAATTAAGAAGCATATTAACCAACATCACTGTAACCTACTCGAGTAGTCGTTATTGGTAAGTCACCCTATGTGACCAACACTGATTAGTGGTTAAACACACAGTCAACCACAGAGCAGCTAGGTTATTAACAGAAGAGATAGTCTCGTGCAGGGGTTCCCGGCAATACTCTACTACCTTAGGCTTGCGGAAAACCAGTAACAGAAGTGTCACTAAATACTGGGAGATACCAAGTTGCGTCTATTACGCAGAACAATTGCGTTTACGAAGATTTGGTTAAGTACTTTAGGTTAGAAGTGTTACTAAACCTAGGGTCCTAAGTTAACGTCCGAAACGCGTTAACTACGCCTTAAATTACCTACCTTTTAATAGCAAACCTATAAGATCCTATAAAGCCGAAAATCCTACCTACCTTCAACGTACGACACCCCGTCAATTCTACTTCTATTATGGCGTTAACCTACCCAAAGAAGTATAAGAACGACATTAACCCAGAGATATAAAACAAAGACATTAACCCTATAAACGCTAAGTAACAGGACCTAAACAGATTCTTACTATACTGTATAGTATAATACACAGACAGCGAATACAACGATACTGTGCTATGGTATTACATAAAGGAGGACTTTATTAGATAGACAAAGGAAACATAGGCCCTTACGAAAAAGAATATTGTATAAGACTTCTATAACTTCCTTTAGGAGAACGGAGTATTTGTCCCTATAGATGGAGACACTATTAGAGACAATATTTAGGAGCAAGTTATTAACGTAAAAAAAGAGCATAAATAGACTCTATAAGAGATTGAGCACCAACTACGCAATATAAAGAAGCTTAACTTATAATGGAATCTAAATAATACACCAATAGAGACACGTTCTAATTCCATTGTTCTAGGCACGAGTTCTTACGTACCATATCCATCGCTTCCACTAATTTGACCTATAACTTTAACTACTGCCCCCTAAGAGCAAGCGCGACCCCCTTACTTCGCGATTTAATAACCTTTAAACTCTACCATAGGAAGATTAGGTACTACACTATGTTCTATTAAGCTCTATATCTCTACTGCAGCCTATAAAGCAATCCCTACCTTAATCTCTAATACAATTTCAACGTGGCCTAACACCACTTAGAGGCACCTTAAAAATGCTTATAGAGCTTACGAAACTCTATTTAGACCAAGAGAAGAGGTTTGGCGGGGAACTGTATAATATCCTTAATTCAAAGCTATATATCTTCTACGACTGTTATTAAAAGGTTAGACTGGAACCTAACTAATATTATAACGCTTATTCCGTTATGCTTAAGGGCCGCGCTAGTACCTTCTATTATAATCGTTTAGTAGGAAAAGGATACAATTTTAACCAAATAATATATGAGATAAGATGCCACTTTAAAACAGAAGAGAATAAGCAGCAGTATATATTGGAGTGGAGAGAGACTACCTTTCTAAGAATTATTGCTATAAACCCAGATGCCTCTCAACTTAACTATCTTCAAAAGCTCTTTAATTAACTTTAGATAATTTAGCGTAGTTTATCCAAATTATATTAAAAGGACTTTAGCCTACGCGATTAAGTTATTAGCGTATACTAAGGTGTTAAAGAATGTAACCTTGCCCTCTTTAATCCTGTAAATACTTATAAAGGAGTATATGCTTAATTAAGATCCTCTATTGGCACCGCTCTGCGCTCTTAAAAAGTATAGTAATTTAACACCTAACCCTAACCTACTTTAATTAACCCGACTAACTAATACAATTATAACTGGACTGATTGAATATATAGTAGCTAGGGTAGGGGATACAGTAGAGGGTACAATTAACATTAACTATAAAGAAATTATGGAGGTCCTTATAGAAGTTTATCTTAAAATAATTAATAGAAGAAATGCTATGTTTGTAAGAAGCTAAATTGCTAGCTAACTAGGCACCCTCTTAATAGACGAAAAGAGGCATATAATAAGTTTTGCCAGAGTGTACAAAATGTTAGAAATTATAAGGTTACTATGGCCTACTTCTAAAGCTTCCTGGTTTAATATAAAGGCAAAGAAGATCTTAAGGGTAAGGTTAACAAGGCCAAATAGCTCCTTATAGATATGGAAATTAAGGACTACTCTCCTAACTAATACTTTACTGAGTATGGTAAGGTAAATGGCATATAAACCGTTGCTGTCCTTAATAACCAATCTATGCTCTATTCTGTTACAAAGTTAGATATCTTTAATAAGCTAAAAGAAAGTTCCGCGTTCTCCTTTAATAACAGATACTCAGCGAATATCTTCTATAGTATTATGCCAGATACTAGAGCCGTAGGAGTATCTACAGCAGGGGAACCTTAAGTTCGAGCTTTTTAGTAGCTTAATAGCTCTGTTTAGATTAACTAATTAATGGTAGGCTAATATACAATTTGCTTTAGTAAGGGTACTATAATCTCTTTTAGCACAATTAAGGTCTAAACTCTGTTAGGATATATTACTTTCTATATTATTCCTACAAATACCCCATTTCTATTCTGCATCTAAAATATGGATAAGTTAGGCGTTAAGCTCGATAACCTTAAGAATATACTCATTTAGGGAGATAATTGGGTGCCCGTTATACACAAGTAGGGTTACCCTTAGTTGCTCCTTTAATAGCTAGAAAGGAGCGTTGCTTAGAGCCATTTAACTAAATTAGAGTTACGTTAACTATACCGTCGCTTTAGTTACCTATTAGTTTATAGATTGCTTAGGGTTCTTTAGTAAGTAGGTTATAAAGTTAAGGCTAAGATAATTAAGCATCTTATAAAGTACTACTATTACTGCTAAATAAACTAGAAGTCCCCTGGCCGATTTAAGTTCACCCTTAAAGATAACTATAACTTTAACTTCTGTATTATTATTAACATTATATATCTTAGTGGTAAGCTAGTACTCTAAGTTGTTAACCTCTTAACCTCCTTCTAAGCCGCACGTTTCCTAAAGGATATATTAGCTAGGAACGTATAGGATACTCTTTAATTATACTAGATTAATATCTACCTAGGACCCCCTAATTAAGTTATTTATAATATAGAAAGGAACTTCTTATTTATAGAGTTTTGGCAATAGGTAAAGGTAATAGAAATTAAGGTCAAGGAAGTCCCTATTAAGGCATATAATAGTGTTAGAAAAGTAGAATAATATTACATACCATTATAACAAGTATATAATATTATTTCTTTAGAACTAGAGGGCGCTAGCAAAGAGCTTATCTTATAGATGGCTATTAAGGCTATTAATAATTCCGCTGGCCTAGATAGGCTTGTACCTATATTGTTAGTCTTTAGCGCCTACCCTTAAATGACTAACAATTCTCTACTATCCCTATCCATTATATAATGAGCGGAGGCTATTTGCAAAGCAATAAAAGATGTGTAATGTCTCTACGCTATATACTAGGTTAACGACGCACTAGGAATAAGAAATGGCCTAAATACCTTAACTATACTTAATCTGCCACTCCAATCTAAGGTATGCGTATGGCGTAAAAAAGGAGGATAGTTAGGCCTATATAAACTTATTGCAATTAATAGTTAGACTTATACTCTTTAGATGCCCTATAGACCTACTTAATTCCGCTTAACTGTTATTAAGCCCTATTATAGAAACAACAGTTTTAAGCCTTTATAAGATACCCTAGAGAATACCCTAGAGGAGAACTACAATTAATATACTCTAGAAGGCGACTATATTCCTAATATAATTATAGTAGATGTGCCGTAACTATAACGCAGTAGAGGTTGCCTAAAGGGATTATAAAATTACTAACACCTTATTAATTTTAAAGAGTAATTTATTACTGCTATTAAGAGTAGAGACGAGTTATTAATAGCCTTTATAACAGCTAAAGAGAAGGCTAACTTTAAGCTTACAAAACAGCTTTAAAAGGAAGGCCGTATTATAACTTTAGGAGCTCCTTTCTAAGTATCTAACAAGCAGGAGATTAATAGTCTTATTATAAAAGGAGTTTTTAAATTTAAGAAGTATGACCCTACTAAGTTTAGTGGAGTTTGTATCTTTAAGTTAAGAATAGTTAATAAGATTAAGGGCAAAGCTACTAATACCCCATTTAAGAAGTTAAGACTGGTTATTTAAGGTTATAACAATAACAGCAAGGAAGTAATTCTTATATAATCCCCTATAATTCAATAAGCTAGTTAGCGAGTTATTGTTGCGCTAGCTCCCTCCTTAATAAAGAATAGAATAGTGGTTTATTTATAAGATATTACTTAGGCCTATACCCAATTAGAGATGCGCCTTTAGTGCTTAATACTAGTATACCTTCTAGAGCAAATTCGCTACTAATATCCCGAAGATACAATCATAGTTATACTTAAGCCATTATATAGAATTGCAGAGGTAGGAACTTATTGGTAGGCTACTTATAGTAAGCACCATAAAGAGAAGCTCTTAATAACTACTTCTATATTTAATCCCTGCTTTTTTATCACAACTACAGGAACTCTATTTGGAATTGTTAGCATGCAAACTAATAATATAATTATCTTAGGAGACGACTAATTCTTAACTCTTAAAGAAGATAAGCTAGTAAAGGCAAATCTTATAGCAAAGCTAAAGGAAAAGCTTAATTTAACCATAATATTACTCTTTAATAGATGCATCCTCTCCCTAAATAAGGATTCCATTGCTTTACGCCAGAAGGGCTAAGGTAAGAAGATTGATATTATTAACATTAATTCTCTAAAGTAAGGATATATAGAGCAACGCGCTTATAGAGTTTATATTACTTCTATCTATTAACCTAAGGCTTTATTTAATTTCTCTATTACCGCCTAATACTAGGAACTAACTAAGGATAATGTTCTTGCCCTAAATAAGCGTCTTTACTGGCAAATAAATCATCTTAATTGGGGACTACTCTATATATCTATTAACCTCTCTACTACTAAACTCTTTATATTTGTTAATAAATTGTTTGTAAATAATAAAGATTTTAGCTCCTAGCTAGGATATAAGATTATTATCGTGAATAAATCTACTAGAGAGAATAACTTTATAATCTACAGCAACCTTATCCATTAGAGCTTAACTAAGAGTAAGTACATTACTTAAAGCGTTCTAGCGTTAGAGATATATAGAATGGTTAGCGGAGTTAATATAGCAATTACAATTAGAACTACCATTAAGATAATTATAGATTGGCTTAAACTCCCTACTATTCCTATAATTATGTGCACCGACTTATACTCCCTCTATAAGTGTTTAGTTAAGCTTGGTACTATAAAGGAGAAGCGTCTTATAATTAATATTATAGCACTTTAGCAATCCTATAAGCGTTAAAAACTCTTTAAGATCCGGTAAATTAATGGCCAAAACAACCTAGTAGATGTGATGACAAAGGCAAACCCAAATAAGGCACTAGAGACGTTCGTTAACACAAATACTCTGCGTATATGAGTTAAAGGTTAGGTTAAAAGGGAGTAGAAGATATAGCAATTTAAGAGCAGCTAATTAGGATTTTCTATACCTAGTATAGAAAATTGCTATTAGCTCGCTTATAACTAGCGCCTTGGCGGCCCTAATATGATATCTACCCGCGACTCCAAGTAAGAAAGCACTACGTGTTAAGAGGCAAATTTTAGGACAGCAAGACTTATATTATAATAGCAATAGTAAGTAAGGAGGATTGATATTTGTTACGCTAGTTAAGTAGTATTTGTATATAGATGGCAACCATAAAAGAAGAGTTGCCAGTATTAGGAATTAGGCAAGCGGTCGTCACGTGACGCCGCGGCACTAGCGTGGCGAGGAGTCTTAAGCTTCTCGCCCTTCCTCATTCTAATTAAGAAGTATATTAACCAACATCACTGTAACCTACTTGAGTAGTCGTTATTAGTGAGTCACCCTGTGTGACCAACATAGGCAATTCTTAATATTATCTAGCTATATATAGTTAAGCTCTATATTATAAGGGGCTAGTACCTATTTTCTAGGTCCTTAGGCGTAGTTATAGCCTAAATATATTAAGGTTATATTATAGTTATATACGTATTATAATAACTTACTATAATTATCTAATCTTTTCTTTTTATACTTTATTACTATATAGGTTTCTAGGGTGCCCTAATAGCCTTAGTTAAGTAAATCTCTTAAATATTTTAAGAAGTATTTTAAAACTAAAGAAAGAGACTTTTAGTAGTGCTTTTTATAGTTTTATATTTAACTTCCCTTAGTATAGTATATACTTACTATAGGTCTATCTATAAGTAACCAGTTATAGCTTAGTTATAGTTATAATATATCTAGGATATATCTAGAATATATTAGATACTAACTGTATACTTTATAATATAAAGATATAGCTTATAATTAGCATTCTACTCTATATAGGCAATCTAGTACTAAAATATATAATTAATACTGTTATAAAGCCTATATATATTAATAAGAATAGATAATATAAATAAATATCATATATATTTATATCTCTTTATTTAAGATTATCTTAATTTAATTTTATTAAATTGCTAAGAAAATATATAAAAGTATATAATATCTATATTATAACTTAGATATAGTAATATAATATTATAGATATATTATACCTTTTTTTATAATTTATATATTCTTTCCTAGTCTTCCTTTATAATTTACTTATAGTAAAAGTTTTATAGCTAAGGGTCTAAGTATTTATAGTAAAACACGCCTATATAGGGTATCTGTCTTTTAAAGAACTTTTAGAGGCTAAAAAGAGGGCATATTATACTTATCTTATTCTTTAATATATATAAGTATTATATTTATCTATATTAGAACCTAAATATATATAAGATCTATTTAAGATATAATCTTTTATATTTTTATATATCTTAGTAATATTCTTATTATTTAACTATAGGCTAGATAAATCTATTATATATTTAATCTTATATTTAAAGGATATAGGATATTCTAGTATCTCTTAATTAAATATAAGTCTTTCTACTATAAGTAATCTAGTTTATATAATTAATATTAAGCCTAGCTATATTATAGAAATAATTAGTTTATATATTATATATAGCTTATATTATAGAATTCTACTTATTACTAGTATTAAAGAAGAGGTATTAGCAGATTATTATAGTATAGGTATTTAAAATTATATATCTTTATAATACTCCTAATATAAGCTAGATATATTCTAATTACTATCTTTAATATATATATATATATGTTCCTTTTATACCTATTATATTACGGACGCTTTAAGTATAATGTTACGACTACTTAGAGAGGAGTTAGAAGAAGCTAGTTGGTTAATTAAGGCACAGTCTAGGATGGAACCGGTAGAACCATGTAACAAGGAATGGTAAGCGAGTCACGTAATAGTTAAATATACTGGCTGTGTTAAACGTGAGGGACGTCACGTTTAATACAGACAACACGTACTTTACGTACAAGGAGAGTTTCTTAGGAGTATAGATGTGTATTTAAAGGACTACAGTCCCTACCTAAATAGCTCCTTTCCTTATAGTAAATCTTAGAATACAATTAGAGTTAATCTGTTAGGCAGCCACTTTATACCAGTTATTATTTGTTACTATTACATTATTAACTTTATTTGGAATCTATATACCTAGCCCATTAATAAGTCCACCGTAGTATTTCCTACAAGGCTTCGTTACACATTTACTACCATAGTTATGGTTTTAATAAGTCGAATAATATGCCACTAAAAGTACCAGTTACGTCCACACTAACAGCGGTAACCACCTTAGGTACTAGCGGAGATACTAGCATAAGGGATACTGATTCGCAACTAGTTATAAAAAATAGTTATAAAAAATAGTTAATTAGCTATAGGGCAACAACAAAGTACTTAAGGAAAGAATTAATGGCATTAGAGCAGCTAAAGTAAAGTTACCATTAATTGAGAGATTTTTAGGTAAGAAGTTAAAACTTAAGGGATTTCTAATATAAATGCACTTTAAGGTTATGTAAGAGGGAGTAAAGTTGGTAATATCTACAGACTAGGTAGCGTATGCAGGACTATTCTTGATAGAAAGAGCACTTAAGTGGTTTAAACCATACCTTACTAAAATCTAAGTTAATGGATTAACAACTACTAATTAAGACATTTGGTACATGTTCTTAAGTTAGAATAGGTTTACAGAAAGATTTACGCAAATGTTTAGAGACCTAAAAGTGACAACTATAGCAGAAAGGAAGCTACAGAACTTAGTATAACGCACTTTAGTAATTAAGTACATAATATAGTTTTAAATACTTGCAATATAGGTTAAGTGGAATAATAAGGCGCTTATGGCATAGTATAAATAGGGACTTAAGGCTAAAGTCTAGGACGCAATTATCCTAATAAAAGATACAGATACTTTAAGAGAGTTAATAGATTAATTAATAAAGATTAATAATAGGATCTATTAGAGGGAACAAGCTAAAAAAGGGCAAGACAGAGTTCTATAGTTGTATAAGGCGCAGAGTACGTATTAATAAACGCAGAGTTATAAACTATAGAATGGGCCGGAACTAATAGACTTAAGCAGCACTAGAGAATCTAAGAGATGGAGCAGAAAACTATAGAAACCTAAAGGTTAAGGATTAAGTAATTATAGAACTAGGGAGCAGAGGCTAAACTAGGGATCCTATTAATAGAAGACATTTAGGCGGACTCTATAACAAAAAGAATGGTTTAAAGATGGAGCTTATATAAATTATAGAAAGAAAGGTCACTATGCCAGAGACTGCTAAAGTGGTTAAAGTAACCACGCAGTAAAAGGAACTAAGCAAGGAGAACTAGGTCTAATAATAAGAAGGTTATATAGAATATAGAAGTATATAGTTAGACACTTCGCGTTTTGTTACAATAACATATACCAAATTTATAAGGACGCTAAGTATGGCGCAAGCTATTAGCTATAAAAGCTAGAATTAAGAGGATTTAAAGGAACCAAAGAGTTAGATAAAGAGCAAGATTAACTCTATAAGCTAGATTAAGATGTCATAGCAATATACAGATAAAGATTAGTAATAATAACAATGGAGTTGGAGTACTTATTAATTAATAGCAATAAGGAAGAATAAGAGGTTAACTAGGAGCACTTAAACCTTAATAACGTAATAGAAGCAGAGACTAAGACCACTATAGAACGCGGTTTAGTAACAGGTATTATAATACCATTAAATACGGCATCTATTGCTTTGCAAGATAGAAGGAGTAATATCTAAAAATAACTAAGTAAGCAGACAACTACTAGTGCTAGCTTACCACTTAATAAAGGTAAAAGGCTAAGTACTTAAGATTCTTAAAATAAGATAAGAGGAAGTTAAGATTCTTAAGATAAGATAAGATATACCCAAGAACCCACAACGGATAAAAACCAATAGGGAAGGGCAGTAGCTTAGTTTAAAAAGTTTTATATAAGCATAGGACGTAAGTTTACAAATAGTAAGTTTAGGGAATAAGTAAGAACGTTAGTTCTAGGTAAATGCAGTATTTAGCCTAAAGGTTAAAAAGTTAATATAGTAATTAAGAAGCAAGAGGACTTTAAGGATCTAGCTACAAGACACAGAAAATAAGAAACTATGGATAAGTTTAGGTAAAGAATTATTACATAGCAAGAATAAAAGCTAGATAAGAGATTAGCTACGCTAGGTTATATAAGGGATAGAGCACCTATATAAAGAGTTACTAATAGGCCAAGGCAGGGACGCCTAGAGTAAAGTAGTTAGATAAGTTGGAACAGAAAGAAGACCTAGGAATTCTAACTAGGTTTAAAGAAAGACGTACTAAAGGATATTACGATGCGGTAATAACACGGTACTTTCTAACGGATAAGCTATATATACCAAACCAGCTATATAAGAAGTAGTATAGGCAACGACATAATAACAAATAGGAAGATTTCTATATGTAGCTAGACGAAAAAGTTATCTAAGACCAACCCATTATAGAGAAACGCATAAATTATATTAAAGGAGCATTAATTATAACGTTAAAGGACCTAGAAGAAGGATCTAGGGACTAGAGAAATAAATAATAAATCTTAGTACCCGCAAATAAAAGACTAATCGTTAAATTGGTAAAGCAAAGGTTTAAACTTAAAGAAGGCAATAAGCTAAGAGTTAACCTAAGTCACTTAGCGCATTATATACTATTGTGGATAGCTTATATGGATAACACGTATAATATGTATAGGGCACCAAAGGATAAAAACCGGAAGTATCTAATAAGAATATATTAGGTATTAGAAGATTAAAAGTACAGAGACACTAAGTATATGCATAGATGGCACCTAGTGGACGTATAGAGTTAAGGGGACCTAACACTTTAACTAGGAAGATTCCTTATGGAAGAATGCCTAGATAGACAATAGTAGTAAAACTGTCCAAAAAATACTTATTTATAGCACGTAGAGGAAAAGAAACAAACTAAGTATTGGCCTAAAGAGAACTAAGTACAAACAGGATCTAGTAGCCAATAGTTAGGAAAAGGGGAGGCCCACAGGACCAGAGGGAGCCAGTAATAGAGCCTTAGACCCTTAAAGAAATTTAGGGACAACACCTATATTTAAGAACGAAATGGCAAGATTAGTAGTTTAAAGCGTTAATAGACAGTAGAGCAATAAGGAACCATATATTACTAGCAGCAGTAGAAAGAATAGGGTTACTATACAGACAGAAGGAATACCTATATTCACTTATAATAATTTTAGGAGATTAAATAGCCTATAAAGGAGGCATTATTAATCTTAAAACAGGACCTATTTAGTTAACTATTAAAGAAAGGCAAGTTAAAATGTCTTTTAATATCCTACTGTTGGGAAAGGACAAGGCGATACTAAAAATACCTTAGTTATAAAAATACAATCTAAAGATTAATTGGGTTATAGGATAGGTTAATATTAAAGATACTTAATAATATAAGATACAATAGCAAACCAAGCTAGTATGGTATTAAGTTAGAGTAACGTACAAAGAGACTAAGCAAGGCTTAAGTTACGTATTAAAGAGATACCACAAGTATAAAAAAAAGTTATAGTTACCAGAAAGTAAGAAGCTATTAGAGTATATAGTATAGGACTATAAGATAGAATTAGAACTAGGAACTAGTCTAAAGTTCTTTCTAATCTACAAGCTTACTAAAATAGAGTCAGTAGCGCTTAAAGAGTTTATCCAGGAAAACTTATAAAAGGGGTATATTAGACCATTATAGTCATTAGCAGGATATCCAGTGTTGTTTATTCTAAAGAAAAACGGAAAACTTAGGATATGCATTAACTATAGATAGTTAAACAGCATCATACAAAAGGATAGGTATCCTTTACCCTTAATTAGCGAAATCCAAGATAGGATAGGTAACATAAAGATCTTTATAAAGATAGATCTAAGGTAGGCGTACTATTAGATTAGGATTAAGGAAGGTAATAAATAGAAGGCAGCCTTTAGGTTAAAGAAAGGACTATACAAACTGTTAGTAATGCAGTTTGGGTTTATAAATACACTAATAACGTTTTAAAAAAGAATTAATAGTATATTAGGAGAACACCTTAATAAGTTTATTATAGTATATCTTAATAATATTATTATTTACTCTATAAGTAAGGAAGAACATAGCGAACATATTAAGTGGGTCTTAAAGAGACTATAAGAAGAAAAGATGCTAGTAGCAATTAAGAAATACGAGTTCTTTACTAGGAAAACCAATTTTGTTAGATTTATTATTAAACTAGAAAAAATCAGCATGGACTAAAAGAAAGTTAAAGCTATAGTAAGTTGGCAAGAACTAGAGAACGTTATATAGTTATTAGAATATATGGACAGAGGTTATATAGTTATTCGTGTCTCTAATTATTACAAGACTCCTCCGTAACACCTTACACACGTCCACCTACGCAGCAAGAAGAGACCAACCACGAGACAGCAATCTGATGGTAATCTACGGCAATCTGACGGCAGTCTGCCGCATTCTGCCATATTCTGCCAAGTCTACCAAATCCTGCCAAGTTCTGCTAGGACTGCTACTCGAATCCTATTCTACTCCATGCACGTGTTAACCAAGCAACTAAACTAGCAATATATACCCTTTCTTCCCATTTCTTTACCTTCTCTCCTTATATAACATCTTAACTTTATTACACAGTTTATATATATAGCTTAATAATATCTACTTCGCTATATATTATTACCACTTATACTTACTCCGTAATACTACATTGCGTTAAAACCTATACTCCGCCCCACCCTATTTAAAATACAGAACGACCTTAAAGCCCCTATAACGGCCGCCAATATTATATCCGTACTCTAGGAACAATTAGCAGATATATAAAAGTCCTTTATAGACGCCCTCGCATAAAACTAAGCTGCTATAGCTTAACAGTAAGCCAAATAAGAAGCACGGTACTAGAAAATAATTAAGGCCCTCTAAAAAGAAATCTGTACTTTTAAGATACCTAGCTAAGCCCTTAAGACCGGTTACTATTACTAAAAGCCAATACGCGGAACGCAAGCCCTAAACTAGTAATAGTTATCCCACCAGTAGAACTAACTACTGCGCTATAACAATCTGAATAATTACTAAACCCTCCAATATTTACTGGTAAATAATAAGAACTCCAATTATTCCTAAACCGGCTTAAAAATAAGCTAACTAGTAATATTAACTACTACCTAACTAAAGCTAACCAACTCTGTTATACCCTAAGTTAACTAGGAGGAGATATAGCTGACCTTATTAAACCTCTTTAACCAAACTTAGTATTAAGCCTAATTATACTTCTTAAAGCTATATATGGTGACCTAAACCGCCAAGCTACTACTTAGAGAAAGATAAACTATATAACTTAAGGAATAAAAAGCTTTCCAATATACTTCTCCAAATTTAACCATTATATAAAAGAAACAGGCTGGAATAACTCTATACTAATTAACAGCCTTATTAAATCCTTAAGTTCTAAACTAAAACCCTCCCTAATAGGTGTAGACCTACCAGGAGCCCTTAATGCCTGCGTAAACGTTATTAATAAACAGTATAATAATATACTACGTCTAATACTAAAGTCCGCTCCTTAATACAATATAACAACCCTATAAACGTCTACTAAGTTATTATCTCAGCCTAAGCACCCTAACGCCATAGATATTGACACTAGAACCCTAGGATACGCCCTACTAGGGTCCTCTAAATAAGAATAATATACTAAGCTAGGCCTCTGTTTTAAGTATAAAAGTAGCTCCTACCTCTCTAACTACTACTCCGTCCCCTTGCCCTAACGCAAATTACAAACAGCTAATACTAGCAGCCGTTTACCGTATTAATCCTCTAGTTATTATCCCTAATCTCCACCTGGTTCTAGCCCCATATTTAGTAAGTACTACTTATAAGGACAAAGCTATAACTAATATACTATAAGAACTCCACCCTAATCGCCTCTAAAAGGAAGGTCCTAGAGCTAAGTTGCTCTCTGGAACAGCGCTGCCTCAGGATCTTGTTAAATGCTTTAGATGTCACGAACTCTAACTCTTAGGATTACAGCATAACCGTTAACTATTGTCTTTGGCAGAATAATTAATAGGTTAATACTTAAGTCCTAATTAATATAGAAGCCAGTGGTATAGGATTTATTAATAAGATCTTTATATAAGATAATAGTTTTACTCTAACCCCCCTTAACCAGCATATTAACGTATTTGGATTTAATGGCAAACATACTATCTTAGGCCGTATTACCTACGTAATATTCCTAAGACTCTAATACCTAAACCATAAAGAACTAATTAGGCTTTTTATTACCACCCTAGGTTACTTAGTAATCCTTAAACAACCCTAAATAAAGCTATATAAGGTAACTATTAATTAGGACAACCTTAAGCTTCTATTTACCGCCTCCTATTATAAGCAGAAGTGTTTTATAACCCACTACTTAGACCCTAAACCAAAATCTAGAAAATCTACTAAGATCCACCAGTCTAAAATTTCTACCGACGTCCACCCTATACCTAAGAAATCCACCCAATTCCACCTACCTGAGAATTCCACTAAATTCCACTATAAGATTTCTACCAATGTCCACTAAGAACCTGGAAATAATATATAACTATACAAACTAACTCTAACTGCTACACCCTAAACCAAGTAGAAGCTTAAGCTTAATATACAAAAGTACTAAAAGAACTAGTACTCTACTATAAAAAGGATACTTAAAGAACCCAAACCTAAATCTAACACCAACTCTATACCTAACACTAAACTTAAACCTAAATAAGAAACTATATAAGAAACTAAGGATAATCTAAGTTCACTTAATACCTTAAATATTTATATAATTGGAGCTACCCTATTAGCATAACTCGCCAAGAAACCTAAATATACAATCTTCGCTGTTATAATGGCCGATATTAAAAAGGCCTTAGCACTAAAGAAACACACTAACCCTGCCACGAAAGTACTAGTATGCCACTATAACAACCTAGAAGTATTTTTATGAAAGAAAGCTAATAAACTAGCAAAACACTAACCATATAACTATAAGATCGTACTTAAAGAAGGAAAACAGCTAGGATTTAGACCCTTATACGGAATATCCTAAAATAAACTCCAAGTACTGCGGAAGTACTTAGACGAATACCTAAGTAAAGGATTTATTAGAGTAAGCTCTTTGCCTATAGCTGCACCTATAATCTTTGTTAAGAAACCTAGCGGCGGTTTGCGCTTCTATATAGACTACCAAGCTTTTAACGCTATTACTATTAAGAATTAGTACCCGCTCCTATTAATTTAAGAGACACTAAACTAATTAAGTAAGGCTCGCTACTATATAAAACTCAACCTTATCTACGCATTTAACCGCCTCCGTATTATAAAAGGAGATAAATAGCTTACTGTATTCCGTACTAGATATAGACTGTTTAAATACTTAGTAATGCTATTCGGCCTTACAAATGCCCTAAGTTTATTCTAACACTTTGTAAATAATACCTTATAACCTTACCTAGACGTTTTCTGTACTGCTTATATTGATGATATTCTAGTATATAGCAATAACCTAGCTAAATATAAGAAACACGTTGACCTTGTCTTAGAAGCCCTATATAGAGCTAGACTATAATTAGATGTAGATAAATGCGAGTTCTATAAAATAGAAGTTCTATACCTTAGACTTATTATCTCTATAGACGGCATATAAATGGACCTAAAGAAGATTAAAGTAATTGTAAACTAGCAAGAACCTAAGAACGTTAAGGATGTAAAAGCCTTTATAGGATTTGCTAATTTCTATTAACGGTTTATTAATAACTTCTCCGCCCTAGTTTTACCTCTTAT
>Ga0307507_10001032_pt1 | contig 62058 bp, 29 predicted proteins | sample 7_EM_MG_FD_207223 | JGI IMG/M metagenome (GOLD analysis project Ga0307507, IMG submission 207223) | Populus trichocarpa ectomycorrhiza microbial communities from riparian zone in the Pacific Northwest, United States - 7_EM | ecosystem: Host-associated > Plants > Roots > Unclassified | place...
AGACGCGAGTCACGTGACTTAAGGACCGCATAAAATATCAAGCGGCGCTGCTATTCTTCTCCTTCCTTTCTCTAGCTTTGGATCCTCGTTTATAGACTACCAATTGTATAGGCTTGCGCGTCCCTCTTGCCGTACTCGTGCCTCGATTGACTGAGTCACTAATACTTATTTTAGTATAGAGCTAGTTAGTCTGCAAATTATTTTTTAAATTTATTAATTAGGTTGTAGTACTCTTTAAGTATAAGAGGCCAAGGATTAGGATATTGTTTTAGTTCTAGTGCCTTCTTAATATCTTCTATAGTTATAGCAAAGATTTTATAATCTTATCTTTTTGCTAATAAGATAAAGGGCGCGGCCTATATTATATAAATTTTAAGAGGTTTTAACAAAACATCTTTATATTCTTTACCATAATTGGCAGTTATGAATTTATTATATTGGCTTAAGGTTTGTAGTAAGGGTAATTTATATTATATTAAATTTAAATAGTTATATGCATATTTATAGGGTAAATGGTTTTTTAAGTAATAACTTTAATAATAGGTTATATAGAACTTTAGTGTTTCTTTAACCCAGCTAATTAAAGGGTTATGTTGTTTTAGCTATCTATATCTAAGTATTATCTTATAGTGCTTTAAGGGTATTATAAATAGGGAAATATATTTAAGGTGTTTACCCATCCACAATTTTACAAGAGTGTAGTACGTTATTTTACTATATATTAAGGGTTTGCCATCAAAGCCTTATAGGCCTTAAGGCTTATTAAGTTCTTTAAATTTAGGCATTAAGTTTTCGCGTAGTTTATATTAATAAAGCCTATACTAGTAGCTCCGCTATCTATAAGGATTTATACTTCCTTCTATTTTTTAAGTGTTTAAATTTCGCCGAGTACATTAAGGGAGTTATATTATATATTAGCGCTAGAAGAGCCTAAACACTTATACTCTTCCACTTTTTATCCTAAGACGCGACTTGGCCTTAAAATAATTTGTTTCCCAAGTTAACTAAAGGCGAGGTGCTTTGTGGCGTCTAAGTACAATTTATAGGGCGGGTATAGTTTAAGAAATAAGTATAACTTAAGGAACGGGTATAATTTAAGGATTAGATACAAGTTAAGGATTAGAAGGAACTACGGCGGACTTTTTTAAAAGGGTGAGTTCGGCAATACTTTTAAATATATCCTTTTTTACCACATCTAAAGCATTCTCCATTTATGGCTTAAGTTCTTTATTCATTAGTTCCTAAGGGTGTATAGAATTGAGGGGCATTAAGGTCTATAGGGTTATATATAAGGCTTTTAGGTTTTGGAGACAGATCGCGCTTTAGGGTGTATACTAGTTTTATAGAGTTTTAAATATAAGATATAGTTAACTTTAGAGAATAAGTCTATTTATTATATTAAAGGTCCTTATTAATTCATTAACATATTATAGCAAATTTGGATAGGTTTTTTAGCAGTTCTCTACCTACTAATTAGGCTTTAATCTTATCCAAAATAGCTTATTAAAGGGCAGTAACTTTAGCGGCTTTATTCTAATCCAGCTTATTAATAAGGCCTAAAAATTCTAAAAAGAAGCTAGTAAAGTCTCGGTTCTATTATTATAGGTTTTTAAGTTTAGTAACAGCTATATATTCGCGGCTAGCGTTATTATATATTTATTTTAGCAGAGAGATAAAGGTTTTAAAATTAATAAAAGTGCTATTACGGAAGAATAGATCTATAGTTTATACAGCGTCTTTGCTTAAATAAAACATTCTATAGCTAACCTTACTAGCCTTAATAGGGTATTAATTATAGTTTATTAAAAGTTTAAGATAGAGCTTAGTTATAAAGGGATATAGGTTATTTTAGTTTCTATTAAATATTAAAGAATTAGTGAGCTTTTTGGATTTTATAATAGGTACTGGGTTCGCTATAAGTATAGGTTAAGCTACTATTACTAGTTTAGTATTTATATTTAACAGGTCAAGTTTAGGTACTATTGTTTTAATCTTATTTATAGGTGTTGCTATCTAGGTCCATAGCGTAAATGCTTTAATATTACAGAGTTCTTTACGGAGTGCTTCCATTAATTACTGGTGCTAGGCTTTTAGTACAGCCCACTGCTAAGCTAAGGTGTCTATAAAGGACTATTGCATTATAGTTAACTGTTCCCTAATTAGGGTTATAATACTTATAGTTATTAAAAGGGATTTAGGTTTATTTGCTATTTTAATAGTAGTTATTTTTAACGTAATGTAATGTAAGGGCGCGAAGAGCCTTTAGGGAAGATTTAAAGAAATAAATATAAATTCTATCTAATATAAAGGTATATAGCTCTTGCAGAGTATAAGATGTTATGTAAAGAAGAGAAAGGAATATAGGAAACTTATAACTAAATATTTAGGGTCTTAGCAGTAGACGCATAGGTATAAGCCTACGCGGATTTTAACAGGTTTTAACTAAATTCCATTATATTAGTAGAATTTAGTAGAATTTAATTAAGAGTGGAACTTAGCAGAATTTAATTAAAGCGTTGGAATTTATCTGTTAAGTGTTTTACTAAGACATTCCTACTGTAAATAGGCTAGTCCTGTTATAGGAATAGAGAGCATTCTTACAAGGCACAGAGAAACTATTTATGGTTAAGATAGACTATAAGAACCTAATAGGGTTCCTAATAATAAAAGAACTTAATTATAAATAAGTTAGATAGGCGGAAATGCTTGCAGAATATTACTTTAAAATTTAGTATACTAAAGGTACTAAAAATGCAAGGGCAGACGCACTTAGTAGAAGGGTAGAATTATAGAATAAAGAAAAGCTATTAGGGGCAATGTTACGCAAAGATAAAGATAAATTAATTAGGTACAATTATTCTAAAATTACAGCAACTAGAGAAGAAAGTTAGATATATAAGGCACTAAAAAGTATATAGGTATAAAATATCTAAGAAGTATAGAGTAAGGATTTAGACTTAGATTAGTATAAGAACTAAGAAACTATATATATACCAAGATTAGTAGCAAAGGAGTTTATTAGTAAATTCTATAAGGGAATGACTTAAGGACACAATAGAGCTATAGGCTTAGTGTTAAGACTTTAAGAAGAGTATATTATTTAAGGAATTTAGGGACTAGCGAGATAAGTTATAAAGGAATATCTAGATTATTAAAGGAATAAACTAATAAGGCATAAGCTATATAGAGGGCTATAACCTATTAAAACACTAGAGAGACTATAGGAGGTTATATTATAGGACTTTATTATTATTATTCATTGCTTAATATCCGATTCGGATCCCTATTAGGCCCACGTGGACTACTCCTTATATACATATAGGGAGAAAACTCTTTTGAGAAAACCCCGTAATCCGTCTCCCCGCCTTTTAGGACTCGCCTACAAGGCGCCTACAAGTCACCTATAGTGCTCTACTACCTTACTTTTTGACCTCCTTGGAAACCACTGCTGCCGTAACAAGCCTACAAACGCGCTAGTATCGCAAACTTTGCTCTACTACTGTAGAGTTATTAGGGGGCGCCTATTGCTCGCCCCTTTGCCTTCCATTACTATTTCCTTTGTAACCCGAAACTGGTCTAGCACATTTTAGCTAATAAGCCACCGGGTAACCGCCTTAAGACCTTTTTATATTAAGAGTAGTGTGTTATAGTTCTCTGTGCCAGCTACTAAGAGCATAGCTTCTCGGTTGGTGCGTAGGGGTAGGTAGTTATATAGTAGAGTTTAACATGCCTGCTTATCTAGGCCTCTACCCCAGTTTTCTAGTATTTAGTCCTAGTTACCTAGGCCCAAAGGCCTAGGGGGCTTTCTATAAGCAGTTAGCTGCCACTACTAATTAACGGGGGGTTTTACCATTCTTTTGGGTATCTTATAATGGGATTAACCTAAGTACTAGACTGCCCCCTAGCGGTCTATATAAGAATCTCCTCCTAGAGTTAGTATACTTTCGCACGGCTTAAAAGCCTTCTATAGCCTCTAGTTTTACGCCTTTCTTTATTATTTCCGCCGGTATAGGCATAAGCTGCCGCTTCTAGGGGTTATAACTCCCTTCTTACATGCCTACTGGCGTAATCCTATAAGGGCGTTATAGCTGCATCCTGTAATATAGAAGCCTTGGGTACCTTCTATAGTTAAGGCCTAGACTAAAAGCCTCCCCTGCCTAAGTAACTCCTATTTACTCCTTAAGTATACCTTACTGGCGTACCGCCCTAGAGGCGAACGGTACCGTCTGTTAGTATACTAATACGCGCATCCGTTTTCTTGAGCCACATAGTAGTCTCTCCAGCTAGGACGTGATCCTGCCTGCCTACTAGGTGCACTAAGGGTTAGGGCCTAGCTAAGGGGTAAGGTCCTTAGAGCTAGCAGTAGCTACTACGCACTACGCCCCGTGGGAGGCTAGTAGTAATATAGGGGCGCAATACCCTATACTACTACCAGTCCCCGTTTCGCGTTGCCTGTAAAAGTCTCCTTATAACAGGCCAACCGTGTCTTGTAGGAGAGGGGCTATAGAGATACTAGGTCCTACTCTAGATAACCTACTCCCCCTTCTCCTACTAACTAAGCTTATGTCCCCCTTTTTTATAAGCTAGCCTATGTCTCTAACTGTTAAGTCCTTATTTAACTGGCCTGTGTTTCCCCTATAGCCTCCCCTATATATATGCATTAGGTTGCGTGCACTACGCTTATTAAGACCCTCCTGTAAGTCGCCCTGTGCATATACACATCAGGTTGCATGCACCACGCCTATTAAGACCCTCCTATAAGTCACCTGTGAGTCAACTGTGAGTTAAACGCTATAGGGCCGTTGAAGCTGGCCTATATTTCCGCTGCCTAGAGCTTTACCCGTATTTCTACCTCATTAAGCCATCTGGTCGCCGTCGCGTCGCCATCACATCGCCATTAACCAGGTCGCGTGTACCATGCCTATTAAGACCCTCTTCTAAGTCACCTAAGTATACTGGATACCAGATAGGCCCTTATAGAGGGGCCTTAATAAGTTCTCTAGGCAGGGCCTTAATAAGTTCTTCATAGTAGCCTTAGGGCCTTAATAAGTTTTATACAAAGTATCTATAACGCGTTAACCTTAACAAGTTCTTATAAAAGGAGGATCCTTACGCCCTTATTACATTCCCTTTGCGATCTTAGAGCTAGTGCAAGCCTAAGGGTGTCCTGTTATACGCCTAGGACGCGTCCACGTCGACTGGCTAAATAAGGCCAGTTTCGGGCCTAGCTGCGAGCCAGGTAGTTATATATCGGGCGGTTTTCGTATCCCAGTTTCCCTTAATGGGCCTCCCTAGATGGTAGAACAAGAGCTCCAAGCGGAGGTAGTAAGGCTCCTGGTGTTGTTAAGGGCGATACGTTGTACGTGTCGCGGGCTTATTACCACAGAGTTAAACGATAGCGCTGTACGTGCTGCGATGGCTCTCTACCATTGCCTCTGCACTTGGCCATTAAGAGGAATAGGATTCTAGATAATGTTTCCACCCGCGGCGACGTGGACGCGTGTAGTAGGGCTTCGCGGGCCTAGGACTTTATTATAAAGTTATTAAAGTTAAGAGATTCTATTACTAAATAAGATTATAATATAATCTTAGTAATAGTAGACAAGTTAACTAAGTAGGGCTACTTTATAGTATGTATAGAGGAGATATTAGCAGAAGATATGGCTAGAATTTATATTAAAGAAGTATTTATAAGATATGGAGCACTAATAAAGGTTATATTAAATAGAGATCTAAAATTTATAGCAGCATTCTAGGAGGTATTCTTAGCTAAATAAGGGGTTTAAGTAGCAATATTAATGGTATATTACCTATAAACAGATAGACAAATAGAGAGACTAAACTAAATATTGGAACAGTATCTAAGGTATTATATTAATCACGCATAGAATAATTAGGTATTGTTACTACCAGTTATATAGTTTATATATAATGCTACACTACAGGAAAGGATAGGCATATTACCTTTTAAGGCGAATTACAGATATAAGCTAAGAACATTATTATCGCTATAATAAGTAAAGAAAATAAGTAGCACAGCTAAAGAAAGAATGGAGAACTTAATAAATCTTTATAATAACCTTAAAGAAATAGCAAAGTTAGTATAAGTAAGGATAAAAAGGTACTATAATGCTAGGAGATCTAAGGGACTAGATCTTAAGGAGGGAGATAAAGTATAGCTACTATATAAAAATTTTAAGAGTTAATAACTAAGTAAGAAGTTAGACTATATTAAACTAGGACTATTTACAATTAAGCAAAGATCTTAAAAGTTATATATAGACTTAACTTACTGGAGAAAATAAAGATTTACCCTATATAGTATATCGCAATACTAGATCTGGCATACAGGAATATTAAGCTACTAGTCTATAAGGTAGATATATATAGAGGTTAAGAGGAAGACAAATAGGAGGTTTTAAGGATTGTTAGTTATAAGGATATTAATAATAAAACATAGTATAAAGTAAAGTGGATAGGCTATAGTGAGACTACCTAGGAACTACTAGATAATTTAAAGAACGCTATAAGAAAGGTATAAAAGTATTAGAGGAAAATAGGTCAGGCAGTATTAATAAGAAAGGATTACTAAAGAATAAGTTACCTAAGGGGGACCTAAGAGGAGCAGCTACTGAGGTATTTAGAGTTATTTCCCTCTCTATTAAAAGAGAATCCGTTCTTTTATTACTAAGTTTCTAAAGACCTTATTCTATAAGTTTCTACTCCTTAGAATAACCCTTTTTGCGCACTTTCTTAAAATAAAGAAAATAAGTAGACGTAGTAATATAGGCTTCTAGGGCCTTCTATTCCGCATTATAAGAATATTCTAAATTAGCCAAGGCTTAAGATAGTTTACTATTAAGTTTTATAGCGGCAGATTAAACCTAAAACCCTAGTAGTAATTAATAAGGGAGCTTAAAGGTTATTAAGAGTAATAGGACGTGTATATTTAGTATTAAAAACCAAGCAAATATTACAGAATAACTAAATATTCGCTTTAGTGCACTCTAAATATAAAGAGGGTTGCTAAGATAAAGGACTCGCTAACGTAATACAAACTAACCTCTCTTTTAAATAATAAGAATATAGAGACGGTATAATCTTACTAAGAGACAGTATAGAGGCAACTATATAAGCATGATGTTGCGCCTATAAAGAAGAAGGAGCTTTAGGCATAATAAGTAAAGATATTAACTAAGTTAATTAAGCGGACATTATACCTCTAGTAGATAACTTAGAGATATTAGAAATCTTTAAGGATAAAGATAAAGAGGAGGGAGATAGTATTATAGACGCTTTAAGTACAATATTATAACTACTTAGAGAAGAGTTAAAAGAAGCTAGTTGGTTAATAAGAGCACGGTCTAGAATAAAACTAGTGGAACTATATAACAAGAAATAGTAGCTAAGGTTATATAATATTGTACGCAGTATACGTAGAGTATAAAGGGAACGTATATATAACATGTATATTACGTATCTCACATATAAGGAGAGTTTCTTAGGAGTTAGGATGTGTATTTAAAGGACCATAGTCCTTACCTAAATAGTTCCTTTCCTTATAGTAAATCTTAGAATATAATTGGAGTTAATCTATTAGGTAACCACTCCACTAGTTGTTTCTACTGTTATATTATTAACTTCCTATTTACCTACATACCCAGCCCATTAGCGAGTCTATCGTGGTATTTCCCACAAGGCTTTATTACACGGAGCCTATTATTAGCTCTCCTATTAGCTAAGTAGTAGAGAGGAATAGGATATAAAAGACCTCTATATCCTTTAACCAGACCTATATTAAGTATAGTATCCTTTAAGGAAATCCCTCTTTACTTTCTTGTAAAGATACTTAAACTATTAGCTGTCTTATCTCTTTAATAATAAGCGACTTAGATAACTTAGACGCTATAATAGTGAATACTATATTGTATTAGATTAAGGTATACTCTAAATATTAAATCCTTTATAGGATACCGCTAATAGAGCTAGGATATACTACTTACTTTTAATCCTAAGGGCTTTAATAAGGCCGTTAATATAGTAGGGTAGGTATGCGATAGTTACTTCCCTATAGTTTTATCTATTTGCTAGCTTACTAATATAAATAGGATATTTAGTTAGCACTAAAATATAAGAGTAATTTAGAGAATAATAAGGCTGATACAGAAGGAACTATAAGGAAATATTTATCCCGCACTAATAAGATAAAGAAGTCGTCTTAATATAGTTTACTTGGTAACTCCTTCTAATAAAGCTTATTAACCCCTAGCTTACTCTATTAAGGGCAATAAAGAGACTAGGTAGCTTAGTTAATTAACTTAGCTATAAGTTTAGCTAACTTAAAGGGAAAGTTAGCAGCCTTAAAAATAGCGACTACTATATTATAAGATATCATAGGCTTCGCGAAGGTGTGGAAGGAACTACCAATGCAGGACGATCTTTTTGTATAATATTATCAACATAATTGACAAATTTGGGTGAGAGTCCGTGCATACGAGGGCTCTGCTCAAGGGGTGGCTCGACCGGGTGGCTGGCTCGACTGAGTGGCTAAAACGTTACCGACGCGCTTAACAAGTCTTGCGAACGTGACGAATGTGGTTAGTCAGCTTGCGGACCGATTGAAAATCCGCACCAATGGAATCACGTCTGAGCTTGCTGAGGTAAGTAATTTCCAAACACCAAACCGTCTCCCAAGATGGATAAAAATATTCCGCCGGGTATCTATATAAACGCCAACGCTATGCAATATACAACAGGATAATAAAACTCCAAGAAATCCATCCTACAACAAACAGACCCAGCACGACGTTTACGCTTACTTCTTCTTTCCGGTCCCTTTGCCCGACTTCAGCACAGGAGCAGCGTGGCCAAAATTCTTGATATGCTGAAACATGCTAGTCTTGGATGGGAATGCCGCGTTGCACACCGCACACTTGAATTTCAGGTCGGATTGCTCAGCCAAAGCTTGTTTCTCAGCTCTCTTTGCCCGTTTCCGCGCCGCTTTCCCAAGCTTTGGCGCCGCCTGCTTAGCAATATCTGTAGAGTCGAAAGTGGGGTTAGGCTGTTCCTCTGAGGCACTCAGGCCATTCAAGCGGTTTTCAACCTCTGACCGAGATGCATATTCGTCATCCTCTTCCTCAGAGGAGATCTTGCTTGTGGATCTAGTGGCTGTTCGTCGAGAGATTTTCGAATCGTGTTCATTGTTTTGATCAGGCTCCGAAATATCACTATTATTCTTTTCATCAATTTGCAGGTGAGTGACCGCGTCGACGATATCGTCTTCAGCATCGCTGTGGCTCAGGCTACCATACTCCACATGTTCCTCCTGCTCGTTTTCATCCTCTTCCGATACAGGAGTAGCTAGTCCGCTGCTAGAGAAATCTCCGTCAAGGTTCAACCTCCGATTTTCCTTTTGCATCCTTTTTCGAAGTGCGTGTACTACTTTCTTGTGCTTCTTGCTTTTCTCATGAGCATCATATTGCTTTTCGCTTTTGAATGTCTTATGACAAGCCACACACTCGAAATGCTCCTCCTCAATGTCCTCCTCCTTCTCCTCCTCTTCTTCATCTTCATAATCTCGCGCGGTCGCCCACTCTGGGACTTGTTCCCTCAGCTTAGCCCTGTGCGCAGCTTTCGACCGAGCTGCTTGGGCGGCCGCAGCTTCCCGCTGAGCCTTCTGCCGCTCTTCCTGAGACTGAGTATCAGGCGTATACCGGGGATCACGCTTCCGCACGAATGCCACAAGCGTTCGGACTACATCGTTGAATTCCCGTATGCCCTCCTCCCGCAACCGTTTGTTCTCCTTCTCCATCATCCTCCTTACCCGCCTGTCAGGCGCCTCGGAATACCGATAGATATCCTTCCACGAGAAAGTCTTCCTAGTAGAGAACCCAGCCCAGATGTTGTAGAATGGCTTGGCCACATCCTCGTAGGTGTCGTCCTTGTGCCCAAATGATGGATATCCCACCACGTCCGTGCCTTCCCAGTCTGCAGCTGCCTCTTCTTCTCGTGCTAGTGTAGCAAATGTATTCCTTAGATAGCCGAAGAAACCAGAAGGAGAGTCTGAGTAATCTATTCCTCCGTGGAACTTTCTCAGCATACGGGTGATGTCGTCGGCGGTGGTAACACGAATGTCATGCTCGAAATGTGCTTCCGTGCCACCCTCTCCCCCTCGCAAAATATCTCCCTCATGAGCATCGTACCAGGCCCGCTCGCTTTTATCGGACAGAACCTCGTAAGCGGCTTGAACAGCAGCGAAGAGCTTCGTAGCACGTTCGATATCACCATAGTTGCGGTCAGGGTGTAGCTCGAGGGCCTTCTTGCGGTAGGCCTTTTTGATCCTGTGGGAATTTGTGTCAGATGATTGTTCATGACACACGACCTCAGAGCGCACTTACTCCTCGTCGGTGGCTGTTCTCTCCACACCTAAAAGCTCATAGTAACTCGTTTTCGCCTCGCTATCGCCAGGAGCAGAGGCGCCAGCGCCGGAGGACTGATTTGCGCCCATGGTTGTAACCAGTTACAGGCTTGGCAGTCATGAAGAGGCGAAAATATGGCGTTTGCACTTCGAGTATGACGCAAAACGGGGCTGTTGTGTGAAAATTGAGATGACTGGTTAATGGCCGCTGATTCGCTGCTTAGCGCGCTAGGCACATCGTGACCAGGAAAACTCTCTTTCCCCTAAACGCCGCCAATTTCTTTGCAGCAAACTAGCCACTGTCACCTTATCAAGAAAGAATCAGCCTCCGCCGCTGCTTTTTCTCCATCATGGTGTACTTCATTCTTCTATCAAAAACTCTCATTACTTTTTGTGGGAAAACTATACGCCTAATTATTAGTGATTTGCGAGTGAGGTTAATTCCCTCTTCCAGAATTGCAGGGGCAAATCGCATCGCGGCACGGCAAAGCGCCACAACTCCAATCCTCGAGCGTCATTTTCCCACGTGCAGAATTCTGGAGCCTCAGAGGTTCAGCAAAGATGAAATTCGGGCACATCTACCAGGAACGCCTCTTAAAAGGCGGCTTTCCCCCAGAATGGCTCGAATCGGCCATCTCCTACCGCAAACTCAAGAAATGCATACACAAGGTGGAGGGCGAGCTAGCCAGCCTTGGCCTAGATCCGAATACTCTAAGCAGCCTCCTCAGGCACTTTGAGAAGACCAACGTTGAGACAGCAGACGCCGAGGATGTCGAAGAAAAACCGTTCGAGTATGTTCTCGCCAAGGATGAGGAAGTGTCCAGGGGTGGAAGCAGCGAAGAGGTCTCCTGGTTAGCTCAGAGGCCGGTATTTCATCCAAAGCTTCTCTTCACTGTGGATGAGGAGACTGGAGAACCTCTTAATGCCCACCTAGCTCCTGAAACCAAGGAAAAACTACATCAGATGGCTCTGTTGCAAGGGATGTCTGATATACGAATCACAGAACTCTCAGATTTCGAGGTCATACGTGCGAGACCAGGGACGTCAGACTCAGCGGGTGTCTCCTTTTCCGATTCCAGCACGGTGTCCACCGAGCGCAGGCGAGGCTCCAGTGCCGTGAGATTAATCGAAGTTCCATTAACTTCAGATTCTGAATTCTTCGCAATGCTCTCGACCGAGCTATCAGGGCTTGCGGCTTTGCAGGCGCAGGAGGAGCAAAAACTTTACTCTGAGATTACCCAGCTCAGCAAGGTCATTGCCCACGTAACAGAGCCCAATCCTCGGGCAAAAAAGCAGGACCTCGTCAAGTGGAGGAAGATATTTCAACTCTACGTGGAATCAAGAATCTTCTTTGCAGCGACTGAACGTGACCATGGAGCACACGACGCAGCTAAAGCTGGGGAGAATTTTAGAGCCTTTACCCAGCTACTTGAAGAGCACGAGCTGACGAAACACTTCAAGAAACAAGAGAGTCTCGATGCTTTGAATAAGTTCCTGGGCATCAACATGGAGCTGCTGCAAACTCTTCGTTTTCAAGAGATTAACTACATAGCCATGACCAAGATTCTTAAAAGTAGGCAACTGTATTCCTTTCCTTAGATCTACCAGTTCTAACTCTAAACGTGCCAAAACATTCCAACTTCATGCTTACAATATCACAGAATTTGACAAACGTACTGCGCTTGGCGTTATGACGACATTTCCAAAAGCAGTGGAAATTCCAGTATTTTCTCGAGATTTAGCCAAAGCCATTTACTTTCAAGTGTCGCAGGATATCTTGACATCTGTGCCGTTACTCGATGACTACCTTTGTCCTATCTGCTTCAATATCGTGTGGCGGCCGGTGAAACTGCGTTGCCAGCATGTCTTTTGTATAAGATGCCTAATCGTGATGCAGCGAGACAGGAATGACCACTGTCCATTGTGTAGGGAAAAGGTAGTAATGGAAGCGAACAAAGGTGAGCAACTCCAATCAAGAAAATGCTCCAAAATGGAATCCCATGCCCCCGTACCCACGGCTAACTCTTCCATACAGAACACTTGGACGACGATTTGGCAAAGTATCTGAGAAAGTGGTTCCCTGACGAGGTCAAGGCTAAGCAGAAAGAGAACGAATTCTTGGCAGGAGTGGATGAGTACGGGGAGGCGTATAAAACAAAGTGCGCTGTCATGTGATGAGAATTTCCGGATCAATACTTTGGATTACTAGCTCCGCTGCGACCACCATGATTGCTCCCAAGGCCCCCAAGGGGCTTCCTGCCATTGTCCAATTCGGCGTTTGGTACTCTGCCAAAGGTTTTACTAGGTAACGATCCGGTATGTAATAGATGCACGACTTCTTACCATATCGAAACGCTCTTCCGCAAATGACTTCCGCCGCTACGGTTACTAGAGGCCAGTTTTTCTGCTAGAGGAGTGGACTACACGAATGGTCTATGATGTACATCGTTGCAGGCCCCTGCCGTGTCGTAGCAAACTGGGAAGGCGCACAGTATTCGCGAGAAATCTGGCGTTTATGTTCATTTATACAGATACCCTCAAGTAATGTAATGACTTTTCGGATTCCACTTTATCCTTTCAGCTACATATACTCGAGCAATGTGACTTTTTAAAACGCAGCTTAGCAATGTCAAGCCAGTGAGTCTGTAGGCGCACCCAAAGAGTTTGGACCCAAAAATGTAGATGGTACAGCAAGCGAGCCATCGTCTTTCATATTGTAAGCAGTTCTTGCTGTTCGCCTCAAACACAGGTTTACAAAACTAGATAAAGCTGTTCATTGCATTATTAAATTTGAGTTTCGGGACTGAGCTTTGCAAGCGGAGCTTGACAACATGGCCCGCCCAATTCCAACAGCCGTTTGGCCTGGCTCTGGATTTAGCTACATTCATTGGAGCTTGCGGCTATGCTTCGATCTCGGCAGGCGTGGGAGAATACCATGCTGCTCTAATTTCACACTTTCCTTGAAGGAGTAGGGCGCCAAAAAGCATTTTTGAGTTATCAATCTCACGGAGCCTCTTGCGCGAAGAATACCATGTTTCTATTCAAGAGTTGGCATATTTTGGAGTTTTGACTGGGTAAGAGCTTTGCCAGCACAGTTAGCCAAATTATCATCCTCGGTAGACTCAACCCAGTCTTTTGGAAAAAACCACAAAACCCGGACCAATCCGAAAGAAACTACCGATCGCGAGTGGAACTTGGCCAATCAAAGAGACTCGATGGTCTGATTGGGTGTCTGAATAATAAGTACATCTGTTGAGATTATGGAAACAGGAGAGTGTCCATAAAGGAAGAAACCTAGGCTTTTAGAGCCGGAGGCGGTGGGGACTCATACGGTGTGTCACTTCCTACTGTTGCAGGAGTGCTATAGTCTTTCAATCAGCTATCATCATCAAATGAAGTTGCGGCTGCTCGGTATATCATTGATGGTAGCACAAGTACAACGTCTGCTTCAGACGCAGTAGCCCCTCACTCTATGCCAGAAGCACCCCACTCTTGCATTCACTGCCATAAAATGGTTATTATACACCCTCCCGAAGGAGGTCCTGTAAACATATACCCATACAACCGGATTGGCGACCATGGATTGTACCAAAGAAGTCTTACTACAAGGCTTAGTGTCGAACGGAGCAATCAAGAGGGAGAACTCTGTCTAATTGATGTAGGCTGTTGAGCCTCAATATATACAGTCAAGTAAAATAGCCGAGACACCCCTAATCTATACCCATATAGGAAACAGGACGACGATCGCAATTACGGAGGACGGAGCAAAAAGAGATTTCCCCTTCCTTTTTGGGACTAGCAGATTTCTCCCCATAAGGTGCCCATAAGGTTACCGAGGTTTTGGGCAACTTTGGGGGGCCTTTGGCGGGTCTGGGGGCATAGACCGCCTAAAATCTTGTTACTCAGGCGACAGAGCCCCCATAACTTTGGTGACCTTATAGGGGGTAGCCACCAGTCCCAAAAAGGAAGCGGAAATCTCTTTTTGCTCCGTCCTCCGTTGAAAGCGATCCTGATGATCTGAATATATCAATACCGAAAATACCATGTGTTTATACATACCCTGTGGGTCTATTGAATCAACCAGATTCGCTGTTTCCGAAACCTCAATGTCGATAAGATATTCGATTGAAAGTGAACGCTTGATCAACTGTGGGATGCTAGTCCGTCAGGAGAATCAACAAGAGATTATGGGGCATTTATCAAATCTGGAGAGTGCAATCCTCACCCTCAGACGGGCCCGTTTCGGATCTTCTCCCCGTCAGGTGAGTGAATCAATTTTCTACATCAATTACAAATAGAGCCTAGTTTAGCTGCGCATATGAATACATACGGAGGTACAGCGGTTAAGTAAAGTAATAGCGCTAGCAGGGGGTCCTCCCGCTTACCCTAATAGAGTAGCATCGCGCGCTAGGCTTCAAAATGAAAGTTGCCCGAGTTCCTTCTCGACATGCTCCTCCTATTTGACGAACAGTATAACCAAGTTGCCTGTGGATTTGAGAATAAGACTACCCGATTGATTGTAATAGCTGACAGTCGCGTTTTTGGTCTCGTGTTAAGTCGGGAGCTCTTGGCCGACGAATAGGAGGGTGAGGCAAAGGCCCTAAAGGCTCTTGTAAAGGAGGATTGAGTGTGCTAAGTACAGCTGGCATTGTGAAAGGCTAATTGACATTAATTCTTACTGAAAATTGTAAGGAACACGATACAAGACGCGTAAAATCGATGTTCTGTGTATACTACTCTATTAGGGTAAGCGGGAGGACCCCCTGCTAGCGCTATTACTTTACTTAACCGCTGTACCTCCGTATGTATTTGTCTGCAATTAGGCCGACACTAGCGATACCTGAGCTAACAATCATCAGATAGTCCAGCGATGCAGTACATTATATCTCGTCCTGCAAATCGGGATGTGGCTTCGTGAAGACCAGAACCACCGCACAAGATTATACTGATGGAATCCGTTTCTCGAAATTCCCAAAACTCTTCAGGATGCAAAGATCGCAACCAGTAAATTGGGCCTGCGCTATATTTGGATAGACTGCATATGTATTATCCAAGATGATCTCGAGAATGTTACACGAGAGATCGGGAAAATGCCGCAGATTTTTCAGGAGGCGTTCATTACTATTTTAGCTTCTAGCGCGCGGAGAATACATGATAGATTCCTTCACTATCGAGAGCCTCTAACAGAAATCTAGCTACAATTACCATGCTAGACCCCTGAAGGCACCAGGCACCATCGGTTTCGTAGCACTAGAAAATCTCCAATGTTATGCACCTAAAAAAGACCCCATCAGTCTAAAGGCATGGACGCTTCAAGAACATATACTATTGCTATCCCAACGAATACTCGGCTATGGTAGCCAGGAACTTCAATGGGTACTGCATACTGAAACGCAAAGCTATACGACAATGGCTAAAATTCTACCGATACGGAAGGACTTCTTTCTGCAGGAGATCCTCGTATTTCCCTACTAAATCGCCCTTCTATTGAGTCTTGGAGGTCGACTCTTCGTGACTATACACGTCGATTCTTCACATTCCCGGGGGACAAGTTTCCAGCTATATCGGGCATTGCAGCCAATTATGGAAAAATATTTAGCATTAAATGCGTCGCTAGAATAACGTTTTGCCTTTCCATCAGAACTGCTTTGGAGTACTGCGCGGTTTGACATTTTAAGGCCAGCCGTGCAGCGGGCACCTTCCTGGAGTTAGGCATGCCCTAGTTCGTTACAAGGCTCCATCACAATCCTTTACTGCAACGTTATACTCGACTGCAACGTTATCCTTAATTGCAACGTTATCCCTGATTGCAACGTTATCCTTGACCGTAACGTTATCCTTGAATGCAACTTTATTCCAATATCCCTTTCTACACCATACGGTTCATCAGCCCGATGCTTTCGTATCTTAAAGTCGAAGGTCAGATGAAAGAGTTTGGATGGACGCAATCCAGACAATATTTGAAAGAGCGGCGGTTCGAAGATGAAAAATATTCGACAGACTGGCCCACAAATTACGCGGGTACCCCGATGTTGGTTGCTCCCAAGCAGATGCAGCTAAAAACATACCTACCGATAAGGAAGGTAGAATTTGGGTATGGGGTTTAATAGCCCTGGAACACCCAATAAGAGAGTTAATTCTGGTTTCGGCGGGTGCAAATTGCTTTAGAAGGATCGGAGCCTTCTTCCATCTCTGGAGAAGCGGTCTGCTAGGTTTCGAGACTCGCGTCATCACAATTGTGTGAACCCAATACCGACCATGCATATTTATGGGAAATGTGGATCATTCTTAGACTCCATTAATAACGTAGCGGTCAATAGCTCTCCCAGAGCGTCGTATGCCTTTTTACAATCTTCTTCGTCTCCCGCCTCCTCATTACCAGGAAAAATATGAAGATTGTGAGCAACGCCGCAAAGACTTGCACAATCCCGAAATACCATGAAACCGACTAATAACGTTAGTTGCGTGCCACTACACGGTGCTAAAGAGCCTGCCACTTACCTGCACATTGCAGAAATTGTTGAAATTCACCTGGTCTTGGAAGATATCCTGAATTTGATGCGCTGCAGCGCTGCAAGTCCACCCCCATAAGTCATTGGACTTGCCATCTTTATCTTTTTCTCCCCTGTACAGCCCTGCTGCCACGCTCCATACCACGAGATTTCCGATCAACACCACCCAGCTAAACACATTTGTCACCATGGCTGCAGCATTGGCGTGCTGCACGCTGAACCAGTATGAGATAATAATGGTGAAGTGTAACAACACGCTCACAGCAGCTACAGCAAAGTATGTGTATGTCGGCCAGGTCTTGGAGTTCTTGGCCCAGGCAGTGCGGCTTATCACCGTGCCGTCTGGCTGCGGGACATCGCGGTAGATGTCTTTTGTTGTCAAGAATTTGTGCAAGGTCAGAGTGATAGGGATGAAGACGGCGATGCTGATTAGGAGAGCGAGAATGCGAGAAATAAGCCTAAGGCGGCGGATCCGAGCTTTGAGACGCTGGTAATAAATGGGTTAGCATATGGTTATGTACGAGTGTGAGAGGGAGGTGGAGAGTGTAACTGGCGTGATTTCAAGATAGTGGACACTACGTACCTCGTCTTCCAACCGTAGTTCATTAATCTGGTCAATGTAGTCCTCAGCATATTGACCTCGGTTTGAGCCTCGATGGGCGTCGACGAGAATCATAGGCTTGAGCTGGGAGGACGCCCTGGAGGATGGTATGCTGGAGTAGGAAGCAGTTGCCATAATTTGCCTCTTCGCTGTGAAGTCCTTCAGTTACGGGAAATGTGTACGTTGGCGATCGTCAACTCGGATCGATTTTCATATAATCTCTTAGGGAAGAGAGAGCAGTCTTCGTTAAGTGTAGTACAGTACATATGAAATAAAGACACGAAGTGAAAATAATACATAGCGAAGAAAAGTTCCTAACCTACGAAAAGTCATTGGCAACATCCCACCTCATCTTTATATCTAACTGCCACGCCACCAGCTTTGGTTGGCCTCACACCAACACGGACGCCCCTTCGCTCAGCCTTCAGCCAGTCTCTTTCCTGTCAGCCCAGATCAGCACCGGGATGCGAAGTGCTTAACCGCGATTCCCCCGCCACAGTCCGAACACTGATGGACAAAATCGAATTAGTTTTTACCTGAGCAGGTTAAAACTCTGTCCAAACGGTGCTGACGGCGTAGGCGAGGCTTCAGGAGAACCCGGCGAAGGGGGCTGAGCTTGATGGCTTTGGGATGGTCAGGGGTTGTGGCATTTTTGTGGCGTTTTGTGACTTGCTTATGCGATCGGTGACCCAAAATAGATTTGACGTTTGGAGATGTGGGATGAGTGGATTGGTAAGTCGAAATATTTGGAAGTGTTTAAGGTTAATGTGTAAATCAGATTAGGTTCTGGCATCCCGTGTCATGCACAACCTTGACATACGACAGGCATGGCCAACTTTGCTGCGAATGGTTCGCACGGCCCGACCCAACCTTCTCTTCCGGATTCTCACCAAGTAGCATCGTCCACGAACACATCCCACAGATAGAATCGCGCGATACTCGAAGTGTCACGTGCCGTCCAAAGGATCACGCGCACACATATGCAACACTATTACTATCTCCCTTGTTAGCTGCAAAAACGCAGTTCAGACTCTTTAGAGTCGTCGTCGGCATGCAACGATCTAGTCATGGAGCTTACAGCAAGTGGAAGCTTTCGGAGCATGATCGCTCAGGTTTAGAATTTGATGCATTCGCTGAGGGATGTAGCGCCTTCTAACTTTGCCGCAAAAAAATATGTTTGTCAAGTACAATTCCTGGACATTAGTTTCCTGACATTTCCAAAATCACACCAAAACTTACCCTTTTTAACTTTAATTTTCTCCACTACTACACTATACTAAATTATAAAATTTAATCTACATATAAATAAATACTATCTTTAATATAATTAATAGTTATTTTTAAAAAAAATTAAGAAATTAAAAAGTTATTTAAGCTAAAAGTTAAACAACTTTGATTTTCTACCCTCTCGCTAAGAAATTTCTTAGTAAAACCTAAAAAAACTTAAGTTGTTTAACTTCTAGCCTAGGGTACCCAGCGTGGTCGATAATCGGATTTTGCAGGATTCCAATTAGTCAGGATTCGATTATATAATCTAGAATATTCGTAATCTACCCTCTTGGCATAGCACTCCTCACCAAATTTGTGTGTAAAGCACCAATATTACAAGTATTATTAAAGATATTGAGAAATGAAGCTTTATAGAGGCTATATAGAGATATTCGCCACCCAAATCGTGGTGGTGAGGCTCTAAAGCCTTAGAACTATAGGAGATTCCACGCCTTAAGGCATTCCTTGTATTTAACGCTTTCTGGTATTATTTAAGACCTCTCCTAAGATACTATTCTACGAGCTCCAGAGAAGACTTTCTCTGGCGCGTTGCTTATTGCTGGTATAGAGAGTATACTTATAGCAAACTTCAAGAGGTTTAGCCAGCGCTCAAGCTATAAGGGCTTAAGCCACTACTTAAGCGGCGGTATATTAGAGACCTCGTAAGGCTTTATAAATAGATAGTCGTCCCACTTATCTAAGCTTCTTTTCTTGTTGAACTAGGTTAACTAATTTATCACTGCTAAGAGATCTAACTCTTCCTTCTTCTTTAACTTCTTTACCTTTGTCTCTGGGCTAAGAGTAATAGCTCTCCACTTAATCCACGCTTCCTTTAGAGCCTCTAGCTTATATTTCGCCTCATCTTTATAAGTTAATGTGAAGTATTCTGCTTGTATAGAGGGATTAAAGAAGACCGCGAGTTGGTAGGCAGGAATAGAGTTAAGGAGCTTATAGTACTTATTAAAGACTGTAATAGATTTCTTAATTTAAGCGACGATTCCTTTTAAGAACTTCTTTACTGGCTTAACAATATTAGCAGCAGTTTAAGGGCTATAATAGAGGAATTAGACTCACGTTTTAAGCTGCTTTACTCAGTATAATCTTTAATGCGTCCATAATTGGAAGAACCTTATAGATTTGAGCCTAATTGCCTTAAAGGCGTAGAGTTGCTTCTTTAAAGATATTTAGAAAGTCTTGTATTGCTTAAAGCTCTTTCCAATCAGTAGGCGCTTAAAGGATATCTTTAGTTTTGATTTCCTCTTCAAAGTCGCTCTAATAGCGAGTTATAGCAACCTGCTTCTCACAAGCTACCGTAAGCATTGTAGACCAGCTATTCCATCGTGTTCTATTATTAATTGGTAGCAATCTACCAGCAAGCGCTTAGAAGACACTTGCTCTACCTACTAAGCTTCTTATATAAACCGTAAAATTATAAAGCTTTCCAAGAGCGCCGAGCGCTCGCATTAGCTTTCTCGTATTTACCTCTTTCTTAAGCTATTCTTAAGCTAACTTCTCTCCATTAGCTTGTTCTTGTGAGGCCTCTTAAAGCCCAAGTTCTTAAGTAAGGTCGTTAATATCGAAGGCTTTAAGTGTCTTAATTAAGATCTTATCTTTAAAGAAAAAGGCTTGAATAATAAGATTAATAATATGGCCAATATAACGCATCCTCTGGCTCTTATCCCACTGGTAATTATCTTGCTATAAGAGCTCCTTTAATAGATCTTAACAGAACTTGTTATTTGCTAAGGCGTTGTCGCTGATAAAGGCGCTAAGCTGCTTGGTGAAGTTGAAGTCTTTAAGAATAGGATAGAAGATTACTACCTGCTTAAGCGCGCTATAGTTACCAATCTCTTTTAAAGTGAGAAGCGTGTTACAAGCCTACTTTATTAAAGCTCTTACGAAGTAAGCGCAGATGGCAAGAAATAGGTATTGGTTTAGAGAGGTCCAGATATCAAGAGTAACGTAGATTAGTAAGAGCGACTACTAAAGCTCTTGTTAAATAAGCGCCTTCTTCTCGTTGTAGAGGTCTTTAGTCTTCTGTGGAATTGTTATATATAATTAACACAACACCTTCTCAACTTATGGATTAAGAAGTTGGCTATAGACATGGAATTCTGGCCACTCTATAAGGTGATTTGGAAGGTTTTAAGTGCAGAGCAAATTGATAAGAGCTTTATTAATAGCGTCTTAATTAAAAAGAGACCGAAGGAGGTTATTCTTAATGCTACTAAGAGTATTAAGCTTGCCATCTCTTATAAAGTCTCTTAATTGTAAGAGGATCTTCTAATCGATATCGCTTGTCTCTTCATTAGCGCAAATAGAATACTTTGCTTGTAGGTATCTTTGGAAGTTTATTGCAACAGGAGTCTGATATAGGTTCCCAGATTCCGTTTTAGCGCAATATCGACAGATAAAGAGGTCTTTACCGTTAGAATCTTTAACTGGTGGCTTGTGGTGGGCGTAGGATTAAGTATAGGTCCATAGAATCTTCGATTTCTTGTATTTCCGGTAGTTTAAAGCGTCAGAAGTAATAGAGAGTTTAGAATTTAAGACATTTTCAGTCTCTAAGACCTCTTTAGGGAGAATCTCCTTATTTCTGCGCCCTCCTGGCGCCATTTGGGCTCGAAATTGTTAATATAGAGGAGGTTGTAAAAATAAGGAGGATTATAATTGATTAGAATCGGATCGGATTATATAATCTTCTGGGGATTATAATCGATTGTAATTGGTTAGGATTATTAACCACCCTAAGGGTACCTCACCACTACGTGTACGGCCCCACTTAATGCATACCAAAATCAACTATTGCCAAGCCTCGATTTGAGGCTGTAGAATCACATAGAGTTAATAAAATCGTCTAGATTTTTAGTGTAGTAATCTACTAAGTTTCCTTATTCGGATAAGCTATTATATAAGATTTTCCAACCATAGGAAGTTGCTAAATTTAGTATTAAGTGCGAGCAGCCCTAGATATAACCACTCTATCTATCTCCTTAATTGCGACCTTTAAAATAACAATAAGAGATTTCCTAGAAGCTTATTTATTCCGTCTACCTCTTCTTATTAGCTTAAGGTCGTTTTAAAGCTATAGATTTGCTGCGCAAGTATATACAGCCTCCTCTCTCTAGCGGCGTTTTTTAGCAGCCTCCTTCTCTTATTAAACCTTAGCTTGTATTCTAGCCTACTTCCTCTATACTATTGCAAGTTGTTATTCTTCCTTTATAAGCTGCTTCTAAATCTTCTTATCCTGTCAGCGTACCTCCTCTTGGTGTTATAGTTGTTTGCGCTCTTCTTAAAGCTCTATCGCTCGCTCAATCTTTAAGGGGCTAAAGAATATAGCCTTATAGTCAGTTTCTGTACGTAGTGTAACGGGACTAGCCCAGTTACAGTAGGAATGTCTTAGTAAAACACTTGATAGATAAAGTCCAACGCTTTGACCAAATTCTGCCAAATTTTGCCAGCTTGATTAACTTCTGCCAAGTTCTAACAGATCAATCAAATTACTAAAGTCCGTCGAAGACCGCGCGTGTATATGCGCACATATCAACCACTAAGACCCCTAACTATTTAATTATAGGGCTCTCCTGTAATTCCTTTTTCTTCTTTACGCAACGTCTTGTTTTCCGCAAGAGCTATATACCCTTAGATTTAAATAGAATTTATATTATTCCTTTAAATCTTCCTTAAAGCCTCTTCGCGCCCTTATATTATGTTGTGTTAATACCACTATCCTTAAAATAGTAAACGAACTCAAATCCGCCACGTTAACTATTATAGCCCTAGTTAGGGAACAAATAACTATAATACAACAGTCCTTTATAGATGCCTTAGCCCAGTAACGAGCTATACTAGAAGCCTAGCATCAGCAATTAATTAAAGTAATACGCAAAGAACTCTATGACGCCAAAGTATTCGCGTTGGAAACCCTAACAGCAATACCTGCAAATAAGATTAAGATAACTGTATGTGAACCTAGCCCGTTAAATGCAAACCCTAAACTAGTAACGGTAGCTTAACCTGTACCTATAATAAACCTAGTACCTACCATGAAATTAGAAAAGCTTCCTGACCCTCTAATATTTAATAGAAATTAAAATAACCTGCGCCCCTTTATAACTAAGCTCTGTCTTAAACTTTTAACAAACTATGACCGATACCCTACTAAAGCTAACAAGATTAGCTATAGAATGTCTTGTTTAAATAAAGACGCTATATAAACTATAGACCTATTCTTCCATAACGGCACCTTCGTTAATTTTGAAACCTTCATCTCTCTGTTAGAATGAACGTATAATAATGCTAGCCGCGAACACACCGCTGTTACCAAACTTAAAAACCTATAACAACGGAACCAAGAATTTACCAGCTTCTTTTTGGAATTTTTAGGCCTTATTAGCGAACTAGATTGGAATAAAGCCGCTAAAGTTGCTGCTCTTTAATAAGCTATTTCAGATAAAATTAGAGCATAGTTAGTAAGTAGGGAACTGCTAAAGGACCTACCTAAATTTGCTATAATATATTAACGAATTAATAAAGACCTTTAATATAATAAATAAACTCGTTCCCTAAAGCCAACTATACCTCATATTTAAGACTCTATAAAACCGATATATACCCTAAAACGCGACCCTTCTCCAAAACCTACGCACAACCCTATAGACCTTGACGCCACTTGATCCTACGCACCCTTAGAAACCAACAAACAAAGAACTTAAGCCACAAATAGAGAATGCTTTGGATGTGGTAGAAAAGGATATATCTAAAGGAATTGCCAAACTTACCCTTTTAAAAAAGTCCGCTGTAGTTCCTCCTGGTTTTTAAATTGCACTCATTCTTTAAGCTATACTCGCTCCTTAACTTATACTTGTTCTATAAATCATGCCTAATTATTATAAAGCATCTTACCTTTAGTTAATTTGGAAAATAAATCATCCTAAGGCCAAGTCGCGCCTTAGAATAAGAAGTAGAAGAGTATAAGTATCTAGGCTCTTCTAGCGCTAATACACAACACAACTCCCTTAATATACTTAGCGAAATTCAAATACTTAGAAAATGGAAGGAAGTACAAATCCTTATAGACAGTGGAGCCACCAGCATGGGCTTCATTAATACGAACTATGTGAAAACCCAATGCCTAAATTTAAAGAAACTTAATAAGCCCCAAGGCCTATAAGGCTTCAACGGCAAACCCTTAATACATAGCAAATTAACGCACTACGCTCTTGTAAAAATACAAATAGGTAAACACCTTAAATACATTTCCCTATTTATAACACCCCTAAAGCAATATAAGATAATACTTGGATATAGATGGCTAAAATAACACAACCCTTTAATTAGCTGGGTTAAAGAAACACTAAAGTTCCGTACAACCTACTACTAAAGTTATTGCTTAAAACACCACCTGCCCTACAAACATGCACAAGATTATTTAAATTTAATATAATATAAACTACCCCTACTACGGACCCTAAACCAAAACGATAAGGCTATAACTGCCGATTGTAATAAAAAATGCGAAGACGTTATACCAAAACCTCTCGAAATTCATATAATACAAGCCGCACCTTTTATTTTATTAGCACAAAAACGAGACCACGAAATCTTCGCTGTAACTATAAAAGATATTAAGAAAGCACTAGAACTAAAGCAATATATTAACCCTCAACCTCTTGTGCCTAAAGAGTACCACAATTTAATTAATAAGTTTAAGAGAAGATTCGCAAACCAACTACCCCTGTATTAGGATGCACACAATTTTAAGATAGAACTTGAACCTGGTATAACACCAAAGTTTAGTCCGCTATATGGTATGTTATAAGAAGAACTGCTTGTAATACAATAGTACCTTAATAAGCATCTAGAAAAAGGATTTATTCGCCCTAGTTGATCTCCATTCGCCTTACCCATACTATTTATTAAAAAGCCAGGAGGAGGCTTAAGATTCTATATTAACTATTAAGCTCTAAACGCAATTACAATTTAAAACCAATATCCTATTCCCCTAATTTAAGAAACGCTTGACCGCTTATTAAAGGCACGGTACTTTATAAAGCTTAATATAGTCGCTGCCTTTAACCGAATCCGTGTCCGTAAAGGAGACGAGAAGTACACAGCTTTCTATATATAATGGGGACTCTTTGAATACCTAGTAATGCTATTTAGTATAAAAAATGGTCCTAGTACGTTTTAGCAATACATTAATAATACGCTTTGTGAATTCCTTAATATATTTATTACCGCGTATATCAATAATATCTTAATCTACTCGTCTTCGCTTTTTAAACACTAGAAGCATATCTAAATAGTCCTTAAACGCCTACAAGATATGGGTTTATAATGCGATATTAAGAAATACAAGTTCCACGTGTCCGAAGTCACGTACCTAGGCCTGGTTATATCCCGTAATAGAATTAAAATGGACCCTAAAAAAGTCACTATGGTTATAAACTAGGAAAGCCCTAGTAATATATAAGACATTTAAGGATTTCTAGGATTCGCAAATTTCTATTATTAATTTATTAATTAGTTCTTAAAAATTGCCTAACCATTAGTAAACCTAACAAGGAAGAATATAAAATTTAAATAAACTGCTAGATGCGAACAAGCTTTTAATAACTTAAAACAACATTTTATAACCGCTCTAATTCTTGCCCACTTTAACCCTAACCTTAAATATATCGTCAAAACAGACTCGTCTGATTATGCCCTAGGGGGAGTGTTATCGCAATATAATAAAAATGGTGAACTGCGCCTAGTAGCCTTTCTCTTTTAAAAGCTTGCCCCTGCCGAATCGAACTACGAGATATATAATAAGGAATTGCTTACAATTATTAGATGCTTTAAACAATAGCGCTTAGAACTTAAAGGATTGTTATTTCTAATACATGTATTAACGGACCACAAAAACCTACAGTACTTTATAACTATAAAGTAGCTAACGCAGCGCCAAATTCATTAGGCCGAATACCTCTTATAATTTAACTTTAAGATTATATACTAACCAGGCAAACTTAATTAGAAGCCTAACGTATTAATATAATAATTACAAGACCTACCTATAAATGCTTTAGACAAACGGATTATAAATTAATTACGGATCTTATTACCCCCTAAATATTTTAAAAAACTACATCCTATATTCCTAGATATGGAACTTAATAGAAATGAATTAGAAGTTAATAAATGGGAAATAGAAATTAATAAGCTAATGGAATACAAATATAAGAACGACATATAGATAATAGATATAATAAAAGCAATTTAAACGGGAAAACGACAGCATAAGGATATTACACTCGCTAAATGCGAAATTTGAAAAGATTGATTGTACTATTAACAAAAGATAGTAGTTCCAAATTCCAAACCTTTACAATTTAAGATACTTAGATTTATACACAACTCCCCTATAGTAGGGCATCCTGGCCGTGCGAAGACTTATAAGATTGTTTAACAAGCATACTACTAGCCTATAATACACGACTACATACAAAAATACGTTTAAGCATATAGGATGTGCGTACGTGGAAAGACCTCTTATGTAAAGAAGTAAGGAGTACTTTAACCACTACTAATTCCAATACAAAGATGGCGCGATATCTTAATTAACTTTATAGTCAACTTGCCTAATAGTAATGGGTTCACGAATGTTATAGTAGTTATTAACTATCTTATAAAAATGCGATATATAATCCCCATAGACTTAATTAATATAATATTAGTAGCCAAATGTTTCATTAAGCACGTCTTTAAGCTACACAGACTTCCTAACTTAATAATATCCAACTATAGAAGCCAGTTCGTTTTAGACTTCTGGTAAGCTCTATACAAACAATTAAGTATTTAAATACGACTTTTAACTGCATTTTATCCGGAGATAGATGGTCAAACCGAAATTGTAAACGCGATTATAGAATAATACCTATAAATATACTACTCCTACCTATAAGATGACTGGGAAAAGTGGCTGCCTTTAGCTAAGTTTACTGCGAATAATATAATAAATGTATTAATAGGCGTAACGCTATTCTACGCAACCTATGGACAAGACCCCTAACTTGGATTTAAACCATAACCTAAAATTGACACAATAGGACCCACAATTAAACGGATTTAGTTAATCGACGCGCACAACTTCACTAATTAAATAAAGCAGTTAACGGAACTATTACGAAGTAAATTAACGTACGCTTAAACGGTATAGGAATGGCATACGAACAAAAAACGAGCTCCCGTATAGGACTTTAAGGAAGATAACATGGTTTACCTAAATATACAAAACCTAAAGACTTAACGGCCCTTAAAGAAACTTAATTGGAAATTTGCGGGCCTATACCAAATTAAGAAGAAATTGAGCCTATATGCTTATAAGCTTGAACTACCAACTAAGATAAAAATATATCCGACGTTCTATATAAGCTTGCTATAACCCTTAAAAGACGAACCTATGACCCGCAAAGTGCCGCCGCCACCTCCCGTAATTATTAACAACGGTAACGGTTCTTACTTTATTAACTTAATTAATGATATACGATAGAAAACATAATCTAAAAGATTTAAACTTCTTATTAAGTAGGAAGGATATAAAATATAAACCTAGAAACTCTATAAGCAAATTAAAATCAATGCGCCTTCCCTAGTAAAAGAATTCCATAAAGACCATCCTTCGCGGCCTGCTCCAGCTAGATGGACACGATATAAAGGCAAATAACTACTACCTGACACAAATATACGAAATATAACAGCAGGAAGCTCAAACTTAAAAAGAACTTGAAAAACATTACAACGTTTATAACACGGTTACATAACACGCAAGATGTTAAGGAACTTTAACTAGCGGTTAAAGTTGTCTAATTAGTTAGATTCGCCTTGCTAAGACCTACTACAAAGATATTAGTTTGGCTTACCGCCCTGGACCAAGCCAATAGCGATTTTCTATACCGGGCATAGAAAATCCTGATTAGTCCATTTAACGATTAAAACCGGCAAAACTCTATACTGCCACCCGACGCAAAATATACAACACAATAAAAATGAATTCTTAACCAAATTGAATTATTTTTGGACCTTCAGCCAAAGGGGAGGGTACTATAACGGGACTAGCCCAGTTACAGTAGGAATGTCTCGGTAAAATACTTAACAGATAAAGTCCGACGCTTTAACTAAATTCTGCCAAATTCTGCTAGCTTAATCGACTTCTGCCAAGTTCTAATAGATTAATTAAATTACTAAAGTCCGTCAAAGACCGCGCGCGCACGTGCGCATATATCGACCACTAAGACCCCTAACTATTTAATTACAGGGCTCTCCCGTAATTCCTTTCTCTTCTTTACACAACGTCTTGTTCTCCACAAGAGCTATATACCCTTAGATTTAAATAGAATTTATATTGTTCCTTTAAATCTTCCTTGAAGCCTCTTCGCGCCCTTACACGTAGTTTATTAAAAATAGGCTTACTATAAGTTCTCTTCTTCTCCTTATTACTAAACGCCTCTTAGAGGCCCTTATTTTCTAAGCAAAGAAGAGCAATATTAATAGTAAGCTTAAGAACTATATTTTTAAGCCTTTTAGCCTATAGCTCTGTAACCTTATTAACTACGTCTTATAGAAGCCTACGCACCTTCCTCTAGTCGCTTGCTGAAAGGGCTAAGGTGTTTAAGTCCCTTAATAAAGGCTAAGAGGCTATTTTACCTTACTTTTATTAGGTCTTAACAGCGCTAAAAACAACCTCTAGATTAAGCGGATTAAGCCCAGTATCTACTTACCTACTAAGTATATTATTCCTAGTAAAGGCCCTATTATAGGCAGCCTAAAATAGACGGAAGAAATCGCGTTTTGTAATAGAGGAGAGGCCCTAACTCTTAGAGATAAGATTATTAAGTTCTTAGCTATAATACGTGCTAAGAGGAGAGAAGAGACTAACATTAAGAGGTTATAATCGGTGGGTTAAATAAGGCGGAAATATAGCCACTAGTATCCTATGCTTGTGACTCCAATTAAGGAAGTTTATATTAATATAAGATCCATGCCTATCTAATATTAAGAGCCTCTAGGATCTTCTGTTTCTAGCCTTCTTCTTTATTTCTATATTAAAGAGGGTAGTAAGCTATAAAAATCCCATCTCATTGTTTGTTTAACCCGTTGTGGTAGATAAGAAGAAGACCTAGTATTATTTAGGGTTAAAATCTTAAAGCTAAAAGTCCTAGAGGTTGCTAGAAATAGCTTAATAAATTAGGCCTAGGGGGAGGCTTATTGTTATAGACGCTTTAAGTACAATATTATGACTACTTGGGGAAGAGTTGGCGGAAGCTAGTTAGTTAATACAGGCACAGTCTAGGATAGATCTGGTGGAACCATATAACAAGGAATAGTAACTAAGGTTACGTGGTGTTAAACATATTAACTATATTAAATAAAAGGGACGTTACGTTTAATACAGACAACACGTACCTTACATATAAGAGAGGATTTCTTAGGAGTATAGTTATATATTTAAAGGACCTTAGTCCCTACTATAGATAGTTCTTACCTTATAGTAAATCTTAGAATATAATTGGAGTTAATCTGTTAGGCAACCACTCCACCAGTTATTATTACATTATTAATTTTATTTGTACCTATATACCCAGCCTAATAATAGAACCCACTATAGTTTAAGCTATAAGGTTCCGTTACACATTCACTACTAAGGTTATGGTACTAAACAGAGAGATTAAACAATATACCACTAAGAGCAGCACTAGTCACAACAGCATTAACAGGAGCCACAACCTCAGGGCTAGGTAATACTAGTATGGACAAGGGGGATTCTTAAGTAGTTACGCGAGGTCAGTTACAGAAAATGGTTAATTACTTACAAGACAATTATAGGATACTTAAAGAACGCATTAATAGAATTAGAGCAGCAAAGATCAAGTTACCTTTAATTAAATAATTCTTAGGAGAGAAGTTAAAGCTTAAAGGATTTCTTACGCAGATGTACTTTAAGGTAGTATAAAAAGAAGCAAAGTTAGCAACATCATTAGACCAAGTAGCCTATACAGGATTATTCCTAACAGGGAGGGCACTTAAGTGGTTTAAGCCGTATCTTATAGAAATATAGGCTAATAGCATAACAACTACTAACTAGGACGTATGGTATATATTTACTAGTTAAAATGGGTTTATAGAGCAATTAATGCAGATATTTAGAGACCTGGAGGCTATAACCACAGCAGAATAAAAGCTTTAGAACTTAGTACAACATACTTTAGTAATTAAGTATACAACACAGTTTTAAACACTAGCTATATAGGTTAAGTAGAATAATAGGGCGCTCATAGCACAGTATAAATAGGGACTTAAGGCTAAAGTCCAGGACATAATTATCCTAATAGAAGATGCAGATACTCTAAAAGAGTTAATAGATTAGTTAATAAAAATTAATAACAAAATCTATCAAAGGGAACAAGCTAAGAGAGGGCAAGACAGAGTTCCACAGTCATATAAGGCGCAGAGTATGCAACAATAGACATAGAGTCAAAAACTATAGAATAGCGCAGAGCTAATAGACCTAAGTAGTACCAAAAAAACCCAAAAATAAAAAAAGAAACTATAGAAACCTAAAGGTTAAGGATTAAGTAATTAAAGGACCTAAAAGCAAAGGCCAAACCAGGGATCTCAGCAGTAGAAGACATTTAGCCGGACTCTATAGCAAGAAAAATGGTTCAAAGATAGAGCTTATATAAATTATGGAAAACAGGGTCATTTCGCCAAAGACTATAGAGGTGGTTAGAGTAACTATATAGTAAAGGAAACCAGACTAGCAGACAGCACATATATACAAAGGGATAATGGTGCACTATAAGAAACAAAAAAGTGTTCAATTAACAGTTTTATATATTATTATAATAACGCATACCAAATTTATAAGGACGCTGTCACAGTACATACAGAGGGTCAACGAGGTAACTATAACTGTGTATCATTGACAAATAATGTCGTGTGAGGATCTATGTATAGGAGACGAGGTAGGTATATATACGTGTTGCTTAGGGGTCAGGCCCGTGCTCATGTATACGCGTAGCCATAACAACGCGTCAGGTCAGTGCCGTGATAGTACATCCCCCTTCCTAAGGCGAGCTCCTATAAGCCAAGTAACGGCAGTAAAAACACAGAAGTAAAAAAAAACAGACACATATATCCTTGTCCTTCCAGTCCTTACAGTCCTTATCCTTCCAGTCCTTAAAGGTCCTTGTCCTTACAGTCCTCAGACCCTCCTACCTATATCCCTACTACATCGCTCTCCGCTAGCACTCGTCTCGAGTGCTAGATACAATATAAAGCTAAGGCGAAGGAGCGAAACTAATATGGAAAACGGAGGAGATGAAGAAAAAAAATGTAACCGCGGGGCGTATTGCGGATATTAACTCTCGAATGGCTCGGGGTTGCGGAGATCGAGGTTAAGGTATAGACTTAAAAGGCTCGGAGTACGGAGATCGAGGTTGAGGTATAGATTCAAAAGGCTCGGAGTACAGAGATCAAGGTTAAGGCATAGATTCTTGTCGCGGTAAACTTAAAGTATATCGTTATCGAAGACGAAGACGGAGAGACGGAGACAGGGACGAGATCGGTAACCTATAGTCTTACACTGTAATTAAGACACGAGGAACATAGCCCGCAGGGTGTCTCCCTGCAGCTGGCTTAGAAACTCGGGACGGAAGTAGTAACTAGAAACGGACTTGGAGACGGAGAGATCAGTAACCTATAGTCTTACACTGTAATCAGGACACAAGGAATATAGCCCACAGGGTATCTCCCTGCAGCCGGCTTAGAAACTCGGGACGTGAAGCAGTAGCATGGCTAGAAACAGACTTGGAGGACACTATAGTCAAAACACGAGAAACATAGCCCGTAGGGTGTCTCCCTGCAGCCAACTTAGAAACTCGGGACGTGTAGATACAGGGAGGAGGATATCGGCTCGGGAACTCAAATAGATTCGACAGAGATTTTACTAGGTTGGTGTTAACATAGAACAAGGGTAAGAATCCCACCCGGGGTAGGGTCATAGCTTTAGAACGTAGCTTTGGAACGGTGGAAACGAAGCCCTACCAGGGGCGTAGGTAATGACACGACATACTGTCACAGTACGTGCAGAGGGTCAACAAGGTAACTGTAACTGTGTATCATTAACAAACGATGTCGTGTGAGGATCTATGTATAGGAGACGAGGCAGGTATATATACGTGTTGCTCAGGGGTCAGGCCCGTGCTCATGCATACGCGTAGCCATAACAACGCGTCAGGTCAGTGCCGTGACAGACGCTAAGTACGGCGCAAGCTATTAGCCGCAGGAGCTATTATTATCTAAGTTTAAAGAAACCAGTAAACCAGCTCGTAGATTAGATATCAAAGACAATAAATTTAATAAAGGCAAAGCATTTATCAATAATAAGGCAACAAAGGCAGCTTACTAGAAGTATACAGACCTTAAAGAAGTTAAAACAAAAGCAAAGACTAAGACCATCACAGAACAAGGTTCAGTAACGGGTATAGCAATACCATTAAATATAATTTCCATCGCTTTACAAGACAATAGGAGCAATATTTAAAAAAAACTAAGCAAGCAGATAACTACTAGTGCTAGCTTATTACTTAATAAAGGCAAAAGGCCACAGGCTCAAGATTCTCACAAAGAGATAAAAAAAGCTTAAGATTCTTAAAACAAGATAAGATATACTTAAGAACCTACAACAGACGAAAACTAATAGGAGAGGGCAGTAACTCAGTTCAGTAATAAATAAATAAGTATAGGACGCAAGTTTAAGAACTACAAGTTTAGAGAACAAATAAAAATATTAGCAATCCTAGGTAAATGCAGTATTTAGCCTAAAGATTAAACAGTCAATACCAGGATTAAAAAGTAAGATAACTATAAGGATCCAACTACAAAACGCAAAAAACAAGAAACTATAAATAAGTTCAGGACAAGAATTATTATATAGCAAAAGCAAAAGCTAGACAAAAGATCAGCTATACTAGGTTATATAAGGGACAGAGCACCCATACAAAGAGTTACTAATAGGCTGAGTGCAGGGACACCAAGGGCAAAATGGTTAGATAAACTAGAACAAGAAAAGGATCTAGGTATTTTAACCAGGTTCAAAAAAAGACATACCAAAGAATATCATAATATAGTAATAATAAGGTATTTTCTAACAGAAAGACCATACACACTAAACCAGTTATACGGAAAGTAGTATAGGCAACAACACAACAATAAGTAGGAAGATTTTTATATATAGCTAAATAAAAAAGTTGTCTAAGACCAACCTATTACAGAGAAACGCATAAGTTATATTAAAGGAGCATTAATTATAATATTAAGGAACCTAGAAGAGAGATCTAGGGACTAGAGAAGTAAGCAACAAATCTTAGTACCCACAGCAGAGATACCAGTGGTTAGGTTAACTAGGTATAAATTTAAACTTAAGGATAAAGATAAACTAAGAGTTAACCCAAAATATATAGCGCATTATACACTATTATAGATAGCTTATATGGATAACATATATAATATATATAGAGCACCCAAAGATAAGAACCAGAAGTACCTAGTAAGGATATATTAGGCACCAGAGGAAAAGCGGTTCAGGAACGCCAAGTATATATATAGTTAGCACCCAGTAGAAGTACAAGGTTAAGGAGACTTAACACTTTAACTAGAAAGATTCCTTACGGAAGAATACCTAGATAGATAATAGTGGTGGGAGTACCCAGAGAACACTTATCCATGGTATATAGAGGAAAAGAAACAAACTAAGTATTGGCTAAAGTTGGACTAAGTACAAGCAGGATCAAGCAGCCAACAGTTAAGAAAAGGGGAGGTGTACAGAACCAGAGGGAACCAATATTAGAGCCTCAGACCCTTAAAGAAATTTAAGAACAACACCTAAATTTATAAATTAAGTAGCAAGATCAGCAGTTTAAAGCATTAGTAGACAGTAGAGCAATAAGAAACCACATATCACCAAAGGCAGTAAAAAAGATAGGGTTACTATACAGACAGAAGGAACACCTATATCTACTCATAACAATTTTAGGAGATTAGATAGCCTATAAAGGAAGCATTATTAATCTTAAAACAGGACCTATTTAGTTAACTATTAAAGGGAGACTAGTTAGAATATCTTTTAATATCCTACCATTAGGACAGGATAAGGCGATACTAGAAATACCTTAGTTATAGGAGTATAATCCAAAGATCAATTAGGTTATAGGTCAAGTCAATATCAAAAATATATAATAGCGCAAAGTGCGACAGCAAACCAAGTTAGTATAGTACCAAGTTAGAGCAATATATAAAGAGACTAAGCGAGGCTTAAGTTATATACCAAAGAGATACCACAAGTATGGTAGAAAGTTATAGTTACTAGAAAGTAAAAAGCTATCAAAGCATGCAGCTTAGGACTACAAGATAGAATTAAAAAAGGGAATAAGTCTAAAGTTCTTTCCAATCTACAAACTTACTAAAACAGAGTTAATAGCGCTTAAGGAGTTTATCCAGGAGAACTTATAAAAGGGATATATTAGACCATCACAGTCATTAGCAGAATATCCAGTACTATTCATCCTAAAGAAAAATGGAAAACTTAGGATATATATAGACTATAAATAGTTAAACAGCATTACTAAGAAGAATAGGTATCCTTTACCCTTAATTAGCGAAATCCAAGATAGGATAGGTAACGTAAAGATCTTTATAAAGATAGATCTAAGGTGGGCGTACCATCAGATTAAAATCAAGGAAGGCAACAAGTAGAAGGCAGTCTTTAGGTCAAAGAAAGGACTATATAAACCATTAGTTATACAATTCAGGCTTACAAATACACTAGCAACGTTCCAAAAGCAAATTAATAGTATATTAAGAGAACACCTAGATAAATTTATTATAGCATACCTCAACAACATTATCATCTACTTAGAAAGTAAGGAAGAACACAGAGAACATATTAAATAGGTCTTAAAGAGACTACAAGAAGAACAGATGCCAGTAGTAATTAAAAAATGCGAGTTCTTCACCAAAAAGACCAATTTTGTTAGATTTATCATTAAACCAGGCCAACTTAGCATAGATCCAAAGAAGATCAAGGCCATAGTAAATTAGCAGGAACTAGAGAACGTTATACAGTTAAAATCGTTCCTAGGGTTTTGCAATTACTGTAGAAGGTTTATAGCACAATAGTTACAAAACATTAAGCCGTTTATAAGGTTAACAAAGAAAGAAGAACTATAGGCATAGGGAAAGAAGCAACAAGAACTATTTAAGAGAATTAAAGAGTTATTTACCTAAAAGCCAGTTCTTAAGATCTATCAACCAGGTCTAAAGACGGTTATAGAAATAGATATATCAGACTTTACACTAGGAGCGTGCTTCCTATAGAAATACCAAGATAGGTAGCACCCAGTGGCATACTATAGTCAGAAGATGACACCACTAGAGTTAAACTATAACATCTACAACAAGGAGTTATTAGGTATAGTTATAACACTCAAAAAATAGAGAGCATTCTTATAAGGCACAGAGAAACCATTTATAGTTAAGACGGACCATAAAAACCTTACAGAATTCCTAACAACAAAGAAACTCAACCAAAGACAGGTTAGATAGGCGGAAATACTTATAAAATACCATTTCAAAATTCAGCATACCAAAGGTACAGACAATACACAAACAGACGCTCTAAGCAAAAAGGCTAAACTATAGAGTAGTAAAAAGCTATTAGGAGCTTTGTTGCAAAAGAATCAAAATAGATTAATTAGGTACAATTATCCAAAAATTATAGCAACCAAGAAAAGTCAGGTCCATAAATCACCAGAAAGTAATTAGATATAGAAGATCCAAAAAACATAGGTAGAGAATCCAAACTCAGAGCAATACAAAAACAGAGAAGCAACGTATATGCCTAAGTCTATTATAGAAGAATTTATCAAGGAATTCCATAAGGGAATAACACAAGAACACAACAGAGCTATAGGCTTAGTATTAAAACTTTAAGAGAAATATATTATTCAAAAAATCTAGAGACTAGTAAGATAAGTTACAAAAAAATATCTAGATTGCCAAAGAAACAAACCAATAAGGCATAAGCCGTATAGAGGGCTATAACCTATTAAGACACCAGAAAGACCATAGGAGGTTATATTATAGAACTTTATTATCAAGTTACTAAAGTTAAGAGATCCTATTACAGGATAAGATTATAACGCGATTTTAGTAATAGTAGATAAGCTAATAAAGTAGGGATACTTTATAGTATACACTAAAGAAGTATCAGTAGAAGATATCGCTAGAATCTATATAAAAGAAGTATTCACAAGACATAGAGCACTAGATAAAGTTATATCAGATAGAGATCCAAGATTTATAGCAGCATTTTAAAAAGTATTTCTAGCAGAACAAGGAGTTTACACAGCAATATCTACAGCATATCATCCGCAGATGGATAAACAAATAGAAAGACTAAACTAAACACTAGAGCAGTATTTAAGGCATTATATCAATCACGCACAGAACAATTAGGTATCATTATTACCAGTTACACAGTTTGCATACAATACAATACTATAAGAAGAAATAGGGACATCACTATTTAAGGCAAATTACGGATACAAGCCAAGAACATCATTATCGCCACATTAAGCAAAAAAGACGAGTAGCACAGCTAAGCAAAGAATAGAGACGTTAATAAATCTTTATATAGACCTCAAAGAAACAGCTAAACTAGTATAAGAACAAATAAAAAGGTACTATAATACTAAGAGATCTAAGGGACCAAATCTTAAGAAGGGGGATAAAGTATAGCTACTACACAAAAATTTCAAAAGTTAACAACTAAGCAAGAAATTAGACCATATTAGACTAGGACCTTTTAAAGTTAAGCAAAGAATTTTATTAGTTATATACAAGTTAAACCTACCAGCCAAAATAAAAATCTACCCTATACAGCATATTGCAATGCTAGAGCTAGCATACGGGAATATTAAGCCACCAGTCTATAAGGCAGACACATATAAAGGACAAGAAGAAGACAAATAGCAAGTTTTAAAGGTTATTAGTCACAAGGATATGGATAACAAAACATAGTACAAAGTAAAGTAGATAGGCTATAGTAAGACTACCTAAAAACCACTAAACAATTTAAGAAATACTATAGGAAAGGTACAGGAGTATTAAAAGAAAGTAGGTCAGGCAATATTAACAAAGAAGAATTACTAAAGAATAAGTTACCTAAGGGGGACCCAAGAGAAGCAATTACTAAGCTACTCAGAGTTATTTCCCTTATAGGAGGAGAGCCAATTCTTTTATTACCCAGCTTAAACAAACCCTATTAAATAAGTTTCTATTCCTTAAAACGGACCTTCTCACGGACACGTTCAAGGCGTTAAAGACGAGCATAAGCCAAACGTTAAGCTTTAAGGACGCGTGCAGACTCTTCTAAGGCATATTAAACCTTAAGCAGCATAGAGGCCAGCTTACTATTAAGCTTTACAGTAGCAGATTAAACACAAGACCCTATAATAAGTTACTCAGGGAACTTAAAGACTGTTAAAAGTCATAGGACGCACACACTTAGTGTTAAAAACAGAGCGAATATTATAGGACAATTAAACATTTGCTTTAGTACACTTAAAGCAAGAAAAAGGTTATTAAGACAAAGAACTTACCAGTGCAATATAAACCAACCCCTCTTTTGCACACCTTAAGTAAGGAATCGCCATCACTTTACCTAGTAACAGTATAGAGGAAACTATATAAAGGCGACACTCAACCCAGGAAAGAGAAGAAGAAGCTTTAGGCATAATAAGTAAGAATATCAACCAGACTAATTAAACGGACATCATACCTCTAGTGGACGACTTAGAGATATTAGGAATCTTTAAGGACAAAGATAAAGAGGAGGGAGATAGTATTATAGACGCTTTAAGTACAATGTTATAACTACTTAGGGAAGAGTCAGTAGAAGCTAGTTAGTTAATATAAGCATGGTCTAGAATAGATCTAGTAGAACTATATAACAAGAAATAGTAACTAAGGTCACATAGTGTTAAACATATTAACTATATTAAACAGAAGGGACGTTACGTTTAATATAGATAACACATACCTTACGTACAAGAGAGGATTTCTTAGGAGTACGGTTATATATTTAAAGGACCTCAGTCCCTACCGTAGATAGTTCTCACCTTATAGTGAATCTCAGAATACAATTAGAGTTAATCTATTAGGCAACCACTCCACCAGTTATTATTACGTTGTTGATTTTGTTCGTACCTACATACCCAGCCCAATAATAGAACCCACTATAGTCTAAGCTACAAGGTTCCGTTACACTTGTTCCATTAGCGCAGACACTTATAATTATTATAATCCACTCTCTATTACCGTCTTAACTAGCGCCAAGAAGCTTACCCCAAACTGCTTCTAACTTAGTGTAGATTCTCTTGCCCTTATTAAGTATACCAATAAGAAAGCCCTTTTTATCTATATTATATATATTATGCACCTTAATCTTATACTTCTTAATTTTCTCCTTTAATAACTTATAAAAGAGCTTATACTAATATAGATTATTAGCTTATTTATGGGCTATGTCAGCTAGGGCTAAATAGCTTAATTTTATCTTATTCTTATAGCGCTTAATAAACCGCGAAACCCAGTTCTTTCTAGGCATCATTTTTGAGATCTTAAAGGCAAAATTTCGCACTATTTGAGTTGTAGGAGGTAGGCCATGTTTAGTAAAAAGATTAATGTACCTAAGAAGAGTCCTCTCCTACTATATTAATAGAAGAGATTTTATTTCTATTGCATCCTCTCTGGCGCGGGTAATCTGCCAATAACGCCACAAAAGCGTAGTACGATTAACATTAAATTCTTTAGCTATCTAAGTGTAATTAGGAGAATCTTGCAGCTCTAATACAGCAAGAGCGGCGTTAATTAGGTCCATTTTAATTGTATACAATAGAGTTGAAATTTTGGTGTTTTTGGATTTTGGTGTACATTGAGTGGGGCCGTATACGCAGTGGTGAGGTACCCTAACGTACTCCACAAGCGAGCGGCCCACCCCAGCGAGTGGCCCACCTCACCAACTTTCTACAGCTTTAAATACAAATAACTCTACAACGCCAATAAATATTAACTATATATAACTTGAAGCCTAATCTACAGTAATTTCTGCATCTTTTTAATACGTACAAGCGTTATGTCCTGTCTCACCGCAGCGTCTATAGCGCCTTTGCTGCGTCGCGTTCCCACTTAAACGCGACCCTTTTTAACACCTTTTGTACTTAATCTGCGCATTAACATCCTTCTAAGCAATTATTTTAGAGCCCTCTGCCTTTGTTAAAGTCCCTTGCTTCTAAATTCGCTTTTTTTTATACTGTCTACGCTTTATTGCAGCCTTATTTGCCCTCTAAAGGCCTATAATTTTATTACGCATTAACATAGCCGAATGCATTATTATCTCAGCGCCTTTAGTAAGGCGATTAAGCGACTTAATAATCGCCATAGGTAAGCTATCTTAATGCCTTTAAATCCGATCGCGAATTAGGATTAATTAAGACCCTAGCTCAGCAGCGTTGCTTAGTATTTTTGACTCCTATTAAGCGACCTCCGCGGCAGAAGGGGTTGGCGTCCGAAGCTTAACATCAAGCTTTAATAGTATAGTCTCTGGGTTATACGGCACTAGACCTACGCCTTAAAAGCTCGCGCAGATATTATTCTTTGTAAATAAGTTGTAAAAGGCTGCTTTAAAGGCTAGCAGAAACTCCAGCTTTATAATGTAGTTAATATAGTTACGCGCTAGGTTCTTAATTTGGCGCCTATACGCCTTCTTTAATGGCGCAAAGCAGCCTACATTAAGCGGCTGCAGTAGGTATAACGAATATGGGGGCATATAAAGAGTAATAATATCGTTCTCCTTGCAGATCTCTTTAAATTTAAGCGAACTATAGCTCTTATGGCCATTAAGAATTAGCAGGCGCTGTGCGCCTACTATACGGTCTTTTATATGCTTATTAAAGTGGTGCAGCCAGGCAATACCAAGCTTATTTATTGTCTAGCTATTCTCGCTTACTAATATAGCCTAATTTTCTAGTATATTGTTGTCTTTGTACTATATAGAGAGGTGATATATGCCCATAAGAATAATAAATAGCGGGATTGCCTACCTATAAGCGTTAATACCCTAGATCACTATGGCCCATTCGCAATTGCCTAGCTGTACTGCTTTTAGCTAATTACGTCTCTTAAAGCCTGTAACAACTACTCCTTCTAAGATAACGCCCATTTAGAAGCCGCTTTTGTTAAAGTTATAGAAGTCATTATCGGTAATGCCGTACTTTGCCTTTATATTATATACAAGCTTAAACTACCTACTAATAATCTTTAGATCCTTATATAGGGCCCTCTAGTGGTTATACTTTTAATTAAATTATGTTTTAAGCTTAGGGGTCCGCTTAACAAAGTTCTTTAGCTAGTTCTTGCCAACCTAGCCAGCAGCACGCTTAGTAAGTAGTTTATTGGCTATATCTCTTACAGCACTTAGCCTAGGCACAAATCCTCACAAATCTAGGTTAAGTATGTGTTAAATAATAACTAATTTCTTAAGCTTAGTAAGCTTCTTTAAATTGGCCTTATAATCGCGTTACACAGTTGTTCCAGTACGTCGTCGTCTTAGTATTGTTTAGGGAATGCTGTATATTGCAACAGCGCGTTATACACTCTAAATTTAATTTCTATTAATTACTAAGATAGCCAGAGATATTCGGCCTTTATTTTGGATTAATTGCGCGTCATATTGTTAAGGCATAGTGGTTAAAAGCTAACGCGTTATATTTTAATAATTAGATGGGCCACTCGCTTAGGTAGGCCGCTCGCTTATAGAGTACGTTAAATAACTTTTTAATTTCTTAGGTTATTTTTAAAATAACTTATAATTATTTTAAAGATAGTATTTATATATATATAGATTAAATTTTATAATTTATTATAATATAGTGATGGAGAAAATTAAAGTTAAAAAGGGTAAGTTTTGGTGTAATTTTGGCAATATTGGGAAACTAATGTCCAGGAATTGTAATGTAGTAACGGGGTTTTGACCACCGCTTTCTTCTTATGGCTAGCTTATTGCCTAAAGAAGTACTGTCGCTCCAAAAGACTTTCTTAGCTACTTTTCTATACCTTAACTCCACGAAATATACCACTAATTACACCTATACCTCGCTAGCCTTAAGTACTAGATTATATATAAGCTGTTATTTACGCTAACGCTAGTATATTAAAACACCGTTTTGATTTATTAATATCTAGTTATGTAATCTATTTGCTTTTGCAGATCAGCTAGTACTTTGCATAAAGATTAAAGCACTAATAAGTGCAGTGGTTGTTCAATTGTAGGCCATTATTTGAAAAACAGTATTTTGGCTTTATTTTTAGACCTTTGTCTCATGTTAGTTTTCATTAAGCAATTTGGTGCCTATCAATTAGCGGCCGCCCTGCGCCCCATTTTAACTCCACCTTGCCCGGTTATAAAATTGAGTGGGGCATCTCCATAGAGTGGGGTTTCTCCGCATCTGATCTCTTCTCCTCAATAAACTATGCTTCTAATAAGGAAATTGCCTCATATCACTTAGCTCTGCCACCTCACTTTCTCCTTTTTAGCATGCCGAGCAGTCCAATGGGTAGCAAACTCCTCTCACCCATGCTCAAACCTCCGAACTTCTGAATCATATCCCCAGCATATAGCTGCAGGATCCACTTCCAGTAGGGATTCATCCTGCTCCAATCGTTCTTGAAACCTGAATTGCCTCAGTCAGATGATGGAAGGACCTCCAATGCTCCTTCCACTTTTGGTGTCGCTTCCACTTCATCTTCGGAATAACTCTCCATTAGATTATTGTACGCACGGCACAAAGGACTGCTCGTCTCTTCACGGAACTTCACAAACTCTTCCAGGCTCATGAACGGCTCACCAAACTTAGGAGCACAGATATTGTCGGGTGAGCGCGATATATACGCACCATCGTTGAACTTCTTCTTAGCTGCCTCGTACTCCTCTTTGTCATGCTCGAAGGCAAGCTCGATACATTCCGTAGGGGTTCCGATGGCGCGCTTGCGAACGGCTAGTGGTTGGATGAATGGATTTCCGAGGTCGAGACCACCGAGCTCAACTGGGAAGTAGAAGAAGCCATCGGGAATGCGGTCAACACTAAAACGTTCGTGAATTAGGCTACGAAGATGTTCTGTTACACTGCCACCGGCGCCGGGAGAGTTGGCAAATAGTTTTTGCTGGATTTGCTTGTAAGTGTCGATGACCATATTGATATGCTCACAGCCAAAACATTTCGCTGGTTGTGCGAAGTTGGCAGCAAAGAATCGGTTGTAGCTTTTCCAGACTTGGACGAGTGCAAAGACGCTGCGACATGCTGCAAGCTGACGGCGGAGTTCCTCAGTGTGCTCATTCACCTTTTGGGGATCGATTTTCCATCGTCCCTCGCTCACATTCAGGTTGAGAAAACCCCAGTGGATTTGTCCCTTGGGTAGGGCTGGTGAGAGCGGCCTAGCTCTTTTGGGGTCTTCGATTGTCAGAGCAGCGCCAGTCTTCTCTTCATTCAGTTCAAGACCCATGATGCTTGAGAACTCCTTCATTGCTTTCCATGCATCAATGCAAACACTCTCTTGACCCCAGACCCACAAGTCATCATGGAATCTATACAAATTGGCGCCATTGGTCCGTTGGTTCACCGCGAAGTCTAGACAGAACAAGACAGCTTCTCCCAGTGCGTCACTGAGCACATGACTCATTGGAATACCACACTTCCTAGCCTGAGGCTCCGCCCCTGGGCCGTCTTGAGTGAATACAAGAGGCGAGGTTAAGAATTTCTTAAAGAAGCTAAGCCATTTGTCTTGGACGCCGAAAAACTTGAGGACAGCGAACACAGTTGAGTGGCCCAAACCATTTGAAACCTGATTGGAGGATTGTAAATTCCCCATATATCTTGGTATTAATGTGCATCTCAGTCGTTGCCAGGCGCAACATAGATTGCTTGATAGAGATGGGCGCTTTGGTCTTGCCTGCACTTGAACCCATATCCTCGTCGCCATCAGCATCCTCATTATAGTCCTGTGATCCTTCTTCAACTGATTCTGGCAGCTGGGTTAGGAAGTAATTTTCCTCATATTCTCGGCGCCTTGCATTGCGTACACTATCTCGAGGAGTTGCAGCGACCCCAAGAAAATAATTCCTTCGGGCTTTAGATTCTCCGCTCATCGATATAAAAGGCGACTGAATCCAAGCTCCGGAATCATAGAATGAAGTGAATGCTTCTTTCAGGTGTACAGCCCAATGGGTACCGATGAACTGTAGCAGAAGCGCTTGATGGATCTCTTCATCCATGTAAGCACGGTATTTTCCGTTCAACTGCCTCCGCATGTTTAGAGGTACCGGTGACGGACTCCACTCCCATGTATCGAGGAAGGCCAGATCCATGTTCAGAACATCGACCATTTCCTTCAAAACCGTGGGCCGGCTTTGAAGGTCGACTAAGGCTTCTCGTTTCTTTCCCGAGAAAAGATCGCTTTTCAGGAGACCGCTGATGCTCCATTCGAGGCTATCTAGATCGAATTCCATGTCAAACTCGAAATCCCTTATCGTCTCTTGGAGATCTTGAAGAGGCGTCTCCTGGATGTCCTTTGATTTCAGTGTCGAGTCAAAGAGGCCGTGGAGATATTCGTTAATCGCTTTTTCATCTGTTTTCTTTTCTGTGAATGCATGTGATTCCAATTCCTTCCGTTGTTGGCGCATCTCTTCCCGCCCCACTTCTTCAAAGGATGCCGAAGATCCGTCATCTGAGGAATTGTCTTCGGCGTCTGTTCCCTGGGGTGTAATAGTCGCGGCATTTGGGTTTTTAATCCACTCAGTAACTAGACGGCCAAACAGAGCCGCGAATTCATATCTAAGACCTTCAACCTCAAGGGCATGCTCTAGTTGTGCCTACCAATCCTTGAGCAAAGATTGAGATACAGATGGATCAACACGGGACTGGCCGACGAGTCGTTTGATATTGTGGGTGGAGATACTGAGGCGATCCGTCTGTATGCCATGCTGCTTGAATCCGTCGATGAGAGCTGCAACTTTTTCTGCTGGATCTGATTCCTTCTCAACGGCCTGTAGGATGGAGCTCCGTTGAGCGCCAAATTTCTTCTGCTGCTCTGTCAGTTTATCCAGCTTCTTCTCCGTAACATGATCTAGCGTTGAGAGTACAGCGGAAGCTATGCTTGGGCGATTGACGTGCGAAAGGACGTTGATACATTTAGATAAAGGTAGAACAGGGGAACGAAATATCTAAGCGAGTCAAGGCTTGCTTGGGAAGAGCAACAGTGAGTGGGAAAGGATGAAAACTAAAGCTCAATGCTGAGTTCCGTGGTGATTTAGATGGAAATAAAGCTCGCTTTAAATGCTTCCGTAAGAGCAAGGTCTGGAGCCAGCGCGAGGTAGAAGGAAACAACAAGGACAAAGTGGAAGAAGTGAGTCAATTAAGAGACTCAATCGCAGCTTCCAATGGCGTCTTGCATAATTGTTGCCTAGGCATGCAATCGGGCCTTCGGCAGTATTATGACCCTATCACCTACGTTAGCTGTCCGAATGCCTTGCCTCTTCGGTCAAGAAGGGAGCAACCCTTGGTTGAGCTGAAATTGGTAATAACGTACGCTCGGCATAGTTACGACAGTCAAATTATAGTAAAGGATTCTTTTAGGTGCTAGTTTCTAGAAAAGTTACAGAATCGTGAAAAGTGTAATAGCCCTATAGAAGATCCTACTAATTAGAACTAACTTATTTCCCGTTATTTGATATCACGTGTATTTTCTTTCGCTGTAGAGCAAGAGATCCGCGCTAGGAAATAACGAAGCAAAGGACTTTGCTGTGAGGTGCGGGGCTTTTCCATTACATCTATTCGAGCTGCTATCTACTTAGCCTGGGCCGCCAGGCCCTCCAACTCCCCTTTCTCCGCCAACATCCTTAGCCACGTCTGGATTAGTGGGCCGTAGTCATGGCGCCGCTTTGCGGTCTTCACTAGGTCCGCCCGTGAGGACTCTACCTCCTCCCAGATGGCGGTCCGGAGTCTGACATGCTCTTTGAGCAGCCGGTCGCGCCTCTCCACTAGCGTCCCCGCGTCGTCGTCCACTTCAACTCTCCTCGCCACGAGGGCTGGCACCACCGCCGAGTCGAGTGACTCAGCAGTGATGCCAAGCTCCTCGGAGTGTTCTCGGAGGATCTTCTCGGGGGTGTCGTCATTGCCATCGGTGAACGCGTGCCATTCTGCACTCACCGAGTCGAGTCGGGTCTCCACCATCTTGATAGTGTTGATGTTCTCGGAGAGCGCGCTGCGGAGGCCTTCAATGGGGTCTTTGACGACTGCAAGAAGTGTGTAACTGAGATCTTCGGTGTTCATGAGGGCTCCGACTTTCTGGTGCACAACGGGGAACCAGTCTGAACCTTCAAAGGAGCCTGAGTGGGCTGAATGAGCATGTAGTTCATTTGAGAAGTGATAGAGTTCAGAGATACCAATATTCGTCGGCTGGAAATCCAGCCCGTCTAGTTTCCAGACATCTCCTTGAATCGGAACGTACGCAATAAAATGAAATGCTGCATCATCTTCATCGTACTCTTCTAACTTCCGCTTCTTCTGCTTTTTCTTATCCTTGGCGTCGAATCTGTTCTTCATGCTCAAATCTCCATTGAGCATATCGCTTTTCCTGATTTGTGGAGTTAGCGGGTTGCAACTCGCTGAAAACTGTGCACGGAAAAACTTACTTTGCAAATGAATTGTGAATGCGCTTGACAAAGTCGAAATGAGCAAGCTGTTCGCCGCGATACAAAGGTGACAACTTTCCAGTGAACTCCTTGAAACTTTGGATATTTTCACCAAGCTCAAGGTCCGGTACATTCATGACAATGTTCAACATTGCCACGGTTGCACAGGCATTGTTGGCGGTCTGATTCGCAAACCAAACGTGTTCTGGGCAGCTCTGCTCCTGCTGCTTTGAATCGACTTCTCGGTAGCGGAATAGAAGAATCAGGCCGTATACTGGCTGACTGTAGAAACCTATTAGCAGGTGTACTGGTGGTGACAAAAGACAGGCTTACGGCAAATCTCCAAGCATGTCGAGCATGTACAATTCTCGGATTTTCACCCCTCGAACTCCGAACTCATTCAGCATTACATTGAAGTATGCCTGCGAACAAGTGTGTTAGCTAGTGATTTTTTACTCGTTGAAGGGTGAAATTAAATTCACTTGCGGAGGCTTTATAGGCATGCTAGATCGTATAACTTACAGGTTCGGATTCAATCTCACAGAAGCCCTGCCATTTCTGCTTGTCCTCCTCACTCGCCTGCGCTGAAGGGGGGTTAGGATAGGCCTTTGGCATCACTGGCTGGACAGGGCCGCCATTTGTGATTGTGCCGTTGGTTTCAGGGTCGTGAATTTCCGTCTCTGGCTTTATGACTTCAGCGTTTGGCTTGAGAACTCTGGTATCTGGCCGGGGATCTTCTGTGTCTGGTTTGATGGCTATTGCATCTGCCTTGACAACTTTTGCGGCTGGCTTGCTGGCTTTAGTGCTTGGCTTAGGAACTTTCGATTTAGGTTTGACGGCTTTCGTATCCGGTATGGCGAATTCAGGCTGAGCTGCTTGCTTCTCCGTTGTTTGTCTTTTGTTGGGTGATGCCATTTTGATGATGTGAGGAGCTGCGTACTCTAGGTTCCTGCCTAGGTGATGGTAAGGATTGAGCGGTTTTGAAAGAAACAGGAAGGAATGTTGTGGAGAGGGAGAGAAGAAGTATCATGACGAAGATATTCAAGTAGATGACCGGGCAAACAATAGCTTATTCATGGGAGGACAATAGTGAAGTACACAACAGCAGATTTCATTCCTTAATAGGATCGGGAGGCTAGGTGATCACGTGTTAGCTACACCCAATTTGGAACGGTATTCAGGCGTTGCGCTTGATGGCTTTAAATAATTCCTTTTGCAGTTATTACTCTGGGTATTGAGTAGTTGTCGGGCATTTCTCCTGGCAGAAAGGGACAAGCGGACTTATGTTGGCTTCCGGCGGAGCCAAAATGCCGAGCTTTTCAGCCCTATGGCATCGCGACAGACAAACACGCGCGCCTGTTTGATTTTGGGAGGCACGAAGCCATTCATCAAAGAATACCTGAGACTCCACCACAGACCCGTCACTCGCTGTGGAGGCCCATCTTCATCCCTTTCTAGTATTTGTGCACCCAGCAGCATCCTGCAAACCTATATAAACCCATGATAATATCCTCATTACATCTAACAAACAGGATGCGATGAACGGCACTCCTCGACTTAGTTCTGCGTTCCCCTCTACTCCACAGACTGCTCATACAGGGCGTCAGCGAAATGGCCCCAATGGCACTCCTTCAAGTGGCCCGAACATGGGCTCGCCGCTACCGGATATTCCAAAGCAAAAACCCTCTTCAGAGACCTCCGCACCCTTAATCCCATTCGATATTATCGACGCTCCCTCGCAGAGACTTTACATTTTTGCTTTCTATATTCTGCTGTTCGCGTACCGGCTGTACGACTTCTACAGTCTTACCGTGGACGAGGTGGAATCTTTTTGGCTGTTCTTGAAATGGATTGCAATCGATGGAGTGTTCCTCTTTGGTCTTCCAGCTCTTCGAATACCTTGGCTGCAATGGGACACACCGGCAATACTTTTTCTATTCTTTCTTCATGCTATTTTCGATGGCATGTTGATGTTTAGAATTGGCGTAAGGATTCTCCTCTAGCTTCGAACGACCTTCCCTAACAGATGGTATAGCTGCCTTTGGAGGCCTGGCTCGTTGGTTTTACAAAACTTCTATTCGACTCTGAACTTGCTATTGCCGAACGGAAAGTGAAATTAGGGGATATCTTGCATAATTCATCTTTGATTCTTGGGAAGCAGATCATTCATATACTTCCGGAGGGGTGAGAAAGCCTCATACAAATTTGAAGGAAAACAGCTAACAGTGCATAGATCTGCCCTGCTGAATCCGCACAGGGAGTCGTTCTGTCTCAATGCTTCTACAACTCAGATCCAAATTCCTATTCAGATCAACCAAACGAACCCGATCCTGATCGAGTTATTACGGATTGATATCGATACTATGCAAAACGAGACAATCACTATACCAGCATCGACATCGAGGAAACTTATAAAGGCTGCACAAAAATCCCACAAGTCGGTTGACCCTGCAAGTCCGCTTGTGTTAAAATACCCTGTAAAGAAGACGGGCATATACGTGTTGCAGAAGGTAATGGACGAGTCAAAACTCGAGGTTCAGCCAAGGTCGGCTAGTTTGATCATAGTGACTTGCCCGCAAGCGCGAGTGAGGCCTACCGGAAATAACCGCTGTAGGGGCGAACTCTCGAATGTTGGCTTGGAAGTTGAAGGGACTCCTCCGCTCCGCATCAAGTACCGCACAATGGTTAATGGAGTAGCGCGAGAAGCCTCTGAATTCCAGAGCCTTCAGCCTGAGGACTTTGTCTCACCATTGACTAAGCAGACTTCAAATGCATTGGTTCGAGATGGCATCATAGACGTATCTTGGGCCCAGTTCCACAGGATTATGGTCCCATTAAACGAAACTCTTACCAGTAGTGGTCGGTGGACGTATTCCGTTGAAGAAGTCCAAGATGCTGTTGGCAATGTCGTTAGTTACACTGCTCTGGATGACGAAGACAAGCCAAAGCCAAAGCATGCTGAATTACAGCAATCCTTTGTTGTCCACGAACGCCCCACGGTTGTTTTACATGGTTGTGATTCCCAACATCCTCTGCGAGCCGCCGAAGACCAGTTCGCTATCTTCCCTGTTCAATATGGATCAACCGGCAAAACGAGCATATTGAATACGCCACACACAATTGAATATCTCTTCACTCCCGAAGAAGATCTCCCTCCTAGCGGTGATCATAGTGCTACAGCGGAGCTAAAGAAAGAAATGATGAAAAGCAATCTACAAAAACCACTCATTAAGCAAAGCGGTCTATATACATTGAAATCTGTTTCCACGGAATTCTGTGAGGGCGAAGTACTTGAGCCAGCTTCGTGCCTACTTCAAAATCCTCCTAAGCCAGAACTAGCTTTGACAAGGGCGGATATTGTCGACAAGTGTGCTGGAAACCCAATTGGCCTCCGAGTCGGATTAGACATTATTGGTAGTCCACCATTTGTGGTTTATTATACTGTGAAGAAGAAAGGGCAAGGCCAGCCACGCACTCAATTTGAGCGCGTATCTACCCTCAGAGGCCAACTCGAGCTCACGCCAGCGGAGGCCGGTCATTACACTTACACGTTCGAGGAAATAAGCGACGAGGTCTACGAGAAGCGATCTCTTCCGCAGAAGTTGGTGCTTGAGCAAGATGTGAAACCTTCTGCATCCGCGCATTTTATCGATTCGAAACCGCGAAAGGAAGCTTGTATTGACGAGCCGGTCTCATTCCGCATCAGACTACAAGGGGAAGGTCCCTGGACTTTAGATTATGAACTCGTTCATTCTGGCAAGCGCACAAAACATACAGCTAAAGACATTGAGGACGAACATTACACTATCCGAACAGATAGGCTCAAGAATGGTGGCGAATACACTCTATCCTTGGTTAGCATTACAGACCGCCTGGGATGCAAGGAATTCTTGAAGGAAGAAGCGAAGATCAATGTTCGTCATGAGCGTCCAAAGGCATACTTCGGGCAGATTGAAGGGAAGCGGTCCGTTCGCACTTTAGAAGGGAAGACGGTACAGTTGCCTTTGAGGCTTACTGGAACTGGGCCATGGGTTTTGGAATATAACAACCTCGACTCATCTAAGGGACTAGAACAGAGAAGAATTTCCAAAGCAAACGATTGGTTGGAAACTAGCGGTAAGGGCATTTACCAGCTTCTTTCAGTTCAAGATTCTATTTGTCCGGGATCTGTCGACGAGCAATCCAACCAATTCGAAGTGAGCTGGATACCCCGACCTGAGATTAAGGTCTTTGAGAGCTCAACTACGAAATTCGTTGGAGGGAAGTATGTTAAGAATGATGTTTGCGAAGGTGATGAAGATACTTTTGACACCATACTTACTGGTTAGTGAATACTTTCACTGCCTCTTCACTCAAAGATGATTACTGACTCAGGTATAGGCACGCCACCTTACGAGATCAAATACGAACAACACCTTAAATCTAAGCCAGGAGCACGAACTGTTTCATTGAGCAAAAAGGATCTCAAAGCAGCTCTAGGCGTCGCATCGATCCACACCGAGACTTCCCAGGCTGGCTTCTACGAATATAAGTTTTCAGAACTCGCCGATTACAATTACGACCATGACCCCAAGAACTACAGACCCCTCATAGTCCAACAACAAGTGAACCCGCGGCCTGACGCCAAGTTCACAAATCCGGGTAAAACATACAGCTACTGCTCTCGTGAAGCGGACGGCGAAGAAGTGATCCCTGTCACCTTCACAGGCGTCCCGCCTTTTTATCTCGAAATCGAAATCAAACATCACGGAAGCTCCAAGCCCGAAACCGTCAGCTTTCCCAATATCGCTTCTCTAAGCCACGACCTCCGCATTCCGCATCGCCTCCTCCATCTCGGCCACTCCAACATTGCCATCCGCAAAGTCCGCGACTCTCGTGGCTGCCAGCGCAAGCCACCTCCCACAGCCCCGCGTGTTCAGATCTCTGTGCACGACGCACCAATCGCCACTCCGCTTGAAGACCGCAGCGATTTCTGTGTGGGCGAGAGACTCAGCTTTGCCCTCTCAGGCAGCATACCCTTTACTGTCTTCTACACGTTCAACTCGCGCCAACAAAAGGCCACGTCCCCCGGCACGACCTTCAAGCGGCTCGCGGAGCTCCCCGGCGTCTTCGCCATCACCGGGTTGCAAGACTCCGCCTCGGACTGCCGGGTCCCGACCTCTCATACCAAGACCATCCACCCGATCCCCTCGGTGCGCCTCTCCAAGGGCCGCGAGATCCGCATCGACATCCACGAGGGCGGCGAGGCGGAGCTGCTGTTCGAGTTCTCGGGCACACCGCCCTTCGAGTTCACGTATACGCGCAGCACCAACGCGCGCAAGGGCAAGAAGAGCCAGGTACTGGAGACGCGCACCGAGACGAGCTATGAGTACTCGATGCGGATCCGCGCGAGCGAGGAGGGCACGTACGAGGTCATTAGCATCAAGGACCGGTGGTGCAGTTTTGCGAAGACTGGAGACGGAGGGAAGGGGCAGAAGCTGCTCACTTATTGAGACAGGAGCAGAAGTAATGACGGGGTTGAAAATATGCGCATGATTGAATGTAGATGGTTTGGAGGGAGAGGCGGGCGGTGGGGGCGGCATTGCTGGGCGTTACTACTTATGGCTCATTTCTGGCTAGTGTTGTTGGAAGACTCTATCGTATTGTGGTATTTTGGGGGCATTTTCTAGGCATTCCCACGAACAGATCCGTATTAAACATTTCATTACTCCAGCCGTCTTGGAACCCTGATATAATTGTCAATGTTCGAGCAAGCACAACAGGGCCAGCCAAATGGTCGCATCTCTAAGTGCGTTTCTACTACCTCTACCTATCCACTTTAAACACCCCAGCCCATATCTAGCTTAGGCCCAAAAAGGGTATGATGCATTGGAAAACCAAGCAGCCAAGAAACAAGTAGTCAAGACCAACATTAATGACCCAATGCCTAAAAAATGGTCGAACGGTCAATGAGAGCGCGTCAGCTCTAGCTCTGGCTTCCATACTGCCCTCTCAAAAATCCCTCTAGTCTTCTTATCCGCTCCATTAACAGGCCTGTACTGTTCCTTCTCCTTCGGCTCGGCCTCCGTCTCGCCCTCTTTGCCCCCCTTGCCCCTATAACTCCCGCCATGGCACCTACTGCCTAGCCTACGGCCGTAGTCGTGCCATTGTACACGTTCGCCGCGACCTCCTTCGCTTGCCCAATATACGAAGTATCCTTCGGCTCCTCGGCCGAGGGCACAGACACGTCCTTCGGCGCTTGACCTACGGTGTCCAGCTCCATCGTGACGCTCTTGTCGCCATAGCCGTGATCATTGAGGGCGGGAGTGCCGTCAGCAAGCTGGCCGGCAGCATAGGTATCCTGCTGCTGCTCGAAGCGGGTTTCCGACGTGCCGGGGCGGACCTGTTCCTGCTCCTTCTCCTGGCGTATGGGTAGGCTTTGCGTCTGCGGTGGGGTCGGCGTCTCGCTGGGCGGCAGGTCGCTGCCGACGTAGAGGTCCACGTCGCCCGAATCTGGCGGCTGGGTGTGCTTGCCTGAGGTTGTGAGAGCGAGTTCGGCCTCGGCGATGGGTGTATTGGAGGTTACGAGACTGCCGTGCATGGCCTTGATGCTGACATTAGTCGTCAAGGATGCGATGACCTGCTTCCGCGGTTTCCCGTCCTCGGCCCCTACCGCTATAGCCGTGACCTTGCCGTCGGCACTCTCCTCCCACTTAATTGGGCCTGTGGGGATTGTCCGCACACTGCCCTGAGTACTGGGCGCTTCCCAATGCAGCGCCTTTTCTATTGCCGGCTCGAGGACGGGCATCATGCCGAACTCGAAGTCGAGCTGCCCGCCGTATTTCTTCGGGATGTTGGCTGGATCAATATATTGTTCGAGTGTGGATTTCATGTTCGAAGAGGAGAGAATAAAGATTTTGGAGACGGTGATGGGGTCGAACCATCGTTTGATCCAGCTCCAGACGGTGGGGAAGAATGCGGGTGCACCAATAATCTGGTCGACGGAAGTTAATAAGAACTGGCTAACAGGACAGTTCTCGCACGACAGAAGTACAGATATAGACATACGAATATCCGATCCAGTGTTTCGGGATAATGGGCAGTTGCTAGCGTACTAGCATCCTGCATGTGCCCTTTCAAATTCCAAAATTGCTTTAGTCCTACTTTCGAAATGTCGACAATATTATTACTCTGTGAAATAGGCGTTTCCGGGTGGTTTCGGTCGGTTATGGCGGAGCACAGTGGCATGACAAAACGTGTGAGATTCTCATATAGGGCGAAAAGTCGCAGCATCTTTGTCGGGACCTTATGTGATATGGTTGGGCCCTTTGCAATGGACTGCTCGTACGCGGCGATATTTTTGGAATTAAGATGTGATACTTCGAAGACATAAACTGGTATTCCACGCTTATCGCGCCGTCCTGTCCATTGCGGGTACTGTAGAAGTATCCAGATCAGCCTCGATTCTGGAGTGTAGGGACACTCCATCTCACAAGTCTCCTCGTCTCCTCGTATTCCCCGATATCAATGGTGTCATACAGTTCAACGAGATGATTCTCTTCTCGCCAATCTTCGGTGTCTTTGAACTGCCTAAACGCGTCTTTGGGAGTAAACTTTCGAGCCCGGAGGTATCTCCTGTGAATACGTTAGATTTTGACAGCCCCCAGAAACTGAGGAAATGCTCACAGCAGAGTCTCATCATCATGGGTAGGCTCGGTTCTCCCGTTGAACCCGGCCGGCTTATAATATCCTTCATCTTGGCACAGTTGCTTGAATGCGTCCAATGCCGCCTGCTGACTTTCACTGAGATGCCCCAGATGCGCTGCAGGATACTGGAAGGACTCTATACGCTTCAACTCTGCGTCTGCCATTGTGAAGGTAGAGGTAAGATGAGTGTATCATGAAAAGAATTAGGGCAAACTAAGGTGGAGCATTGTTAGGATTTTGGGTGCAGCATGTTGTTTATGGGATTTTGTTGCTAGTGATGTCAAGGTCGGCTGCCGGTGAGTCTTGGGGGCCGTCGTCGGGACCGTCAAAACATCGAGGACGAACACGAGTCATCGCTGCCGCCGGACCAAAATGTGGTCATGAGTAAAGATTGGCGTCCACGAGTTGCAGCTGGTGGAATTGTGAGGCTTTAAAATCATTCCGGTGCTGCCGGAAGGCTTGCCAAGAGCATGTTGATTTAGGAATGAGACCCCTGGCTGCCTTACATTCCAAGTCCAAGGCAAAAAGAACAACTAATCAAGTGCTAAGATAATCTATGTATAGAGCTGACAAAGGGTTCCTCGGAGTAGTGGCTAAGTAGTAAGAGAGATATGTTGATATGTAAGGCTACATCTAATAATCAGGGTCTCCTCGGTCTCCGCTATCTCCACAAACCTCACATCTGATAACCTCCTATGATCCTCTCCCAACTCTCCTGATTACCCTTCCATCTGCAATCCGAGCACAAAGTAATGAACTTAGTCGATCCATTAAATCAACCTTACTCCCAGTAGTCAAAATATCTGCATTTGCTTTCTTATGCAACTCGAGGTTCTTCTTTAGCATTGGCAATGCTAGATTTGGTACTTTGCGAGGGTCTTCAGCGTATCCAGCTGGAATCGCGGTGCAATAATGCCGGTGCCTATTGTTTAGGAAGTTTAGGCAGTGCAGGGGTAAAGTAACAAAACGGCAGTCAATGGGAAGAGCATACGCCAAGAGCCGAAGGCAAGGAACCGTGACTCCGGTGCCTCGTAAATGGAGAGTTTGAAGCTTCGAAAGGACAGTAAGTGGGACTCGGCAATCATCGTTGATGGCGACATTTCCTGATACGTTAAGGTCCCTGAGAGTTCCTTCATGAGTTGCTAAATGGAGAAGGTGATGATTTGTGGCGTTAGTAGATGAGATGTTGAGGCTTGATAATCGCGGGAGTAGTCGGAGCAGTGAAATATCATGTAAAGAAAGAGAAACATGAGAAATGTCTAGTCGTAACAGCTGGGCAAAGGCTCCCATTCGGAAAAGTTGCGCCAAGTATGCTGTTGGGTGGCCTTGAGGATCAATTGAATGGGATAGCAATATCTCGTCTACAGGCTTGTCCACAAAGAAGCCAAGCAGTAAAGGACTCCACCATCCATGCTCAGAAAGAATATTGGCAATCTCTTTGCTGGATCTGGCTGATCTAATGAACCACATATCAGGGTGACAGTGAGCTGTATCGTTCTCAAGCTGTTTTATAACTTTTAGGCGTAAGACATCAAGCGGTGACTCATGTAGGTTTTCTCCTTCTAAAACCGCATGAGCAAATGAGGAGAGTCTAATGTGGAGTTCTCAATATGCTGTTTTCAATGGTAGGAACACACCGATGTCGATATCCTCGTACAACGAGGGGTCCTCTGGATCCGCGGGACACTCATAATGCCCTGTTGCAAATACATTCGTGCTTCTATTAGCAAGAGGATGTCGTGATGTTACTGCCCGTCGTCTTTTATGTGGACGCTTGCTTGCGAATGGACCTGAGGAGTCGAAATCTGACGATGTGTTGATGGCCGCTTTGCGCTTCGTGGCAGTCCCCAGAGGATTTGATGCGCTCTTTGGAAGTCTGTTAGTAGACATGGCGATGGTGAGAGTTCCGAGATTAAGCAAAGCCTTAAAGTAGGTTTTCTATTGTTCTTGTTGCAAAGAACTCAATAGAGATGTTAAGAGCATCGAGGATCGAGTACGAGGGCAGGAGGGTAGCTAAGAGAAGGTCCTCGGTTAAGTGACGGCTTTCCGGGTACAAAGGCGCTGTAGGACCTTTTAGATATGCTTTGTATGCTTAGAAGGGTTATTACTATAAATAAGTATATTATCTAGGTACGCAGAGCAGAAATCGTTAAGGTAGTCCTGTAAGGCGTTATTAATATAGCTTTAGAAGCTGCCTGGGCTATTAATTATATACGCCAAAGGGCATAATGGTATATTTAAATTGGCCAAAGCGCGATGCGAAGACAGGCTAATGGATGATCTTCGTATCTCCGTCATCACCGACAACTTGATCTCCATCATTCATCACCACCATATTCTCAAAGCTTCCAAGCTTGTCCTCGTCCCTTATATACCGAACCTCTTCTTCTGTACTTCAAAAAACTACAGCTGTAAGGTATTTCAAAATCGCTGCAAGCTTTTTCGTCTTTTTTTCCTTTGAATAATCATGACATCCCACGAACTCTCATTCGCATCGCTCCCCACCGAGATATTACAGGCCATATTTGAATACCTCCCTCCAGAATCCCTTGTCAATGCCTCGATAGCATCTAAGCGACTCAAGTCAATAGCAGACCAACCCATAGTATGGCGCCATTACTGCCGGACGCAGTTCAGGTACTGGGACACAAAACACAATATTGCAGGGAAATTCGCTGCTTCTCTCGCCGACGTCGATTGGAAAGCACTTTTTGTAGAACGCAACAAGACAGACCGTGCGACAACACAATTACTTAACAAAGTTGTATCGAGCCAGCTGGATCGAATTGCGAATATACAGGAGATTGCAAATCTGGGATATGATGCGAAGGAAACACTACTGCGGCATTACAATGTAGGAGATGACGCGGAAGACGTACTAGCTAGAAGATACTATAGCAATGCCGTCCTGGAGCGCATCCACCGTGAGATGGCAATCAAAGTGTGGAAAGAGCTTGGAAACGGTAAGCCAGTGGACATTGAGCGAGCCCTTGGAGCGTATGACATGTTTACGCTGAGCACAAGCGATGGCGACTTCGACGACATTACTGCCTGCATGGATAATCTGGCAAAAGAAGTGAGAAAAGAAAACCCCAATTTCACTTCCTTGAGCACAAGACAGCAAGCTCTCACACTAGCGAGCATCCTAAGGGCTCGAGACTTCAAAGGAGTTTCCGACGACGCTTACCAAGCCCTCCGGAACAACTTCATTGGCACTGTTCTCAAAAGCCCTGATCATGAGTCTCTTCCGCTTATATCCGTCGCAATATATTGCTGTATTGCCAAACGACTGGGACTGGATGCCCGGCCCTGTGGCTATCCTTTTCACGTGTACGGACTAGTTTTTGCTCCCAAGGATAAAACTTTGGATGGTAACTATTTGCCAAGCAGCCAGAATGCCGAATATATGTACATCGATCCATTCCGATCCGAGATGGAAGTATCCGAGGAGACACTCAGATCAATGCTTCGGGATATGGGCGTGCCTGCTACGAATCATTCGGCACTCCTACGCGATGCGTCAACCCGAGAACTGGTACTGCGGACGGCCAAAAACATTATGAATTCGGTCCAAACAATTCGACGGGCAGAGGCGGGCTCATATCACGGTAGTACATTTCATCCTCCGTCCTGGCTCTCTACCTACCCTGACATGGACAATGCTTTCTATGGCACGCTGTGGGCGATGCTCATTTTGGGAGTCCAGGCAGATGAAGCTGCTAGTGCCATGACTATAACCACACGACGAAGACAATACCTTCCCTATCTCTGTGAACGTTTCCAGCAACATTTCCCTTGGGATGTCACTTTGATGGAAGAATATGTCATCCCTCTTTTCTATGACTTGCCCGAAGGACATCGTCTCATGCAGTATGTGAGCGCGATTCACGGTTCCGACCGCACACCTAAATCAGTCGTCGCTCGCAGTGAACGGACTTCGCACGTCAAGTACAAGATCGGCCAAGTATTCCAGCACAGGCGCTATACTTATGAAGGTGTCATCACAGGTTGGGACACATCTTGCATTGCGGGAGACGAATGGATCCGGCATATGGGCGTGGACAGATTGACACGGGGGCGGGAGCAGAGTTTCTATCATGTTCTGTAAGTCCATATTTGTTTTTAATCTTTCAATCTTGAAAGTCAAGACAGACTAATGCACGACGTTTCCAGCGTCTGTGATAAAAATGTGCGATATGTCGCGGAAGAGAATATTGAACTTATTGGTGAGGATTTTCGGCCTTCGGAAGCCATGTTAAAACTTGCAGGCAGGTATTTCAAGAGATGGGACGGAAAGAACAGGATTTTTGTCAGTAATATTATGGACGAGTATCCTGACGACTAAAAGTGGCTAGTGAGATCAATTTATCTGGCCCGGGATATCTAGTTCAAAATACAAGTTGTTGTAACAATACTTTCTTGGACATATTTATGAGGGCTAAACAATCTCGCTTCAAGCAGGTAAACTAGAAGCTAGTAATGCACACTCAACACTTAGAGTAGCTTCCCCTAGCTAAAGCGCATGCGACATTGCCGTCGCATGCGTAACCACCTAGGGATACGAGTACCGACCTTCTCGGCAAAGTAGTGGAATTGTTTTCCTCCAGTTGGCGCTGTCTGCTTGACCCAGGCAAACGCAAGGGATTTCTTAAACTCTGCTACCCCGATTAACGGTTAGAATGCGGTGTATTCAAATAGGTACTGCAGGGCGTTGTCATGATTAGGGTTGATTTAGTAACTTTTAGATTGGAAAAGTGAATTGTCCAAGATATATTGACAATTATGGGCATGATATAAAAGTCGAAATTACCGACTTCAGACACTGTATAATTATACTGTGCAGGTATTCACATCTATAGTGCAGTTGATCACACTCAGGCTCTTAGCTAGAACCGAAATTTCCTGTACTACAAGCTAGGATCTGGCTTCCGAGGCTCAAATGTGGGACGGGCAGTAAAACCTTCATATGCGAATTATATAAAATTTGCGCGATTATCTGCCTGTGGGGCTAGTCTAAGGTAAAATCTGCAAATTTCAAATGATACTCCTTGTATGTCGAAGGGGTCTTGAAAAAGATTATGAATTCTAGCTTCCAGGTTAGGTGTTTGAGTTCTCAGATTCATCGTCTCTGTTAAGGGGTTGCAACAAAGTTCCCTAAGAGGCATTTCCTGCAGACTGGTCTGCTAACGTAGAAAAAAAAACCTAAATCCTTTTAGAACACTTTCTTTATATCTTTTGCACATAAGATGAGCTAGGCGTGCGGCTGAGCGCTTTTAATTGTGCACCTCCGCAATCCGCAAGGCTGACGAAACCACGTTTCCTGCTTGATCCTCTTCGCTATCTCTGATCTTATTGCAGTATTTAATATCCGCAAGCTTTCGAAAATAATAATGTCTGGGCTCGAAGTTATAACTAGCATAGCAGGCGTCGTGGGGACCGGCCTAAAGGTCTCCCTCATCCTCTCTTAAATCACCGACGATATCGGCTCGGCTGGGAAAGATGTAAGAATAATTGGTGGCGAAATGGCGTCCCTACGGTTCAGCACATTCCGGAAACTCGGCCAGAGAAATTATCCAATAACGCCTTCCCCTTAGGTCCTAAGACTTGTGAGTACGAGCCTTAAAGACAGCTCCAAAACAGAAGGTTCTACGGTCATCGTTGAGACAATGAAGACACTTCCACAACTTACTGAACAGTGCGAGATGGTATACGGTGAGGCCGACGGACTCTTTGTTGAAATGAGGTTATTGGGGCTAAAACTCTGTGCATTGCTTATTTCTATATAGGTGGTTGAAGAGATTTCAAGGAACTTCGACCGGCGGTCGAAGTTCTCTAATTGGTCAGATTCCTGCCAAGAGGTTCTCCCAAGTCTCATCACGTGATATCGTTGCGGGCTTGTTTTCCAACACTCTTGACATCGCTGAAGCCGGTAGCGAGCTAAGATTCTTCATTGTCTTTTATGAAGCGCTTCTATTTCATATTTCAGAAGAGCAGGAATAATTGTCGATCGGAGGATCAAAAGATAAAAGAGTAAGGACTCTCGGTCGTGGCTCGTTGTCCCTTGCACCGTCAAATCCATATTTAAGAGAGTGGCACGTGCTTAGCCAATCATATCGCTGGATTTGCGGGCAGTAAGCATTCTGCCAACTTCGCTAGCGTGCGACCTCTGTAAATAGATAAAACTTTATACTTTAAATACTAACACTTATGGTACGAAACAGATCATCAACCGATAAGGGCTTTGTTCCACCGACTTAATATCCTAAATTGCCAAAGGGAAGAAGGAATTAAGACCTCCTGACCCTGAACCTATCGATTTTGAGTGTTATTCGCATGGGCCCTACCTTGAACACACTGATGGTTCAAGGGATACTCAAGCGTCGATTGACTGCAATGGCGCTCGCAATGGGCAAACGTCTCGTGATCGTTCTTGTATAGTAAGTTCGTCTTATTGTTCCACCATACGTTCTTATCGTTGAACTTCCTCAAGCAGGCCAAATTTGTATGGAAAGCCAGTACATATACTGCATCAGCTAATAGGATCTTCCTAGGGCCTAATGACGTCTGGATCGGCTTTCCATACAAATTTGGCCTGCTTGGGGAAGTTCAACGATAAGAACGTATGGTGGGACAATAAAAGGAACTTACTATACAAGAACGATCACGAGACGTTTGCCTATTGTGAGCGCCATTGTAATCAATCGACGCTTGAGTATAACGAGCCGAGACCGAGGACCCCGAGCAAGGCCTTACTTGCAATTCAATCGCAAGACCCTCTTCCTGATTAGGAAGAACTTCAGGAGAGCTCAGATAAGGAGGACGAGACTTTAGATAAGATTCGAGTGGATATCGGTGGAAGTCGACAGGTGGATTATAGTGGGAATCAAGATATCCCGGTAAGCAACTTAGATGGCAAGGGCAGAACTTAAGGCGCACTCACTAATACTAAAGTATCACCAGTCCCCATCCAAGAAAACGCCACCCACTCCCAACCAACCAGCTATCTACTGACCTTAAGTCTACCCTGCCATCTAAGGGCCTACGGTGCGAGTTTTAGTGAGGCTAGACTTAAATTTTTATAATTTTATATAAGAGACCCTTTCTTAGATATATTTAGCTACTTAATAATATTAATTTAATCTAATAAGTTAATAAAGTGTAAGAGTACATATTTTAGATCCCGCAACAGTCGCGATAGATATTAGGTGACAGAGTCACCTCGCTTATCCCTTAACACGTCAGTTTGCGTCCATCTGTTATCGATAAGGATTAGCCAATTAAATTAACCGAATCGAATCGTCGGGCTTAGGAATATGAGGCCGGTTTTGGTGTTCCGCGCACGGACCATATCCTAGATGGACGCTGACGTGTTAAGGGATAAATATTGTTCTACGCAGCGTATCTAGCAATTGAGCCAGATATCCGCTTACCTTTTTAGGTTTATTCGGTATCTAGGTGGCGTAGAGCTAATCACCTTACAACTATATAATATATTGGTTATTTTTATAGTGGGGCAAAATTGACGATTTTATATTAGAAATATACCGAGTTTAGGGGGCAACCGAGTTCTAGGGCCCGACCTCCTTGCCCATCCCCTAAAATTGGCACGGAATGCATTGCTCTGCGCCCTTTTCACTCCTACGAAATTGGGGATTTACAACTTAGAAAAGCTAATATAGTGGTTGATGTTATTGCATGCAATCCGAGCGATATTGGTAATAGCTGGTGGGAAGGTAGTCTCAGAGACCGGTGGGGGCCTCGTGGTAGGTTCGATGGGACTATGTCTGCACTCTAGATGACGATGAAGTCGTTAAAGGGTAGAAGTGTTGAATTGAGGCTATGGAGCTAAATCTCTATATATTGCTTATTTTCTATATAGGTGGTTAAAGAGATTTTAAGGAACTTCGACCGACGGTCGAAGTTGTCTGATTGGTCAGATTCCTGCCAAGAGATGTCTTCCACAATTCTCATCACGTGATATCGTTGCGGGCTTGTTTTTCAACGAGAAGATTGGTGGTTAGTGAGTCAGCTTTGTTAGCGGTTGCAGGAGGGAGGTTGTGGGTTGGGCTAAGGTGAGAATAGAAGGAGCCTGTTAGGATACGGAGTTAATGGTGGGCGGAAGCATTTTGACACGTCGTGTAAGGATATGTAATTTAATGCAACAGTATGGTCCTGAAAGCAAGATTGGAAATATTTTTTGAATAAATGTTTATAGTTTGTAAAATTTCCTAAATCTCCCACATAGGACCACAGGTGATGGAAAACTGCGGGTCCCGTCCGCTCCCCGGTACATAAGCCATCAACCGGCAGATTAGTAGTTAGGTGGGTGACCACTAGCGAATACCTGCTGTTCTATGTTTTTGGTTTCTTTCTATCTCTATAGTTCTTTTCTTTTTTACTTCTCTCCTACCGTACCATTAGTTACCGAATATTGTGTTTCAACACCAATCTGCAACCTGCCCGAACCGCTTTGCTCACGTGACCGGGAACCGCTGTGTCTGAGTTCGGCTCAGTTTCGGCTCAAGCCCGGCTCAGGTTCGGCAGCTAACTCTTGCTCACCCGCTGCGGCGCAGAGATGTACAGTAGTCGGTAACTAAAGTTTTTGCACCTTCCTAATTAGGCAGTTATATTACTATCCACCAGAAAACCCCCCATAGAGCCTTAAAAATACTAGAATATTTTATAAAACCTATCTAGGTATTAAGTAGATACTAAAAATATT